>JABAOF010017269.1_pt6 | contig 13558 bp, 13 predicted proteins | sample 7062171 | NCBI WGS metagenome assembly JABAOF01 (sample SAMN14538628, study PRJNA623070) | marine sediment metagenome | biome: marine biome [ENVO:00000428]; feature: marine pelagic biome [ENVO:01000023]; material: deep marine sediment [ENVO:00002113] | place: India: Gulf of Khambhat ...
TGAAAAACGTGGGCTGGAGGTCTGAATCGAAATCTATGGATGGCTGGGGGAACGCTTTAGCCTGGCTTATCCGAGCTAATGAAGCCTTGTATTGCCCGAAAAACGAGAGAATCAGGGGATTCTGGTCAAGAGCTATGGCTATACACTGCTCCAAAGTCATAACCTTTGTTTTAGCCGGTTGGCACCACAGGAATCCGTTGAGACTCCCAACAAGAATGAACAGAGTTAGCAACCTTTCTTTCATTACTGAACCTCCTCGAGCTTAGAAAGCAATAGAATGATAAAGTAAAGTCCTGAATGAGGCAAGAAGAGTGAATTCAGGCTAGAGGAGGAGAGCGGGAGGAAGGTTGGATGGAAAGGATAAAGGCATGGTTAAAAGATTCAGGTGGACTCAGCAGGCCCAAGAGTAAGGGTGGGGTGAGGTGGAAAAAGTTGATCTGATGCGTGGTCAAGGATGAGTTCTGGAACTGACAGGCCGGACAATTGTCGTTTCTGGTCAGGATTTTTTCGGTGTGAAAAAAGTTGATGGACAGCGTGATGAACAAAAAAGAAAAGAGAGCGATCAGAATCAGCTGTTGTTTGGGTCCCTTTACCATGCTGGTAGTAATATAAGAGAAAAGGAAAAAAAATCAATTCTAGAGACTGAGTTTGAACCCGAAGTAGGCCGAAATACCAGGAGTTCCGAATCCCTTGATCAACTCGTAATCCTCGTCGAGGACGTTATCGAGCCGGAGGAACACCTGAGCATTATGAATAATATCGTAGGATATCACAGCGTTGATTAAGGTACAGGAGGACATAGTAACTCTTTTAGAGGTCCAGCCAACGACTTCTATGTCATCTCTTTCTCCTATGTGGATCCAGGAGATGGAGAGATGGCCTTTCTCCAAGAAGCTTGAATTAAACCTGGCTGTGAACTTGTCTTTTGGCCTCCGTAAGAGGGACTCATCAGTATCTTTATTCTTAGCCTCTGCCCTTGTGTAGGAGGCTTCAAGAAGCAGATTGTCTGTTGGCTTGGCCCACAGAAAGAATTCAGTGCCTCTTGAGTAGGAATTGAGAATATTGATGTAGCCTTGGCCAAAATTGAAATCGATAAGGTTCTCGAAGCTACTGGAGAAATAGGTAGCTCCTAGAGTCAGTCTGTTCTGCCACAGATGCTGTTCAATCCCGATATCCCAGGTTGTAGTTTCTTCTGGCTTAAGGTTCTCGTTCCCGATGGGACCATAAAAGGTCGGTGGAGCGAAAAGCTGGTAAAGGGAGGGAGATTTGAATCCTGTTCCAAGTGTGGCTTTGAATTTCGTGCGTGTTTGTTGGATATAATACGCTGGGGCCAATCGATAGGTGAATGACTTGCCCGCCCTGCTGTGATGGTCGATGCGGGCACCGATTGTAGCAAAGAAGCGATCGGCCACATTGACTCGATCTTGGATATAGACGGCGGTCGTGTGAGCTTCCTTCTGAGGGAATATACTCGAAAGTGGACCAAACAGGCTTTCCGAGGTAAACTCTGATCGGCCCTGTTCCTGTTGGTATTCCAGGCCAAAGGTGAGAGTGTTCGAGTGATGGAGGAATAGATTATGCTGCCAGTCTAATTCCCAATGATTGCTTTTGAAGTCAGAACGATCTGAATCAAAAGGGTGCTCTTCATCCGTTGGGTTTTCCGTTATGCGGTTAAAATTGACGTAGGAAATGTTCAGAATCTGTTCCCACCGGTTTCGCAGAAAAAGACTCCGGATACCTCCTTTAAGAATGAGAGTATCGAACTCCTGGATGTTGTTGAGATCGTCGCCGAAAGCTCCTCCGAAATTGTCTATATCAGATCTTGTGTCTATGATCCGGAGGCTTAAATCAAGGTCGATATTATCCGTTGGTCGATAGCCAACTCTTCCGGAGAGCGTCAGGTTTTGGTAGCCATCCTCTTCCTCGTTCCCCTTTAACGAGCTGTTTGCTGCAGAAAAACCATCCGTCATGTAATGGGACAATCCGAAGGAATAGTGGAATTTTTCCATACTCCCGCTTAACTCTGCATTGTTGACAAGGCTACGGTACGAGCCGCCGGATGATGAGAAAAGGAATTTGGGTCTTCCGTCTCCCTTTTTGGAGATGATGTTGATAACACCACCCAGAGCATCGGACCCGTACAAGGTGCTCTGAGCACCGCGTAGGATCTCGATGCGTTCCACAGTATCGAGGGAAAGATGAGAGATATCACAGGAGTGGGATGGGGAGATAGGGTCGTTAAGCTCCACACCGTCGATCATCACCAGTGTATGCTCTGAATTGGCACCGCGCAGAAAAACCGAACTGGCTCCTCCAGGAGGGCCGTTTTGGATAGTCGTTAAACCGAGAACGCCTTCAAGGATTTCAACCAGAGTGTGCTTTTTTGATTTTTCCAGCTCTTCTTTGGTGATGACCGTGATTGAACTGGCGATTTCTTTGGCAGAGGTCTCTAAGCGAGTAGCGGTGACGACGATTTCATGCTGAAGGTGCGAAGATTCCTCTTCCTTCGTGTTGCCTGCGGTCTCCTCGGCGGGAAGAGCCAAGATGAGGAAAGTCAGGACAAAGACTGTACCAGCGATCTTTTTGACCATGACCAACTCCTTCGGCCCCCGCTGTTAAGATGTAAAAGCTGATTTACTTTCGTGTGATGCCTGCTCTTCAAGGGTAGGAGGTGAGCAAAAAAAATCAACCCGACCTTCCTCCCGAAGATGGGTCTGGAGGTTTAAAGGGAGGTCTCCTGACTCTCGGATCATCCTCATCCCAGGCCTTCCCATCCTGACTCTGGACAGTGGCACGCTCCAGGATTCGTCCCCGATTACAGTAGCGGGGGCTGTGTCCGCCTTTCACGGACTTCCCTGCCCGTTAAACCTATCACTCGATTGTCAAAGAGAGATAAATGGTATCGAGAGTTTGGGGAGTTGTCAAGTCAATTTCCAGTTCTCAGTTTCCAGTTCCCAGTTTAAGATAAGATTCCCATTTTTTCTGTTAACTGATAACTGAAAACTGATAACTGACAACTGGGATAGAGGAAGGCTGTCCTTTCAAAGAAAAGACAGCCTAACTAAGGGGATGAATTAATGGGTTAGGGGATTTATATTGTAAACCTCGAAAAAAGGAGGGGTAATAAGGAGGAGTCTGTGCTTTGTTAAGTCTTTCATCTTTCCACTCATATCATCCATATACATATACGATAAAATGTCATAAAAGGTTGCAAAATAACCGGTGAATGCATCCTTTTAGAAGAAATAAAAGTTGATGGTCAATGATATGATTGCCGATCATCCAACGAGCGAGATCTTCAACAGTTAAGAATACGTGTGTATGTTTGGAAGATTAAAAGGAGATTACCAAAATATATCAGAGGGAATGAACGTTAAATAGACAAACTAGATGTGTATGAAAGGGTAAAAGAATAGGATTTTTTGTTTTTTGATTTCTACCCCCGACTGATTAAATTATATTATACCATATTTTTATTATGAAATTCAACATTTTTTTTCGAATTCCCAAAAAAAGAAGGTTTAGCCCTTGTTCAGGCATGTTTTTGACACTAAAGTCATTGTTTTTGTCGGTTTTTAGCGAAGAATGTAAAAATGACCGGAACTCCCCCTTTTTTGACTCGCAGAGAGATATTTTTTAGAATGAGCAAGCCCTTCTATTTTATCGATAAACAGGGAGAACACGAATGAATAAAGATGAGTTTAAGAGATACGGCTATAAATTCGTAGACTGGGTGGCCGATTATATGAGTGAGATCGAAACCTTCCCGGTCTGTTCTCCGTTGAAGCCGGGGGAAGTGAAACAACACATTCCGCCTCAGCCTCCGCAGGAGGGGGAATCCATGGAGAGCTTATTCCAGGATTTCCAGAAGATCATTCTTCCCGGTATTACCCACTGGCAGCACCCCTCGTGGTTTGCCTATTTCCCAGCCAATGTCAGTCCCCCTTCTATCCTAGCAGAATTACTGACCGCCGGCTTGGGGGCTCAATGCATGATTTGGAAAACATCACCGGCGGCTGCGGAATTGGAAGAGGTTGTTCTAGACTGGTTGCGTCAGATGATCGGGCTTCCTGAAGGCATGTCAGGAGTTATCCAGGATACTGCTTCGACGGCGACACTCGTGGCTCTTCTCACTGCAAGAGAATGGGCGACCCGATTCGAATCTAACAATAGAGGCATACAGACGCCTCTCATCGTCTACACTTCCGAAGAAGCACATTCCAGTGTTGAGAAGGGAGTGAAAATCGCTGGCTTCGGCAAGGACAACATCCGGTATATCCCAGCGGATGAAAACTTTGCGCTGATCCCTTCTGAGCTTGAGAAGGCTGTCAACGAAGACAAAGCACGAGGATTGCATCCAACCTGTGTCGTAGCCACCCTGGGAACGACATCTTCCACGGCTATCGATCCATTAGACGCTATCGGGAAAATTTGCGAGAAACATAGGCTTTGGTTTCACGTGGATGCGGCCTTTGCCGGGACAGCCGCCATTCTTCCTGAAAAAAAATGGATCATGGAAGGGGCCGAATACGCGGATTCTTTCGTTTTCAATCCTCACAAATGGATGTTGACCAACTTCGATTGTTCCGCATACTTTGTCAAGGATCCATTGACTCTCATTAGGACCTTTGAAATTCATCCCGAATACTTAAAGACGGGCGTGGATGCCGAGGTGAAAAATTTCCGTGACTGGGGGATTCAGTTGGGGCGGAGATTCAGGGCGCTTAAGCTGTGGTTTGTGATCCGTTATTATGGAGTCGAGGGATTGCAAAGGATAGTCCGGGAGCACATCCGCTTGGCCCAGATGTTTAAAAGTTGGGTGGAAGATCAATCAGAATTTGAGCTGATGGCACCAGTGCCTTTTAGCTTGGTTTGTTTTCGGTTGAACGACGGAAGAGATGAGAAGGAGCTGGATAGGCTAAACCAAAGACTCCTCGAAAGGCTCAACCAAACAGGAAAGATCTTTTTGACACAAACCACCCTGAAAGGAAAATATGTACTTCGGATGGCGATCGGAGCCAGGATGACCGAAGAGCGTCATGTCAGTGAGACTTTGGAGCTTATACAATCCCATGCCGAGGAGATAATAAAAACATAGGTAAGCCGTGAAATTTAAAATAGCTCCTGAGATATTCGATAGATTTCCCGGGTTAAACTTGGGGATTGTCGTGGTCAGGAATATCGACAATCAAGGTCGGAGTGAAGAAGTTATGGCTTTGATGAGGGAAAGGGAACAGGAAATCCGTGAGACGTTTACCTCGGACACGATGTCCCAGCAGCCCAGAATAGGCTCTTGGAGAAAGGCCTATTCTCTGTTCGGGGCTAAGCCAAAAAAATACAAGAGTTCTGTGGAGAGCCTTTACAGGATGATCTTAAAAGGTATAGATGTGAGGTCCATCAACAAAATCGTAAATATTTACAATTACATATCGCTGAAGCACATGGTTCCTGTCGGAGGAGATGATCTGTTGAAGGCTGAGGGGGATATCATTCTTGCCTTTGCCAGGGGAGGAGAACCCTTCGTCGCTCTCAATTCTAAAGAGGTCGAACGAGCCAAACAGGGAGAGGTGGTCTACATCGACTCTAAGGAAGTGCTCTGCCGCCGCTGGAACTGGAGAGAGTGCGAAAAGACCAAAATGACAGAAGAGACAAAGGATGTGATTTTAGTTGCCGAGGGCCTTCCACCAGTGACCGTCAAAGACATGGAAGTTATCATCCAGGAACTTAGGCAGTTGATCCAAAGATACTGCGGTGGAGAACCTGGAGTATTTATCCTAAACCAAGAAAGAACCGAGATAGAATTGTAGACAGACGGCACTCTGTAAATTTCTAATCTCTGTACTATTTGGATTCTGGTATACCTGTCTTCTGGAAGAACTCTGCTGCAGTGACGATGCGAACTTTTTCTGGTTTCACATCAAGAGGAAAAGTCTGGTAGATCAAGTCTTCATCCAGGATTTCCTTGGGCATGTTCGGATTGGCATAGGTGATGGGGGAAGGAGTATTGGCCACTAAAGCATCCTTAAAACTTTGGGCATCTTCAGTAATCAAGGCAATGTACAGGTTTTCAAAATTGAGGTATTTTTTTATGGCCTGGTTGACCTCTTCATGGGTTATGTTGGGAAGCCTTTTCTGAACCTCAGCCAGGAAGTCTTCATAACCGTAGTAATGAGAATCCATCTGCCAACCGAGTCTTTCGCCCAGAGTTTGGGCGTAGAGTTTGGTGTAATTCAGCAGGTAAGTCCTGGTCAATTCGAACCTTTCTTCGGGTATCCCTTCTTCCACGAGGTTTTTGAGCTCCAGAAGAGCCTGTCGAAGGGCAAAGTGCCGGTTGGAGTTGGCCAAGGGCCGAATCCAGATGGAAAAGTACTGCTGCTGCCGACAGTAGTTGGTCGCCGGGTACTTTCGTCTTCCTTGGATAAAGTGCTCTATGTAGGCATAGTCTCCATAGTTTTGACCTCTTTCCTCACGAATCTTTTGGAAGAGCCAGGATAGATGCTGTCTATGTTCGCCGAAATGGGAGCCAGCAATCCAGAGGGCAAAGAAATCATCGTCCGCCCTGGAAAGAGACACTGGAAAGCCCATGGACATGGCTGTCGCCGGGCTTTTTTTGTCGGCGATGACGATCTCGAGCCCTTCTGGCATTCTCTGTTCGGGCAGTTCGAGAGGGGGAGTGAATCCCTCTGGCATGGCGGTAAAATCGTCCATCACCTGTTGAGGGAAATCCACAGGATAGCCTCCCGCCAACGCGATGGTGATATTTCCTTGGATAAAGTGCTCTTTATAGAAAGTCTTGATGTCTTCGAGAGTCAAGGCTTGGAGGGATTCGACTGTCCCTGAATCGTGATGACCGTAAGGATGTCCTGCGTACATCATCAGGTTCAAGATCTCCTTGCCGAACTGTTCATCCCGGTTTCCGACCAAAGTTTTTTCAAGGAAGTTTATCTGGTTAGTCTTGATACGGGTGAAATCCTCCTCACGAAACCCGGGATCGAGCAGCATGCTTCTCAGAATCCCGTAGTATTTCTCCAGGTTGTCGAGATGGACCTGTCCGGTGAAGACTGACATTTCTTTGTCCACTCTCAGGCCGACAGACGTCGCCATAGGGTAAAATTTCTTCTGGATTTCTTTGAACGTGAGTTCTTTAGTGCCACCGTTGGCGAGCAGACTACATGTCAGTTGACACAGGCCTTCTTTCCCCTGGGGATCGTGGGCCGAACCCACCTTGAGGAGAATCCGAAAACTCACCAAAGGATTGCCCTCCACAGGCAGGAGCTCAGAGGAGATTTTGCCTGGCTTTTCTTTAGCACAGGAAACAAGCATGATCGAAATACCCAAAATCAAGATTGCCCCAAAATAGATTCGTTGCTTTTTTCTCATTTTGCTTTTCCTCCTGACAAGGTCACGACCGTGCTGTTGGTATTCTGGAAATATTTCTTGGCCATATCCTGGATGTCCTGAGGGGTGATTTTGTCGTAGAGTTCGTAGAGCTTGTTCACGGTTCCAGGATCTCTAGTCAGGTTGAGGTAATGGAGCAGGCTGCTGGCGATGCCGTCTGTGGTTCCTAAGGCATTGGCGAAAGAGTACTTGAGGTTAGACTTAATGTCTGCCAGAGCTTTCTCATCCACGAGCTCTTGTTTGAGCCTCTCCAGCTCTTGGAATATGGCCTCTTCCACATACGGGAGATCCTCTTCTTTTTTGACGACAGAGTTGAAGACCAGAAGATAGGGATCACGACGGTCGGAGAAACTGGCGTACAGGGATTGACATTTCTGCTCCTCGATGACCAGTCTTTGGTACAGAGCCGAGGAGCGGGAAAAAGCGATTTCAGACATCAGGTCTAGAACCGCCATGTCGATTTTTTCATCCGAATAGGCTGGTCCATGGAAACCTATGGCCAAACGGGGCAAGGTTCTTGTCGGCCACTCATAATGGGCTCTTTTGGCTTCTGTCTGAGGGGGTTCTTCAGGGGTGTCCAACGTGTAGTTCGACGGTTCCCAGTCACCGTAATACTTGTGCACATAGTCCATTAACTGTTCGTGGTCAAAATCACCGGCCACGAGAAGGATGGTGTTATCGGGTGCATAGAAGCGTTTTCTGAAAAGCTGGCTGTACTCGTACTGATTCGGCATGTCGAGGATATCTTCCAAGTAACCGAGAGTGGTGTGCCCATAGGAGTGTTTTTCGAAGGCGGTGTTCCGCAGGGTTTCGTACAGGCGACGAGAGGGATTGGAAACGCTGGCGTAGTATTCTCCTTCGATGACTGGGGCTTCAGTTTTCAGCATTTCCTCGTCATAGTACAGGTTGATGAACCTGTCTGCTTCGACTTTTACGACCTCTTCAAGGTTTTCCCTCCCTGCAAAGACGACAAAATAACAGGTGTAGTCGTCGGTTGTGAAGCCGTTTGTGCCGGCACCGAGTTTTGTGATGAAATCGTTGTAAGCTTCGGTGGGCATGGTTTTGGTGCCCTTGAACATCATGTGCTCGAAGAAGTGGGCAAAGCCGGATTTTCCCGGTTCGATCTCGTTGCGAGAGCCAGATCGGACGATGACATAATGCGAGATGATTTCTGGATTGTTGAGGGGGATAGAGACAACAGTCAGTCCGTTGTCCATCTTCTCGATTTTGTATTCGTAGGGTAAGATGTCCGAGCTTCGGAGGAACGATGGAACGGCGAACAGGAGAAGAATTACGGCGAAGGTCATGGAAGTCAGTTTAATCATTTTAAAAAACCTCCTTTATTTATTTAGGCATAAATTTATGATCTTTTATCCCATTTTATCTTGCCTTCCAACCAGCCGAGTTTAAGAGATGATTTTTGGTCTCTGGGTGTATAAGGCTTGATATCAAGAATCGGTGTGCCTTCGATCATATCCACTCCCGAAACCTTAAGGATATTTCCCTGACGTTCCAATACTTCGACGATGGTGAGGCCGATCGGGTTGGGACGGTGAGAGCTTCGGGTGGAGAAAACACCACGGAGTCTATCGTCTAGGAGAGGGAAGGTATGGAGGTTGAACCCGACAGATTGGTGAAAGGCAAAGATGACCATCAAGTGAGAAAAGCCCTCTGTGTCCTTGAGGCCATCTTCGTATTCTTGGAAGATTTCCAGCTCGCCCTGGATATGATCGAATCCTTGAGCGTTGGCGTATTTTTTGGGTTGAATATCTTTTTTTTTCTTGAACGGGGAATGGACCACACCGATGGGTTTAAACTTGAGCTTCATCCAAGGCCATCCTTTCCAAAGCCAGGGTGTTTTCTAAGGAATCTGTATTCATTCCGTCCTTCCCTAAGTACAGAAGGTGCCCTGGACAGCGGCAGTCCGAGGCTCCGAATTTGTTTACAGGATACCGGGCATGACAGAAGAGATGGTGTATTTTGTGTGTGATTTGGCATTCGTCAAAATCCCCCGGCTTTATCCAGATGTTTTCGATTCGGGCTCTTGAGAGAAGATAATCGATGTGCCAAAAGGTTTTTTTCTGTTTCCGCAGGTGACGTCTGATTCTCCCTTGAAGGCTGTCCTTAGATCTGCCGACATACAGGTAATGGCCCGACGGGAAGGTTGTCTCCGGAAGTTGTCCCGGAGTGATCCGAAGGCTTTTGGACAACCGTAAGGCCAAAAGATAAATCCCTTTATTGTTGTCTTTCATCGGAATGCAATCCTAATCCCAAGAATTAATATGGCTCAATTTTTCAATATAGACTGGGATGTTACCCACGGACATAGGTCAGCCATTTTTCATAGTCTTTGATCTTTCCGGACACGGCCTCCTTGTAGGTTTTGGCCAGCTGGCGGGTGATCTCTCCGACCCCACCGCTGGCTATCGTGTATTCTTTCTTTGAAGAGTGAGGTTCAGAGGTGTCAGTAACTCGAATGATGGGAGCCACTTCGACGGCTGTCCCCGTGAAGAAGATTTCATCAGCTTGGAAGAATTCTTCTTTAGAGATCTGCCCGATCGAGGATTCGATACCCAAGTCACCGGCGATTTCCAGGATGGTCGCTCGAGTGATTCCCTCGAGAATAGATTCGGTTTTGTCGTTGGTTTTAATGGCTTGATCTTTGACGATGAAAATATTCTCTCCGGGACCTTCGGCGATATTGCCCTCCAGGTTTAGGAAGATGGATTCATCATACCCATCGCGTCGGGCTTCCATACCGCAGATGGCCGATTGTACATAGATACCCCCCAGCTTTGCGGTCATGGCGATTTGGCTGCGATGAATACGTTTCCAGGGAAGGACGCAAACATGAACACCTGTTTCTGTTTTTTCGCCCAGGTAAGCTCCCCATTCCCAAGCCCCGATGGCCAGTTCGACGGGAGACTGATGGGGAACGAGACCGAGATTTCCGTAGGCATAGAAGAGCAGCGGTCGGATGTATGCTGATTCCAGTGCATTCTCGTTTATCACGAGTTTGATGGCTTGGGTGATTTCTTCCTTGTTGTAAGGAGGCTTCATGTGTAGGGTGGAGGCTGAGTGAAAAAATCTCTCGATGTGTTCGGGCAGACGGAATATCGCTGATCCGTTAGGAGTGCTATAGGCGCGGATTCCCTCGAAAGCCGAAGTCCCGTAATGGAGAACATGAGACATAGGATGGATAATGGGCTGGGACCAATCGTAGAGCTTTCCCATGTGCCAGTATTTTTTAGCTCGGGGAAAATAGGTGTTATCAAACATATCCTTCTCCTTATAAGCCCTGCCGTGAAGCTCTTGATATGTCTTTTATGATCCTATCCTTTTAACCCTTTAAAGATGACGAATCTCTCTTGCCAAAGCCCTTTCTGGGTTCTTCAATCCTTCGGACATCAGGAGGAGCCTGGAAGGCAGTTTGATAAATCTCTGTATTTCTACCTGGAAAATTTTTCAAGAGGTGTAAGATTTCAAAGGGATTCTCGGCAAATAATATTGTTACCACAATCGAGACGAAATGAAAAGATTCATTTCCAGTTTTCTTCGAAAAGACGGATTGTTTCTTGATTCATAGAGGTCAGGATTCCAGAGTGAATTCCCAGGCGCACCAGACATCCGACGGATGGGGATCGGGTGGACAGACCAGGCAGCGAGTTTTTATCTTGGGGTCGATGGTCTTGGCGAACCCGCTGTATTCAACAATACCGATGGACTTACAGGGGAAGTCTGGTAAGCCCTGTCGCTGCCTGGCTTCTTGAACTCGGCATCTGTTCATCCGGAAGATACAACTCTTGTCGGTGATGTCTTTAACCTCCTGAACATTGATGTGGGCGTACAGCCTGAACTTAAGAGCTTGGACCAAAGCCTGTATCCCCCCTCCTGGTTTAATCCCGAGACGATTCATGATTCTTTGGGCTTCGATGACCGTGAATTGTTCCCAAGCTTTCCTGTCGAGTTCCATGGCCGCTTCGAGGCCAAATTTATCTTCAACAGCCCGGAACCATAGGCCGTCATGGGCCAACCAATTCTTAGACGCATCAGTGAGGAGATCGAGAATTTCTTGCCTGGATAAATCCTTTATGTCTTTCATGTCGATTCCTTTGTTTGGTCTCATCCTGGTTCCTCACTCTCCACTCTAAAGCGTCCGAGGGAAAGCAAGTGTCTTTTAGTTATCCGGACTCATAGTAGGTCAAGCCTTCGTGGAAGACGGCCCGAATCATCTTTTCTTTGATGAGAATATCGAGATGTTTGATGATTTCATTTTTGTGCTTTCCTAGAGAGGAGGCGATTTCAGAGAGAGTCACCGGTCTTCTTTTGATCATAGCGAGTATGGCTTTTTCCAGGTTATCCTCGGGATGGGGCCGTTCTTTTCTAGGAAAATCGGAGATGATCTCGCACTTTTCACCCAAGACTTCCTGGATTTTTTTCAGTTCACCCAGAGACAGGGGCTGGACAAATTTTTCAGCAGGCGGGCGGACGACCGTATTCAGCTGAACCTTATTGGGATTTATCTCGTTGATGGCTTTTTTAAGCTTTTTAATGTGCGATGGAGAATCATTCACACCCTTAACCAACATGATCTCGAGCCAGAGACTGCCTTTGAACACACGGCGGAATTCTTTAAGACCCTCGATGATTTTTTTAACTCGGAGGCTGGGATGGGGCCTGTTGACTTTGACGAAGACATCTTGGGTGGCGGCGTCCAGGGAAGGGACAACGAGGTCGGCCGCCGCCAAGGCTTTTCTTACACTTTTTCGCGTGAGGAGGGAAGAGTTGGTGAGTACGGCCACAGGAATATCCGTGAAAGTCTTTATCTCTCGGATGAGTTGTCCGATTTTGGAGTTTAGGGTTGGCTCTCCCGAACCGGACAAGGTGATGTAATTTATGTCTTTTTCGGTCCGCAAGATGTCTTTGATTTGAGAGATGACCTTTGTAATGGGAACGTATTCTTTCCGTCTAGCTATGTTTCGAGCCGTGGTCCCCAGTTGACAATATATACAATTGAATGAGCACAGTTTAGAGGGGAGAATATCTATCCCGAGCGAAAACCCTATCCGTCTAGAGGGGACGGGTCCGTAGATACAGGAGAATTCGGATTTTTTTGACTCGGTCAAATTGCTCTTTCAGACTTTGTTTTTATAAACCTCGATAAACCTTCTGAGCGAACGATCATAAGTTCTTTCCACATCGTCGGGGAAGAAACAGGCGGGCATTTCCTTCATACTCCAATGATACTCGAGGCATTCGCAGCAGACGCCTTTCCGGCTGCAGGACTCCCAAGTGCAGTTGCAATTTTCAAGATTTTTCTTCTCATTGCATTCTTTCATAGATGATTCCTTCTTCCTTCTTATTCATCTCTCGCAGACTTTTAATCTGGTAAGGTCGTAGCCCCGGCCGGTTTTTTAGCCGTCATTATATCAGAAATAGTCAAAAAAAAGATAGGACCCCAACCGGATAATCCGAATTTTACTTTTCATTCTCTCTTTTTCTTTATATACTGGAAAAAATGGGCAAGACGAGAAGGAGTGATCGACCCCGGATGGGGGAGAAGGAGGCAAAAGCCGGATTGAAAGAGAAGCTCCCACCCATCGAAACATTTCCCAATCAGTTTCCTGATTACGAGATCAACATAGAGATTCCCGAATTCACCTCGATCTGTCCCAAGACAGGTCTTCCTGATTTTGGGACTATCGTTATCAACTATGTGCCGAGAAACCTCTGCCTGGAGCTCAAGTCGCTGAAGATGTATATCTTTGGTTACAGAGATCTTGGCATTTTTTATGAAAACGCTGTAAATCGCATCCTGAGGGATATCGTAGCTGCCTGTCGACCGGTTTCGGCAACAGTCAGAGGCGAGTTTAATCCGAGAGGGGGATTGATATCCGCTGTTGAAGCCCGTTACCACCGCCCTAAAAAAACAAAAAAATCTTAACACTCCTCCTGATTCACCAACGAAAACCGATCTCAGTAAAATCTTTTTGATCTTTGTGGATAAAAGTTTTTGGAATGAATGAAGCGACCATTGAAGGCCCCGACCCAACCTACCCCAGCCTTCGTAATTCGGTTTTCGAGGGGAGTCGACGAAGTCGACTTGCGAGTATGTCTGAGCTGAGGTCAGGCCTTATCCCAAGGTTTTGTACTCGGGCAA
>JABAOF010009215.1_pt3 | contig 13552 bp, 12 predicted proteins | sample 7062171 | NCBI WGS metagenome assembly JABAOF01 (sample SAMN14538628, study PRJNA623070) | marine sediment metagenome | biome: marine biome [ENVO:00000428]; feature: marine pelagic biome [ENVO:01000023]; material: deep marine sediment [ENVO:00002113] | place: India: Gulf of Khambhat ...
TACGACCGCACGATGTTAAAAGAGGGGGATCGCCTGGAGATTATCCATCTGGCCATGGGAGGCTAATATCTATGTCCAAGACGGCCACTTGTTCTCCATAATGAACACACTGCCTAGCTCATATCATTATTTCCGACCTTGACACACAAACACAATGTGATACCATATTCATTGTGTTCACTAGGATGAACTAAAGTATTCGTTTTTTCATACGTGGGGAATCAATGTTACTCCCGAAGTTCACCTTTTATGAACCCAAGACCCTTGACGAATGCTTATCACTCCTCGATCGGCACGGTTCGGATGCGGCGGTCCTTGCCGGGGGCACCGACCTGTTGGTGAACATGAAAAAGGGTCTCATCAAACCCCTGGTGGTTGTGTCCTTAGGCCGTATTCGCGAACTCCGGGAGATCAGGACCGGCGGAGACCCTGGCAAGCTTCGATTGGGATCGATGGTCACCATGGATGCAATCGGGACCCATCGAGAGATCAAAAAGCACTTCAGCATTCTGGCCCAGGGGGCTCAAAAACTGGGATCTCCCTTGATTCGAAACCGTGCGACGATTGGAGGTAACCTTGTGACTGCGAGACCCGCTGCGGATTCTCATGGCCCTCTCATTTGCCTTGGTGCCCGGATCAAGCTGACAGGGCCGCCCGGGAGTCGGGAGGTTGCAGCGGAGGATTTTTTCCAGGGGCCTGGAGCCTCCGTGACGAGGCCTAATGAGCTATTGACGCACATCATGATTAATGAGGCCCCTCCGAGATGTGGGAGCGTTTACCTCAAGTACGGCATTCGTAAAACCCTGGAGATCAGTGTGGTCAATGTGAGTGTCTTGCTAGGTCTGAAAAAAGACAAAACCATAACCCACGCCCGAGTCGCTCTGGGGGCAGTGGCTCCCAGAACCATCCGGTCTCAGAAGGCGGAGAAATGCCTGATCGGAAACCCGCCCGAGCGAAAAACCATAGAGAAGGCGGCAGAGGCAGCCGCCGCCCAATGTGAGCCCATATCAGACATCCGAGGATCTGCCGAGTATCGCCGGATTCTTGTTGCAGTTTTGACACGCAGGGCAATTCAGGATGCAGCCAGACGGGCGCTGTCCTGACGACCCGAAAATCCCGAATCGGGAATATCCGATGAAGCACACAATCCAGATCACGGTGAACGGCATCTCTCATGATCTCCTTGTGGAACCCAATAGAAGCCTCGCTCAAGTCCTCCGTGAAGATTTGGGCCTCACGGGGACGAAACAGGGTTGCGAGATCGGCGACTGCGGCGCCTGCACGATCATTCTTGATGACAAACCCGTGAACTCCTGCCTTGTCTTGGCTGTTGAGGCAAACGGCCACACGGTCACGACCATTGAAGGTCTAATCGGTGAAAAGGGGCTTCACCCTCTCCAGTCTGCCTTCATCCACGGAGGAGCCATCCAGTGCGGTTTTTGCACATCTGGAATGATCCTGTCAGCCAAGGCCCTGTTGGATCGTAACGTAACTCCCACCAGACAGCAGATCCGCCAGGCCATTTCGGGTAATCTCTGCCGCTGCACGGGCTACCAGAAAATCGTTGATGCGATTGAGGGAGCCGCAAAGACGGTAGCCTCCGAGAAAGGGAAAGACAATGGCTAGAAGGGATCGGCATGGCTATACGATTCTCAACTCGAGACTTCCCAGAGTTGATGCTCCAGCCAAAGCCACGGGACAGGCCGTCTTTACAGACGATATTTCCATGCCGGGCATGCTTTACGGTGCGATTTTGCAGAGTCCTATTGCCCATGGGCACATCGTCAACATCGATACCTCAAAGGCCGAACGCCTTCCAGGGGTGAAGGCCGTTATCACTCATGAAGATGCGGGCACCATCAAGTATGGCGTGAGTCCTGCCAGATATGACGAGACGGTCTTCTGCGTCGACAAGGTTCGATACATTGGCGATGAGATCGCCGCCGTCGCAGCCATTGATCGAGAAACCGCTCAGGAGGCCCTTGGACTCATCCGAGTCGACTATGAAGAGCTACCCGTGATGCTCGACCCCTTCGAAGCCATGGCCGAGGGAGCTCCCCTCATCCACGAGGATTTCCCCAGAAACGTCACGGCTGAGGTCCACCAGGAATTTGGCGATGTGGAGGCTGCCTTCAGGAAGGCCGATTACATTCGAGAGGACAAATTCGTCAACGATCGTCTCGACGCCGCTTTCCTGGAACCCCAGGCCTGCATTGCCACCTACGATGCCTTTGGAAACCTCACCCTGACGACATCAACCCAAACCCCCCATTATGTCCAGCGGACAATTGCCATGACCCTTGGGCTGCCCCTTCATAAGGTTCGCGTCAAAAAGCCTTATGTCGGTGGCGGCTTTGGAATCAAGGCAGCAGGAACAACTCAAGAAATGAGTGCTTGCGTCCTCGCCATGAGAACTGGAAAGCCTGTCAAGGTGGTCTTTGACCGTAAACAGGTTTTCCTTTACAGCCGGGCACGCCACAAGTACTTTGTCGAGCTCAAGACCGGAATAACGAAGAATGGAACCCTACTGGCTATACAGAACAAGACCATCCTCGATGGCGGCGCCTATACGAGCTTCGGTATCGCGACCGTATACTACGCCGGCTCCCTGCTTGGAGCGCCCTACCGGATCGAGGCCATGAAATATGACGGATTGAGGGTGTATACCAATAAACCCGCCTGCGGGGCGCACCGGGGACATGGCGGTGTTGCCAACAGGGCAGCCTTTGAGGTTCAGCTGGATCGCATCGCCGAAGAGCTCGGCATCGACCCCGTCGAGCTCCGGCTGAAGAATGTGATGGAATCAGGAGAAACGACCGTCAATCAGCTCTATCTCAGTAGCTTCGGTATGCGAGAGTGCATCGAGGCGGTCAGGGAGAATGCGGCGTGGAGAAATAAGAAGGGGAAACTTCCTCGAGGCCGGGGTATTGGGATGGCCTGTGGCTTCTTCGTTTCCGGAGCGGGTTATCCCATCTACCGAACCGAGATGGCCCATTCCCACGTATTTGTCAAGGTTGCGGAAGATGGAAACGGTATCACGGTTTTCACAGGCTCCGGCGAAATCGGTCAGGGATCAGATACGACCATGGCCATGATTGCCGCCGAGGTAATGGGGCTCCCCCTTGAGGATGTCCGAGTCGTCTCGGGCGATACGGAGCTTACCCCGGTTGATCTGGGCGCCTACTCCAGCCGCCAGACCCTGATGACCGGCTGGGCAACCAAACGAGCCGCCGAAGATGCCCGGTCTCAGATCGCCGAAGCCGTCGGTGAGGCGTTCCAAGTGGCTCCGGAGCGTCTCGTTTTTCGAGACGGCCTGATCCTCGGAACGGAGGACTATGGTATCCTTGAGGGGATCCGCCGGGGCTACATTGGTGAGCATCGAGGCTTTCAGGATAGACCGTCTGACGATTCCCTGACTTTCCGGGAGGCGGCCCGGCTCGCTTTCAACAAGCGAGGGATCATCATCGGCCGCGGCCTTTACAAACCCCCCAAATTGGGAGGCGACTTCAAGGGCGCCGCTGTCGGAACATCTCCCGCCTATGGCTGTTCTGCACTCGTCGTTGAGGTTGAGGTTGACCTCGAGACCGGTGAAGTGAGCATACGGAATATGACCGATGCTCACGACTGCGGTTTTGCCATCAACCGAAATTCCGTAGAGGGTCAGATGGAGGGATCACTCGCCAACGGTGTGGGCGAAGCGCTATTTGAGGCCGTGAGGTTTGGAGAAAAGGGAGAGATTCTGAATCCGACCCTAGGGGACTATAAAATCCCCACTGCCCTCGACCTTCCTGACATGAACTCCATTATTATCGAGAGCAATGAACCCAACGGACCTTTCGGAGCCAAGGAAGTGGGTGAAGGAGCCATCATGCCCGTGATTCCCGCCATTCTCAACGCCATATACGATGCAACCGGCGTCCGAATCAGCGAACTGCCGGCCACATCGGAGCGTATCTTGATGGCCATCCGGGCCAAAGAAAAACGTGCATAAGAGACTGGGCGATGTAGCCTCCTCCAGAAAACCTCCGAGCCCGGATGATTCATAAATCCCTATGATCTCCATGAGCAATCCACCTTCAGGTTCGACTCGGGTCTTTTCAGGCCTCCCTTCAGGACTCGTGCAAGTGCATTAAGTCAGTTCCCATCTCTCGCAGAGCACACTGAGNNGACCTGAATCGCTGAGAGGGCGATTCAGGTCAAGGGCATCAATGCTTCGCATGTATCCATTGATTTGGTACCACCCGCGACTGGTTGTGAAATCTGTCTTACATTGCCCCGAAGGGGCTGAGTGGGTGGCCTGATTTTTCCTCTCAAAAAATCAGGCCAGAGTCAAAATCATCTCTTGCGAACTCTGTGGGCTCGAGCGACCCTGAGCAGGGCCGAAGGGGAGCGGGCGAGAGAGAGTGGTCGGGCATTGTCCTGAAAAGCCAATGTGAAGACATCCAATGCGTCCGTATTAGTAGCCTTGAGCGGGTGGGAAGCACCATTTCGAAACCCGCAACGAAGATTTTCAGTTTGTTGGGGGGGGGGGTTATGTCCGAGTACTAGAGATCCGTGAATAAGGCAGGCTAGAAGAGTTTTTTGACTTCACTAATATTGAGTTCGAGCATTTTGATGCTCGCGAGTATGCGATCCGCGTTCCGCTCCACCGCCTGAATCCCTTGGCCTCCCTCCTTTAGCTCCTCAGCGAGTCGGCGCATCTTCTGTATCTTCGAATCCATCTCCTCGAGGTTCCACTTCTCCATATCAGGCCTCCAGCTTTCTGAGGTCCTTGAATCTCCTCGCCTTGACCTCATACCTCGGAAGGGAACCGTAGGGATGGGACTCGATACGGTAGCCGAGATTGGTCTTGAGCCGCAGCTGATCCTTCAGGCGAGAAAGAACCGTTTTTTGTTCTGCCTCATGACTCGGAAGGACCTCCACTCGCAAGAGGATGTCATCGACATCACCCTTCTTGCCGACGACCACCTCATATTCATCCCCCAGTTCCTGGATACTCCGGACGACCTCTTCGATGGCAGTCGGTGCCAGTAGGACCCCTTTCACCTTGGTGATGTCATCGGCACGGCCGATGATTCCCCGGCACTTGCGAAAGGTTCTCCCACACTCACAACCCGATTCAGTCCAGGCCGTGAGATCTTTCGTGTCAAATCGGATACATGGTTGTGCCATTCGATCGAAGGCGGTGATGATCACCTTGCCGACTCTATCGGGCGTTTCAATAATTTCTCCCGTCTCTGGATCTTCGATCTCAGCCAAAAAGAAGGCCTCGTTGACGTGAAGCCCCTTTTGAGCCTGACACTCGTACGCCCAAGCCCCAACTTCTGTTGCTCCCACGTGGTCGTAGACTTTGGCTCCCCAGGCTTCCTCCATCCGCCGCTTGGTTGATGAGATACTCGCACCTGGCTCACCCGCGCAGGTGATTTTTCTAATGGAGAGAGCCTTTGCAGGATCTATGGAGAGCTTTTTCTTTGCCACATCTGCCATGCCGAGAACGTACGTCGGAGTCGCCATCATGGCTGTGGCCTTGAGTTCTTGGATTTTTAGGACCCTTGCTTCTGTATTCAGAACACCCCCTGGTATCACCTCACATCCAAGCTTCTCAGCCCCGTAATGACCCGCCCAGAAAGCAACGAAGATATTATACCCGAAGGGGATGAACACCCGATCCGTTTCCCGGTATCCATGGGCATAGAGGATATAACTCCAGCACTCAGACCACCATTCCCAATCCTGCCAGGTGTCAGCCTGATAGACCGGGCGACCCGTTGTTCCGCTAGTCTGCCGATATTCTGTCACACGCGAGAGGGGTACACACAAACCCTCACCATAGGGAAAAGGCTCCTGCTCCTGCATTTTCTGAATCATGGCTTNNTCCTCATACAACCTTCTGTGAAACTTCGAGTTTTGGTAGGCCCATTCCAGGATCCTTCTGAATTTCGTGAGTTGGAGGGCCCGGAGTTTCTCTCGCGGTAAGGTTTCAATGACAGGATTCCAGTAGGGTATATCCATTCTTTTGCCAGACCCCATCTTCTTCCCATGCCGCCTCAGCGAGGAGAGTGAAGGACAAATCAGAAAACCATAATAGTTCAGAACCCCTGGAAAAACAAGTCGCCAGAGGCAGAGGTTTGCTCATTTTTCAGTGTGCCGTTTCTCTATCCTATCGATTTCCCTAGGAAATCCAGAATCTGCAGTGTGGATTCTCTTATTCCTTCGATCCCATGCGCTTGCGATGCCCTGTTCCCGCCGCAGGCGGGATCACTCAGGGACAAGAGTATCCCCAGAAATCAACAGAATTCAGACGTTGAGGACCGCTCTGATCGTGTGTCAATCGAAGGAAAAGTCGTTTGAGGCGCTACGCAGGAAAGGCGACGTTATGAGCAGCAGGATGAATCTTCAGACCCACAGGCGGGTTCTTTTTTCCCAGTCAGGGCTGCACGAATCATTGCCGTTGCACACCCCACGCCGCTCGCGACTGCAATGGCCTCTGCGGGACAGTTGAGCTGGCAGGCACCACACTCCATGCATTCCTCACGATGGACGAGTTGAGCCACTCCGTGTCCAGAGGTAAAAACGCCGTGTGGACAAACAGTGCTACACATACCGCAATTCGTGCAGCGGTCGGAATCGTACTGAAGGGTATTCGATCGGTAGGCATTCACCATGTCATAGACCTCCCCATATGCGGATGACTGAAAACGCAACGGCCATACAGAGGCCCAGCCCAAACATCCCAGCCATGACAGGAATGTAGGTAAATATCTCGCTTCTGACGCCGGTCCTCGACGTGAAGGGGGTTGACCCGGTAAAATTCAGGGCGAGGAAAGCCGTCACCGATGACAAAACCAGCATCCCGATGAGTGCCCATCCGACCCGCACCCACCAGGCTCCGTGTGCGTTACCCAGAACGGCGATCAGAACAAAGGGAATGGCCACGGCGCCGCCCAGGATAAATCCCTTCGTGCTAAAGTTCGGAGTTGGCAGCCACGGAAGGAAGATGGGAAATAGGACGACACCAGCGAGGATTGCCGAAACAACTGCCAGAGATGCCACGAACCCACCAAGCAGAAAAAGACCGACCCCGGAGATTATGATTGGGACAAGCACGTGAGCGAGCTCCACTGGAACCAGAACCAGGCGATCTCGTAGAGGGAAGGTGACCTGCCGCATCTCGGGGGTCGCCTCGTGCTTCTCGTTCTCGAGATACTTCGGCAGGTCGGCCGCCCGGATGGGACCATACTCGACACGGAATCCCGATCGCCTCTTGACTTCATGGGCAGCGACGCCGGCAGCGCCAAGCTGAGGTAAGATGAGAACCCGGTGATTGACGATCTCCTTCAAGCCCGTCACTTCAATCCGATGAACGAGCTCGTCCGTACCAAACGTCCCTTTACCGGCAGCACACCAGACGTTGATCCCCTTGGTATCAAGCACGAGGAGGTAACCATCGAAACCAGAGAGCGCTGATCGTAAAGCGTCGAAACTCAGCGTATAATTGGCACTGACAAAGACCGGCGAATCCGATGTGGGGCTTCCCATGGCGTATAACCCCGGTTCGACGCGATGTTCAGCGCGCCGATACCCCCAACGGGCGAGAAAATGGTCCCAGTGATTTGCGAGCGTGATGACACTCGTCGTTGGGTGTATCCGATCTCTGATCGCAGAAGCGCGTCTACCCGTTGTCATTCCTCCCCCATGCTATCACAATATAAGTCTGGGGAATAAGCCTTCGCAAAAAGATCCGCTCCCTATCTCATCAAGCTCAATGAGCATCAACGAGCAGATGAAGCCGAATGAGCTCAAGAAGCTCGTCTCTGACTTTTCGGAATACCTCGAGCCTTTCCTCCCTCAAGCCCCGGGCCTCTGCCGGATCCTCAAGATCCCAATGAATTCTTTCCCCCTTACCGGGAAAGACCGGACATCGGTCCCTGGCCTCCTCACAGATGGTAACAACGGTATCGAAATCCTGCTCCGAGAACTCATCCACGTGTTTCGACCGCTGGCCAGAGATATCGATTCCTTTCTCCGCCATGACCTCGATGGCCAAGGGATGAACGCGAGAGGGGTTTATCCCGGCGCTGTAGGCCACATAACCGTTCCCCCCGTAATGTCTCAATAGGCCTTCTGCCATTTGGCTCCGACAGGCATTATGAGTACAGAGAAATAGAACGTGTCTCGTTTCTTCTTTCATATTGGATCTCTTTCCTTCCGCCCAACTCCCGCATCTGTCATTTTGCGCCAGGATTGGTGAGCCGTTCATCGACTGGCTGCTGCAAAGAAACGACAGCAGGTGCCTCCTCCACCTTGAACCAGTGACGTGTCCGTTTGCAAATGCCGACCAGCAGGAGCATGACCGGGACTTCGATCAAGACACCCACGACGGTTGCCAAAGCTGCTCCAGAGGCCAGTCCGAAGAGCATGACCGACGTGGCGATGGCCACTTCGAAGTGGTTACTGGCACCGATCATCGCTGAAGGGGCAGCATCCTCGTATTTCAATCGCATAAGCTTTGCAAGCCCGTAGGCAAGCCAGAAAATAAGGTTCGTTTGAATGAACAGGGGAATCGCAATCCACAGAATCGTGAGGGGGTTCGCGAGAATCACATCACCCTTGAAAGAGAAGAGAAGGACCAGCGTCGCCAAGAGGGCCACGATTGTCACGGGTGTCAAGACATGGAGAAAACGCTCCTTGAACCATTCTTCCCCCTTCACGCTCAGGATCCACCTCCGGGAGAAGTAGCCAGCAACCAGGGGCAAGGCCACGTAGATGCCGATCGACAGAAGGAGAGCCTGCCAGGGAACGGGGAGACGGCCGACCCCGAGCAAGAAACCGCCGAGAGGACCATAGAGCAAAAGCATCGTCAACGAGTTAATTGCAACCATCACCAAAGTGTGCCCGTCGTTGCCCTTTGCCAAATATCCCCAGACAAGGACCATGGCTGTACAGGGAGCGATTCCCAGCAGAATACACCCCGCAAGGTAGCTTCGCCACAGCGGAACCGCTAAGGTCTTGACACCCTCAACCAAGACGACTGTTCCTGCCCCGTGAGTGGCGCCAACAGGAAGATCGAGGCCAAGAGGCATCTTGACATGGTCCACCACCTCGCTCCCGATGAACCCAACGAACATGGTTCCCAGAAAAAGAATCGATATCGCATACATGCTGAAAGGCTTGATCGCCCAGTTGACCAAGAGGGTCAGTCCAACGGGTTTGGCATTCCTGCCTGCTTTGAGGACCTCAGCGAAATCGATCTTCACCATGATCGGGTACATCATGAAAAAAAGACAGACGGCGATGGGGATGGAAACGACAGGAGCCTCACCCACGTAGATCGCCAATTCATCCATGAAGGCTGCCACACCGGGGGCCACTTTTCCAAGCAGAATACCCGCCACGATGCAAAGGCCGACCCACAGAGAAAGATACTTTTCGAAAAGGCTCAGCCCTTTTCGATTATTCGTGATGTCCCTCTCTTTCGTCTCAGCCATGTCTATTCCCCTCAGATAGAGAGTCCCAGGAAAACCGCCGTTCAAAACTCACCACGGAGACACAGAGATCACAGAGAAGAGAATTCTCTTGTTTGTCGCGAGAAGCTGACAAATAGGAATCATCTGCCCTTCCAGGGCAAAACCGGTTTCTGAACGAGCTGTGAACCACAGATCAAACGTCCCGCTGCTTCCCATAAGGGTGGATGGTCTCCAATGCCGGCGAATACCGGCATTGGAAACAAACTGATCTCAGAGTTCTCTGTGTCTCCATGGTGAACACTTCTGCAAAATACATCCGCAACTTCAGACTCAGTACCGACGGTATGTAACCTCCAATGGAAAAATCAAGTTACAGAAGCTCGATCGGCAGATCTTCGGGCGACTCTGCAGGAGTTTGTGTCTTTTCCTGCCTGAGCGACTCAAAGCGCTCATCGTCACGTTTGAGGACCTCGTTACCTTCAAAACACTCTGCCAAGCACCTCAACTGAGAAGTATGGATTTTGTTCCGAGGCTCTGTCAACGAATAGTAGGCCCAAACGCCCTCCCGCCGATCCTTGACAAGCCCCGCGTTTTTTAAGTACGCCATGTGGCGGGAGACCTTGGATTGCGTGAGTTCCAATACATCCATGAGTTCACAGATACAGAGCTCCCCCTTTAGGAGAAGGTGGAGAATTCTCAGCCGCGTCTCGTCGGAGAAGGCCTTAAACTGTCTCACAATTTCCTCCATGTCTCTCTCCTTGTGGCTAGCCGAAAAACGAGGGTCTTGTGGGCCTCTCAAACCGTTGTCTACAAAGGTGACCCACGGGTTCGACAAAACAGCCTTATGGGTTCGATATGGCTTTGCTTTTGTATTCATATATCCGGATAGACGAATATAATATCACCCTCCTTCATGAAGTGCAACAATTAATTTTCCGGGGGGCCCGTTCTGACGGAACCTTTCCTTCGTTGCACTTCAAATCGTTTGACCAGCTCTGGGCCCATGTCTTATAATCAGCCCCACGGAATGAACCCCCATGAGACTTTGAGGACAGATGTCTTGATCATCGGCGGTGGTGCTGCTGGGGTTCGTGCCGCCATAGAGGCTGATAATCTGGCTGCAGAGGTCTGCCTTTTAAGTAAAGGCCCGATATCAAGATCAGGCATCACTCCACTGGCTTACCCATCGCTCCAAGCCGCCTTCGGAATCCATGATCCAAGAGACAATCCCGATGTGCATTATCAGGATACGATCGTCGGAGGGAAATACCTAGCCGATCAGAATCTCGTAAGGGTGCTGGCTGACGAGAGCATTTCGAGGGCTCTCGATCTCGAGAGGTTCGGAATCAAATTCAAGAAGCGAGACGGAAAGTTTCTCCAAATCCATCACCCCGGACAGACGTATCCGAGGAATCTCTTCATCGTCGGGGGGGGATTCGGATTGATTTCAGGCCTGAAAAGGGAACTCAGACGCCGGCCTCACGTGAGAGTTTTCGAAGATTTCTGTGTCTCCCATATCTTACAATACCAAGGGGAGACCGTGGGCGCATTCGGTTTGAACCTGAGAGATGGGCGGTTCTACGCCTTCGCCTCGAAGTCGACCGTTCTCGCTTGCGGAGGGTATGAAGAACTCTGGGGGAAGACCGACACGTCTCACGATTCGACGGGTGATGGCGTGTCTTTGGGTTTTCGGGCAGGGGCCGATGTCATTGACTTGGAGATGTTGCAGTACTATCCCGCTGTCTTCGCCTATCCCGAATCCGTCAGGGGGATACTGATCCAATACGAGACGTTCCTTGAAAGGCGATACCTGGATTTTCGATTGTTGAATAACGAGGAGAGGGAATTCTTGCCTGAGGGCCCCTTACCTCTTCGAGACACCTTGATGCGGCTCATCCTGAAAGAGATCGACGAAGGACGTGGAACCGAACACGATGCGGTCTATATTGATCCTCGCCGTTCATCAAAAAACCGAAAGGAAATCAATAAACTGGTGAATGAACTCTTAAAAGGTCCGGACCGAAATCTCAGGAAGTTAGGCATAGATATTCGGATGGATCGGATCGAAGTGTGCCCCGCCGTCCATCATGCGCTCGGTGGTATACGGATTAATGAGAAGACTGAAACGACGGTCCCAGGGCTGTTCGCAGCGGGAGAGAACGCAAGCAACGTGCACGGCGCAGATCGAATCTCGGGAAACGCGCTCTCGGAAACCCAGGTCTTTGGGGCGAGAGCAGGGAAATACGCCTTTGAGCACTCGAGAGGGAAGCAGCACCCCTCTCTTCCTTCGAAAGAAATCCGGAAGGGAATCCAACAATGGAAAGGCTTTTTGGAGAAGAAAGAGCAGGGCATCCGTCCGCTCATTCTCAGAAAAGAGTTGAAACGGGTCATGGACCGCTATCTCGGACCCAATCGAGACGAAGGGGGGATGAAAGAGGCTACCCAGAGAATCCTCGATCTCAAACAGAACGGCCTGCCGAGGGTTGAGGTTGCCGGCGGGTGCGTGTTCAATGTCGATTGGCGCATGGCCGTTGAAGTTTCCATGACCCTCGACCTAGCTGAACTGGTCGTTCGATCGGCTATAATGAGAAAAGAGACGCGTGGCCACCACTTTCGTCAAGACTTTCCCGAAACCTCAGATATGCCGCAACACACGGTCGTTCGGAAAAGAGGCCAAAAGATCGAGATGGCCTATGCCCCTGTGAGAAAGCACACGCTCTCGGAAGGCGATCAACGGCAATGAGTGTCGTTCGCGTCAAAATTCTCAGGTGCTCACCGAAAGACAAACGGCATCGGATCGACACATTCCAGGTTCCATATCGACCCGGAATGACGATTCAAACCGCGCTCCGATACATCTATGAAAACACGGATCCATCCCTGGCATTCAGGGACTTTCGCTGTGGCCGAGGAGTCTGCAAGACCTGTTGCATGAAAGTCAATGGTCGGGTCCTCCGGTCATGTGAGACACTTATCAGACAAGAGCAAGAGGTGTTCATCGAGCCAGCAAACGATCGAATCATCAAAGATCTTGTTGTTGAACTGGATTGAGTCTCCAGAGGCCGCAACCGGAAAAGATCCGGATGATTTACGTGAGCGGCTTCATTTTTGGAATCAGAAGATATTGACAGCAGGTCAACTTTTGAAAATCTCGAAACTTCCGTGATGCGAATCGGTGAACCTTTGCGGGAATTAAGGTCATGATCCAAAAAGGGGAGATGAGAAATGAAGATCATTGATCTCACACTCGACATCTATGATGGAATGGCCACGCCACTGTGCGATTGGCACCCTCGCACGGAGATCACGATACTCGGTCGACTTGGCCTCGAAGGACGAATGAGTAGAAAAATAACTCTGGGTTCTCACACCGGCACGCATGTCGATGGGCCAATCCATGTGCTCAAGGACGGACTGTCTGTAGATCAGCTCTCCCTGGAAACCCTCGTTGGTAGAGCCCGACTTATCGATATGTCCCATAAGGGCCCACTCGGGGGGATCACCAAAGATGAATTGCAGAGATATGATATCAGCGAAGGTGAAAGGATCGTCATCAGGACCGATTGGTCTGATAAATGGAATACCCAGGACTACTTTTCGAGACGACCTTACCTAGAGTCAGGGGCGATCGAGTGGCTGGCCGAAAGGATTAGTCTGCTCGGATTGGATATCTGTGCACCCGGCGATCCTCGGAAGGGCTTTTTAGAATCAGGCGTTCCGCCTCCCGATCACCTCCCTCTGTTGCAAAACGGTGTGATTCTCGTCGAGTATCTAACCAATCTTCGGGCCCTCACTCAAGAGGCCTTCACGCTTATCGCTCTGCCTCTTAAAGTTAGAGGCAGTGATGGCGCGCCAGCAAGGGTCATCGCCATAGAAGATTGAAGAAGTGTCGGTGTGATGCGCATTACAATCCTCATCGCGAAACTCACACATGGGGGCAAAAATACCGGATGGAGTCATTTCTTGAGGAATTTGCAAGATTGGCCGGTTCGGGTTGCTAAAGACCCAGGAAGGCCTTCCTAACGATATCGGTCTCAAGGAGTTTTTCCCCCGTTCCCTCGTGGATGGTCCGACCGGTCTGCAAA
>JABAOF010007122.1_pt3 | contig 13538 bp, 14 predicted proteins | sample 7062171 | NCBI WGS metagenome assembly JABAOF01 (sample SAMN14538628, study PRJNA623070) | marine sediment metagenome | biome: marine biome [ENVO:00000428]; feature: marine pelagic biome [ENVO:01000023]; material: deep marine sediment [ENVO:00002113] | place: India: Gulf of Khambhat ...
TTACGATTCGGCATAGGCAAGGATTCGGCTCAGACATTGGAGGAAATCGGAAAGAAGTTCGGCATCTCCAAGGAGAGGGTCCGACAGATAGAAAAGAGAGCGCTGAGGAAGGCGCATTGGCGGGTGAGGGATTATTTGGATGACCTAAAAAGATGAAATTCCATCTGGGTAAGGAGTGCCCCCATAGGTGTCCCCTAAAAAATGGGGAATCTCGGCAAATTATTCTTGACTAATTTAGGTTCAGGCCTTCGAAGCAGTGAAAATCTTTTCGGGTCAGGGTGTCGCCCTTGTCTCCATGTCCGTTTTGATGGTCTGCTAGGGGACATCTTCTCCCTTTTCTTAGGGTAATCTATTTCCCTTCTTATTAGCCCTACCCGTTAGCCTACCCGTTGGAAAGAAAAGAACAAATCCCTTCTTGTCACTATTTCCCGCGTAAAAAATATACATGCCTCACACTGAAATAAAGGCTGGCGAGAATTTTTACGCAGAGGTTGTTTTTTGAAATTTTAAGAAATGAATTATTGTGTAAATTCAATTAGTTAAAAACCATGATTACAAACTCTTTGGTACAGGCTTTGCGATAATAAATTGGTAAACAGAGAAAACTGTAGGAGGAAAGCGTGATCAAGGATCCGGTTTGTGGGAAAAGAATCAATCGGAACAAGGCCCATATCACTATCGAATATGAAAAAGAAAAATATTATCTCTGTTGCCCTCTGTGTCAAAGCGAGTTTGAGAAAGATCCACGAAAGTATTTAGCTGGAAGAAAAAAGAAGTTTTTGGTCGGGACAAGGAATTAATTGTCGGTGGACTGGATTTTTAGGTTCTGTTTGGCAAATGAATAAGGAGGAGAGAGATGAGCGTTAAGACCTGGAAAGATAGGGCGATTGCAAAAATCTTCACACGATTTCCTGCCCTCGTGGAGAGATGGGCCAAATCGCATGATTTTATCATCAACATGGGAACCCCCTGGGTCCCGTTACGAAAAGATCCCAAGGACTCCAGAATTGCCCTGGTTACCACCGCTGGTGTTCATCTGCGGTCTCAACCGCCATTTGATATGGAGGACAGGGGGGGGATCCTACCTTCAGGGAAATTCCCGCCGGGACACCCATCGACGATTTGATGATTACGCATAACTATTATGACCATCAGGACGCCGATAAAGACATTAACGTGGTCTTTCCTATTGAGAGACTAAAGGAACTTGAAAGAGAAGGGGTGGTTGGACAGGTTGCGCCGCGTCATTTTTCATTCATGGGCCATATCCTCGGCCGCCATATCGAAACACTTGTAAATCGGACAGGGCCGGAGGTGGCGCGGATGTTGAAAGCAGATGGTGTTGATGCCGTATTTCTGACACCTGCCTGAGGGACCTGCAATCAGTCCGTGGGACTGATTCAAAGGGCCATAGAGGCAGAAGGCATTCCAACGATCTCCATATCCCTTAACCGGGTTATCACGGAAAAAGTTAAACCACCGCGAGCTCTATTAGTGGCCTTTCCTCTGGGCCACCCCATGGGAAATCCCTTTGACAAGGAGCTTCAGCGGCAGATCTTGACGGAGGGGTTAAAGCATCTTATAAAGATTACGAAGCCCGGAACGATCGCTGACCTCACGGAACCCTATCATATTGAAGGGGAGAAATGCGCTCTATGCACGGTCGGTGTGGGTTGAAGCAAAGGGAGGTGTTGAACATGGAAAAGGTTAAAAAACAGAGATTTGTTTTGATTGCCTCGGTGATCTTTTTTTTATTGGTAGGATACACCATTGGCACCGCAAAAACAGAGGATGAGGAAAACAATATTTCCATCTATCGCGAGGTTGGGGAGGGTGTGGTCAATATCACAAGTGTCGTAGTTCAGCGGGACTTCTTTTTCAACCCGATTCCCAGGGAAGGGGCCGGATCAGGTTCAATCATCGACACCGATGGTCACATATTGACCAATCACCATGTCATTCGGGATTCCACGAAATTGGAAGTCACACTAAGCGATGGAAGCAAATGGCCTGCAAGGTTTGTTGGTGCAGATCCGGACAATGACCTGGCGGTCATTAAGGTTGACGCGCCCAAGGAGAAATTGACGGTAATCCCCATGGGGGACTCATCCGAACTTCAAATAGGTCAGAAGGTGTTGGCTATTGGGAATCCCTTCGGTCTGGGTCAGACACTGACGACGGGTATCATCAGTTCCCTGGGGAGAAGTATTCGTTCGGAGGCGGGGACACTGATCGAGGATGTGATCCAGACCGATGCGGCCATTAACCCGGGCAACTCCGGTGGCCCATTGTTGGACTCCAAGGGAAGGATTATCGGCATCAACTCAGCGATTATCAGTCCGACCGGGGCCAGCGTGGGGATTGGTTTTGCCATCCCGGTCAACAAGGCCAAACGAATCTTGCCAGAGCTGATTTCAAAGGGGCATGTCTCCTACCCGTGGATAGGGGCATCGATCTATCCGCTCATTCCAGAATTTGCAAAAGCCTTGGGGCTCAAAGTCGAGCGTGGGGCAGTGATCGCAGAAGTTGTCCCTGGTGGCCCGGCGGACAAAGCCGGCCTAAGAGGGGGGGATAGGCAGGTTCAAGTGGGGAATTCCGTGATCCTGGTGGGGGGTGATGTTATTACGGAGATGGTCGGGAAAAAAGTGATGTCCTCGGATGAGCTGATACGAATGATCCGTGAACACCGCCCCGGGGATAGAGTTGAACTGAGGCTTTTACGTAAAGGGAAATTCTTGCGCATAAAAGTGACCTTGGGCGAGAAGCCAAGGAGTAGGTAGGTTCTCAATTCGGCGTAGAAAGGGGATACTGAGAGTAGGAGGGAGAATAGCTCCTTTCATTATATAAGGAGGATGAACATGAAGGGAAAACGGGGGTTATTCACATTGTTACCCCTTGTGATGATTCTAGGTTTGACCGGTCCTGTCAGAGCCAGGGGAGGCGATTCAAATCGCCTGGAGAGCAGATCTACTATACGGGTATCACCAGCAACGGACGCGACATTTTTGGTTACGGAGGCCCCATGTGGATAAGGATGCACGGTGGAGGGTGTGTCTCATGCCACGGTACCCATGGGAGGGGAGGAGTGCCCATGATGATGGGGATGGCCATCCCGACCGACATCCGATATAAGACTCTCACGGGGAAAGAGAAGCACGTCCATGGGGGGAAGGAAAAAGAGCATCACTACACGCCTGCTCTGATCAAAAGGGCCATTACCCAGGGACTGGCGGCGGATGGAGAGCTTTTGAGTTGGACCATGCCCCGCTGGCAAATGTCCGAAGCCGATTTGGACGCCTTGATCGATTATTTAAAAACCCTCGAGTGAAAGCGGATCTTCCCTGCGGTTTGCCCTTCTTCACCAAGGAGGATCTGAACCTTCAAAGGTCCAGTCTTTGATCCCCGCCGGATGGCAGCTGGGGCAAGTCTACTCCATGACATCTTAACCTAGTGTAGAAACTGCAATATCTCAGCAAAGGTCCCATAAAGGGCTGTTTCCTGACACCTGGGATTCCTAATAATAATCGGCTGAGTAACATGAGGCATGGAAAACGGTGGTGTAGTTTGGAGACGGTAACAGGCCAGGGCAGAAAAGAAAAGGAGGAGGCCGTGAAAGGAAAAGGTTACACGCGACGAAGCATAAGTTGGGTAAATGGACAGTAACGCTCTGTTTATACGTGGCGGCTCTCCTTGGAATAGGAATGTCTGCCCGAGCTCAGGTTCAAGTCAAAATCGGCATCTTAAAAGGCCCGAAGATCCTCAATCCCTTTCAGGCAGCCGATGCCTGGGCGAGAAGAGTAATGGGATTAATATACCAGCCTCTATATATCAGAGAACCAGACAACCAATCCCTGATCCCTTGGCTTGCAGAAAATCAACCCATTTATGATTCTCAGAGAAAAACATTGACCATTTACTTAAGGCAGATGCAATGGGATGATGGGACGGAGTTCGGTGCGGAGGATGTGGTCAATCTCAATGGGAACATTCTCTGAACCACAGACAGGGCACCTGTTACTATATTTCTCCAAAAGAGCTCTACGTACTGATGAAGGGATTGATCTTCTCTTTCTCATGATCAAGCCAATTGGTTCCTTATACGGGAAAAATCTTCGCCTGACTGAATAAACTTGGAAGGCCGGAGGGGTACTCGTACCCAATTCTCTAATTTGCCATTAAAGCGGAAGAGTGAGAGAAAGTCAACGAAAAGTCAGACTCCTGGCTGCGAATTAAAGCTGCAATCGCTAACGGACCCCCCGGTGCCATATTATCGATTAGCGGTAGAAATATTGAGTCTGACCCAACCCGAGAGACCGGCATCGAATTTTTTCCCCTCCTCCCAAAAGGGTGTGGGACTCGGGTCAAACTGGCAACTAAAACTGTAATTGAATTGTAACCACCACAACCGAAAATAACCCAACATAGCCCAATCAGGACAAGTAGGATTTGAAGAGCTCAGTTGGCAGTAGTGATTCGTTCGAGGGCGGCTTATTGGTCGCATCGGTCGCAGCGAGAGTTAGGCATGAACCCCTCTCTAATAACCCCGTATCCGACGCTCGTTAATCAAACGGCCTTGATCATCAAATAGCTTCCAGTCAGTGTAGTCTTCCCCCGGATCGCTAAAAGATGAGGCCCACACTTCTAAGCGATCTATATTGTGGATTTCCTCCTCGCTGAATCCGGGCCCTTTTGGCGGCTTCTGTATGGCCTCTCGCCGTGCTTCTTCACCTTGGTACTCTGTGTAGAGGTATGGCATTGTAAGCTCCTCCGAGTGGCTAATTGGCGTGGGCACCCTTCAATATGAAGTATCTGGTTTCTCGCATAGACAATCTTGGACTTAGAGAGATAACCTTTCGGCCTCGGGGTAAATCCACGCCTAATTCCTTATTTTATTATTAGGGAAATTTGGTAGAAGTCAATAGAAATCAATGCCTTACCTTTGTTGTTGTAAACACAGTTTTACTCTGCTAATATAGGCCTATGAGGTGGTCTCAGCAAAAGATTTGACAATATAAACGCAATGTTGACACCGTGACGCTTCGTATTATTGCAGTTAAGGTATGGGACTAATCTGGGCAAGTAATAGAATTTGGGTTAAGAAAAGGGCAAGGGCGTAAATCATGAAGAAACTCCTAATACCCGCAATGATTCTGATCTTGGTCGGATGTGCTTCATTGAAAAGAGGCCCGACTTCTGAGAGGACAGAAATTAGCGACGAGCTTTGGGATGAAATCGGACGGGAGCTTGCACGGGTCAGCGTTCAAGTCGATTCAATAAATGGACAGCTTGAATCAAAGAAAAAGGAGTTGGCGGTTCAAGTTAAGGAGCCATGGACTAAGACCACGGGTGTTTTCAGGGTAGGTAAGGCCTCAAAGATTGAGGAATACCCGATGAAGAGGAAATCAGTAATTGCATTATCCAAAAAGCTGGCAACGGGAGAACCGGCGAAAGAGGAAGAACTCGTAGTCTTTGAGGCTTTGGGGGGAGCAATGGGAGGGCCATTCATAGGTGTGGCCTCAAAACATCCCGAAGGAATGTACATGTCCGCAAAGCAGAAATTCATGGCCGCTGGTAAGCCTGTTATCGATTATACCCATGCTCTGAATACAGTTGAAAAAGTCAGGCCAGTTAAGCAGTTTGTCTCCTAGACTGAATTGGTTGAAAGAGCCTACAACAAGCTCATGAAACTACTTGAGGAAGTCCAGGAGAAATTCAAGGAATCCCCTATCTATGTTGATGGCTTCGATGTAAATATTGGCCTGACACTTTCCGTAAGTATCCACTTCAAAGTACTTAGATAAACTCCCTCAAAACTCTAACTATCTAAAATGACAATCCTGTATTTACAATGACTTAGAGTGTGGAAAACTGATCTTATGATGTAAGTTGTCGTCAGGCAAAAAGGTAAGAAATTTCAGGAGGTTAGGTGAAATTCAAAAAGGGGATTTGAAGTCCAGGAGGCCCACCAGGACCAATCCACTTCCGACCTAAACAATAAGAAATTTCCCCTTAAAAGTCAATACTATTATCTCTAGAGCCTCCCGAGTTGGTTGAGCACTTCTTCGTCCCTTCACGGGGGCTGTTTTAGCGCATTCCTTATCTGATTTGACTTGACATTCCATATCCGCAAGACCTTGTGTCTTGATGCGTGGCCCCGGATAATTTTGATGTTGGACCGCTTGATGCTCAATCGTTCGGCCAAGACCTCAATCAACTTTTGATTTGCCTTACCCGCCGTTGGAGGTGCGGTGACCTTTACCTTTAATGCCTCCCCATGAAAGCCAACAATTCGGTCCTCTGGAGCGTTGGGCTGGACCGTCACGCGTAAGGTCGTGGAATCTGCCTCTTTTTCCTTCCCCATTGAACCCCTTGCAGCTCAGACCCTATCGATATCCCCCCGGAGCTGAATAAAGGAGATCTGTTCGCCAGTTGCGGGGCCTTCGGCCCGGTATGAGAAGAGGATATCGGTATTGCATCGGGTGCAGACGCGGATCCAGCAGCACTTTTCGTCCCTCATTCCGCGATCCCGCATCTGATCGATATTGGCCCGAGCAAGGTTTAGAACCCACTTACCCATTCCCTTGCGCCTGCTGAAGGCTTGCCAATTCCACCCCGAGGAGCAAACAAGCCCCATAACGGCTTCATCCACCTCGTAGCAGCATTCGCCGATTGACGGGCCGATGGCCACGAACAGGTCCCCTGGATGGGTTCCGAAATGATGGGTCATCTTATGGATGGCCTTTTGTGCGATTCCCAGAAGTGTTCCCCGCCATCCAGCATGGATAATCCCTATGACCGGGCGTTTTGGGTCCACTAACAGGATGGGGACGCAATCCGCTGTCAATACACCTATGGCGATGTCCGGTTGATCGGTCAAAAGGGCATCGGACCGACAATTCGAGAAGGGCCGTAAGGGGATCAGTGGTTTATCCATGATCCGTATACGATCCCCATGGACTTGGTCCATCGTGATCAGCCGTTGGGGCTCGAATCCAAAGGTATTGGCTAAACGAGCATGCTCTTCAGCCTTGGCCGATCCCGAGTTAGGAGAGGAATACATACCCTGACTGAAGCCTCCACTTTTGGTGCAGAAGGCGTGATTGACAACGCCAAGGGCTTTCAGTGGAGGAGCCTCGAAGTAAGTGATATCACCTAAGGTTTTAACGTCATCTCTACCAACAGTCTGAATCATCTCCCCATGTTCTCCCGGAAGAAGTGCTTTTGAGCACGCTCGGAAAGGAACTTGATAATCCCTGCCATATCATCGGGCAAGGGGGCATTGAATTCGACGAATTCACCGCTTTGGGGGTGGATGAAACCCAAACGTTCCGAATGTAAAGCCTGTCTCCGGAGGGCCTTAATCCTCTCTCTTACATCGGGATCCGTTATCCGTTGAATCCACCTTTCCTTACGATATTCGGGATCTCCGACGATGGGGTGTCCGTGAGAGGAGAAATGGGCCCGAATCTGATGGGTTCGGCCCGTTTTGGGCCTGACTTCCAGCAGGGAAAAACCCCGAAAACGGTTGATAGTCCTCCATTGGGTAACGGCACTTCTTGCCCTGTGTGTGTGTATCGAGATCCGTTTTCTCTCCTTCGGGTGTCTCCCGAGCGGGGCGTCGATGATGCCCTGTGATTCCCTCAGTTCACCATGGACTAAAGCCACGTAGCGCTTTCTGACTTGACGTTTCTTAAATTGCAGGGATAGGTGATGCATGGCTATGGCGTTCTTCGCCGCAACCATAACGCCGGAGGTGTTCTTATCCAAGCGATGGACAATTCCCGGCCGGATAACCCCGTTGATCTGAGAGAGATCCTTGCAGTGAAAGAGAAGGGCATTTACCAGGGTCCCCGAGTCAGTCCCGGCACCCGGATGGACCACCATACCGGCCGGTTTGTTAACGACGATAATCCATGGATCCTCGAAGAGGATATCCAACGGGATATCTTGGGGGATGACGTCCAATTTTCGGGGATGAGGGATGTGCCCGGTAACTACGTCCCCCTTCCTCAATTTAACGGACGGTTTTGATGGAAGCTGGTTGAGCAAAATGACGTGTTCTCGGACGAGTTTCTTGATTTGAGATCGGGTAAGTTCCCCTACCTTGAGGGAGAGATATGAATCCAATCTCATTCCCGCATCGGAATCGGCCACGACAAATGTGAAATTCTGGCCTTGAGCCATTTGGGTTCAGCTCGGGGGGCTTCAGGGCATGATCAATAGCCCGATCTAAGACTCCTTTCGATTCCAGCGACGATCAGGTCCCCTTCATCATCTCCGATGGTCCTGACATCCAAGAGGACCTCTTCCTTGCTAACCCGTGCGATAATGGGCGGTGTGTCTTCCCGTAACTTCTCCTCTAGGTGATGGACCGACCCATGGTCGGGCTTGAGCGTTACTACAGAGGTCGGGAGTAGTTGGACCGGATAGGCTCCACCTCCCACTTGGGATACATCATTCCTCACCGCGATCTTAACTCCCCTGGGTATGGTTGCCCGTATTTTACGAGAGAGCTTTTGGGCCCTTTTTCTGAGTTCGTCGTGCGAATAGGTAAGCATCCTAAGGGTGGGAATTTCTCGAACAGCCCTCGCTTCATCGAGATAGATGAGCAGTGTCGACTCCAGTCCAGCGAGGGTCAACTTATCAATTCTCAGGGCACGGCTGAGAGGATTCACCTTGATCCGCTGGATATGCTCGTTCCTCCCCAGGATGATCCCTGCCTGCGGGCCTCCCATGAGCTTGTCCCCACTGAAGGTGACGATGTCCGCTCCCTCGTTTATGGCTTCCTGAACCGTGGGTTCCCAATCCAGGCCGTATTTGCTGAGGTCGATGAGACATCCGCTTCCCAGGTCCTCCATGACCGGCAGGTGGTGAGCGTGGGCTAATTCGGCCAATTCCCTCAATGCCGCGTCAGACGTAAAACCAACGATCCTGAAATTGCTCGTATGGACCTTCAGGATTAAACCCGTTTGTTCGCCAATTGCTCCTTCGTAGTCGCTGAGATGGGTTCGGTTGGTGGTCCCGACCTCCCTCAAGATGGCGCCACTCCGCTTCATGACATCGGGAATGCGGAAGGCCCCTCCAATCTCGACCAACTGCCCCCTGGAGACGATGACCTCCTTTCCCTCGGCAAGGGTGTTGAGCACCAGCAAGACGGCCGCGGCATTATTGTTCACGACTAAGGCCATTTCAGCTCCAGTCAATCGACACAGAATCTCCTCGACGTGGGAATACCGGGATCCCCTCTTTCCCTGCTTCAGGTCGAACTCCAAATTGGAATAGCGCCTTGATACCTGGGTGATATGCTCGATGGCACCTTCATGGAGTAATGAGCGACCCAAATTGGTATGAATGACCACTCCCGTTGCATTAATAACCCTCTTCAATTTGGGATTAATCTGGTTTTCGATCTCCTCCATGAAATGGGGCAGGAGGTTCTCGAAGGAGAAGATGGACTCGTCAAGATCCGCTGGATTCTGAGCGGTCATAATCCTTTGACGCAGGTAGTTGAGTCCCCTTCGAACGGCTTCCAGGACAATCCCCCTCGGAAAACGGTCCTCCAGTTGAACCATCTCAGGTTCGGCAAGAATACGATCCACATTGGGAATGTGGCTGAGAAACTTCTGACGGAGGTGTTGAGACATCTCTTATTCCCCTTTGAGGATATTGGGTTGTGGCTTCACGAAGAGGGTCTTAAAGACCCTGAGTGGATTCATCCTGATCCAGCGCAGTGGCCACTCGAGCTCTCTCTTCTCGCAGACGGTGGACATATTGAGCCTCCTGATATGCAACCCCAATGTGGCCAATTCGCGTTTTCGCCGATCTCGGTCTTCAATGGGTACGATCTCGTCTATCCTTCGCATGAGCGCAACCGCTTCCCTAATCCTCCTCTCTATAACGAGGGCAGTTTTGGCACTGAGGAGGCCGAATTCTCCCTTCAGCCGGTTCAGCCTCAAGGCTGCCTCATAGGTTCCGTATACAATCTCATTCCGGGTCATCCATTTGGTCTCATAATTCAGCGTGTATTTCCAACTGGGAGAGAGCATAGCCACCCGGTGCTCCTCAACGGTCCGGTAGAGGAGCTTGTACCCGTAACTCTCCGGATTCTCGAAGACAGGGCTGCCTGGATCCAAGAAGGGGGCGAGGGGAGAAATGAAGGGGACGAGCCTCCGGCTCTTCCCATGGCGTTCGAGAAGGTCTCGACAGTATTCCACGGTATCGAGCACCGATTGAAGATCCTGTTTCGGCAATCCCGTCATGAAGAACAGGTCGATTCGTTTGCACCCCAGTTCAAGGGCATCCCTCACCATCTCTTCCAAGGCAGCGTTATCATACGGCCTTCCAAAGGCGTTTCGGACCTCCGGGTCATGGGACTCGGGGGAGATTTCCAGGTTGAAATTGGGCACAGCCTCGGAAATTCTCTCCAGTTTTTCCCGTGACGGTGGAATGAAGAACTCAAGGGCAATGTGGTTCTGAATACCCTCGCCTTTCAGGGCGCTCAAGAGCCTGAGCCCATATTCGTCACCCGGTTGAAAGATATCACCGATGATCATGATGGGTGCCTTCAGATGATTTCGGATGTCAATGATATCTCGAGCCAAAAGGAGAGGATCCCGGTAGGAGGGCCTCTGGCGATTCGTTACGCGGTGAAACGTGTTCGCCGATCCGCCGCATGTCTTGCAATTGTAGCGGCATCCCCTACACGTAAATACCGCTGTAATCGGGTACATGTACCAATTGATAAAGGGCTGATATCCCACAGGGTCTCGATATCTCCAGACCTTTTGCATGATGTGACGATAGTCTATGGCGATGTGATCAAGCGTTTGGGGGACATGCGTTATGGGATTGGAATGAATGTGGCCCGCTTCATCCCTCCATGTCAAGTTGGGAATGTGGGACATGTCCCTCTCCTCCTTGAGACACCTGATGAGCTCGAGGAGCGGAACTTCCGTTGAGTCTCCCCTTACGATGAAATCGACCTGGGGATAATCCCTCAGGATTTCCTCGTCGTAGTACGTTGCCGACATCCCGCCGAGGATAACCGGAGTATGGGCGTGGACTCGTTTTATCTCCTCTGCGAGGGCGAGACATCCCTGGACGTGGGCCATCCAGTGGAGATCGAGCCCGAAGGCAATGGGTCGCAACCTTCGAAGCATTTTGGCCACATCGAAACCTTTGCTCTTGAGCATCTTCAAGGCAACATTGATGATCCTGACCCGGAGGCCATTTCTCTCCAAGTATTCCGAGAGGCTGGCGAATCCAATGGGATACATCTCGAATATGGGCGTCGAGGGGACGACATCGCTGATGGGCCCATACATGACCGGTTCCTTCCTGAAGTCGTACAGGCTGGGGGGATGGAGCAGAACAAGATCAATTTTTCCTTTTCCCATGGAGCAATCCTCTTGGTCCATCGAATATCATTTTAACTATACGAAATAACTACCATATTCCAGTAAGATCATCAAGGTCAAATGGTTTGGGAGGTGGAGGGTTTGTGGAGATTGATCCATGAAGGGACGAGGGAGGATGAATCCCCTGGCAGTAAGAGCGTGGCATCGGAGGAATGGAGAGGGTTTTCATAATTCCCCGGACTCTTGGTTTCACCACGCTCGTTGAATCCTTTCGTAGGTGGCAATGTCATGCTTTGTGGCCCGAACCGGTATCGTCGCTCTTCAGAAAATCCCCAGGAAATTGAAGGTTTCCCGCTTGAAGCCCTTATCGGCCGCCAGGATGTCCAGGTGTAATGTCGCTATATCCTCAACAGGGAGGAAGATCTCCCCGGCGAGCTGTCGTGAATCAACAGTCTTGATGTACCTCTTACACTTGTCGCAGATGTCTATCCGATATGCCTTCTCCTTTTCGGTATAGAAATAACGAAGGCTTCCATGATCGGTATTTTCGCAGAAGGGGCACATAACGCGTTTTCCTCGCCACTGGTTTCCGCAAAAGGAACACGTCCAGATACGTCTTCCCTCTTCACCCGTCAATTCCCCCATGAGGGGTTGCGAGCCGCAGATGGGGCAAGAACCCTTATCCCACAAATCTTCGTCGACTATATCCTTCAGCTGAGAGGCCATTACTTCTACGAACGGCTTAATCGTGGTATGCAGGAGGAAATTCATCACCCCTTGGTCAATTTTCGAATCAGTGGATATCCGGGAGAGATAATCGTGGTCGCCCCCCACCACCTTCTCAAGGCATATTCCCAGGTTAATCTTCTTTCGGCGCAGTGCCCTTTCAATTTTCTCCACTTCAACCTTCAGCTTTTCATTTTCCCTCTTCGAGATTCGGCAAATTGAACGAAAGAGGCGTCCTGAGAGGTGAGGATCAATGGGAAAATCCACCTTTGCAATGATGGGAAATCCCTCCTTCCCTCTTATCCTCGCCCGGTCCTGGCTGATTTCAGGGGGTCGATAGTCCAACTGAGCCCGTACCTTCAGTTGCTCAAGGAGGAGCTTTTCGAAGAATTCAAGAATCCCTCGGTAATTTGGGTGGCTCTCCTTGATGGCGGCGACTCTCTCCTTCATCCTTTCCACATCGGAACTCACCTTTGTTCCCATCTTCTGATCCCCAGTACGGTGACACGATAAAAAAAGCTTGTTTCTCGCGAAACAAGCCCATCATACACCAAAAGGATGCGGAAGGCAAGGATTTACCTTGCCTTCCGCATCATAAGTTTCCACCGTCTACTCTCTCGAGGAATCAGTCGTCACCGATCCCAACAGTGCTGTTCCCGCAACCAAGGTCCCCAGGGGTCTCATGAAGCCTCTTCGTCCCACGGTGACGGGCCTTTTTGCCCTCACGGTCATCTGGAATTCGGCTTCGGGTCGGTTAAGGATGTAAATCCAACTTACCTCCTCCTCGTCACCCATCAGTTTGGCCTGAGGAAAACGCTTCTTGACTTCTGCGAGCCTCTTTTTCGCCATATCTAGCATATTATCCCTCGGCCCGAAGGAGAGCGTACCCGTGGGGCAAACCTTGAGACAGGCTGGCACCATCCCGTTGGCGATACGATCATTACAGAAGGTGCACTTGGCCATGAGCTTGGTATTGGGGTCCTGGCGAGGAATGTCATAGGGACACGCATCCCGGATTTCCCTGATGTCCAGCAGCCTCGTCTTTTCAGTAAACAGGACGCACCCATTGTCATCCTGGATGATCGCGCCCTTCACCGTCCCTTCGGCCGCTTCCTTACACGGTGGTTCCAGGCAATGTCTGCACTGATCCTTGAAGAAGTTCCATCGCATCTCGCCCTTATCGGAGAGCTCCTTGAACCGTATCAGGGTATACGTGGTCACGGAGAGATCCGGTGGGTTCTGGTAGGTCCCTACGTTGATCGTCTTTTCCCCGGGAAGCTCATTCCACTGCTTGCAGGCAACTTGACATGCCCTACAGGCGGTGCACTTTGAGACATCGACTAATGCGGCATACTTTCCCATCAGATCACACCCCCTTTCTGACCACATTGACCATGAAGGCCTTGGATTCCGGGATCATGGTGTTGGCATCGCCAATGGTTGGCGTCAAGAGGT
>JABAOF010005701.1_pt3 | contig 13532 bp, 19 predicted proteins | sample 7062171 | NCBI WGS metagenome assembly JABAOF01 (sample SAMN14538628, study PRJNA623070) | marine sediment metagenome | biome: marine biome [ENVO:00000428]; feature: marine pelagic biome [ENVO:01000023]; material: deep marine sediment [ENVO:00002113] | place: India: Gulf of Khambhat ...
ATGAAATCGTCACCTCTTTCTTGAAGTTCGGGGACAAAATACTCATACTCAGAAGGAGCGAAAAAGTCTCCACATACAAAGGGAGATGGGGAGGTGTGTCGGGGTTCGTGGAGAAAGATGAAAAGCCTATCGACAGGGCTGTGACAGAGATAAAAGAAGAGACTGATTTGAATGATAATGACTTTGAACTCCTTAAGGAGGGGGGAACTTTTTCTTTCAATGACAAGGATGAAAACATGAAAATAAAATGGGTAGTCCATCCTTTCCTCTTCAGGGCTAAAACCAAAAAGATAAAAATCGACAGGGAGCATTTCGAGTTCAAATGGATAAAGCCACAAGAACTCACGAAATACTTCACTGTCCCGAAACTTGAGGAGTCCCTCAAAAGGGTTCTTTAGACTTGAACTATCTCTTGAGTTTAAGCGTTACCTTATTCGTTCTCCCCAGGATCTCGACATCGACTATTCCCCTCTCCTTTAGGCCGGCGACCAGTCTCGAGACCTTCGCCTTTGAGAAATCGCTTTCCCTTACAATGACCCTTTGGTTTACAGAACCGTTGTGTTTGTTCAGTATGTCCACCAAAACCTTCTCATCCCCTTTCAAAAGCGGCATTATGACCTCCACGGATCCGTGTTTACGGGTAGCCCTGATGTAAACTACCCCTAGTGAAACGATTATCAAAACGGCTATCAAAACCATTATGCCTATGTCGTATACGCCGCCAACAGGCAGTTTATAGTTTATGGAAAAAAAGAGGTCTTCCCCTCCCTCGAGATTTTCTCTGTCCCAGTAGACCATTATGTGCTTTCCATCACTAAGGGTTTTTCCATTCCTTGGCGAAAAGGATTCGTTTGGCAGGTCAGTGACAAGGATTGCCGTTTCCGGGAGATACACTATGTTGAAAAAATTCTCAATCCCCCATTCAATAGGAACGAAATGAGTGAAATCGTAATTCTCGTCCACTTCCTTAACAATATCCCTTGTGTCGAACCTAATCTTTATCTTGGTCCTGTCGTAATTCTCGAAACCCTCGAAGTTACACGAAATCAGGCTGGTATCCGTCACCTGTGTTTCGCATTCCACAGGAGCGTGTTCTGACTCAATCCTAATGTTAAAAACCCTGTATTTGAGCTTGTAATCAAGATTTGGGACGCTTGAATTTAACGTGAGGGTTATAACGTTCAAAACGTTCCCGTCGTTTTGGATTCTGCTCTCAATTCCGTAATAATCCACATTTAAAGCATTTACAGACGAAAAGAAACAATTAACAGCTGAAAGAAACAATATCATTCCTAAGATTTTCGAGAATTTCATAAGAATATATTTGACTACGGAAGTTTTAAAAATATATGAAACAGTTTCAATTACAGACTTCTGGAGATTTCGATGGTTTCAGAAGATTGTACATGTTCGATATTAGCGATCTTTTCCTCGAGTTCCGGAAGCTTCCCTTCCTCATCCGGGATAAGTTTCGTGAACTTCCACGCTTTCAGTCCGAAAGCTATCGGTTCTTCCTCAAGTCTCTGTGGCTTAAGTTCTTGAAGGACTTTCCCAACTTCCTCGAAAAAGTCCATGCTCTCTGGAATTATCCTGAAAACAACGATAACATCCCCCATACATAACGCCATACGAACTTAACGGAGACGGCTTCATCCGTAAATCAAGCCGTCAACATATTTGCTGACGTAGAACTTTGTTCTGCGTCTTTCGAAACTCACGGTCCGATGAAGTTGCATGATCCACATTCGTACGTGTTAACCAGTTTTCGACATCTCTCACATCTGATTATCTTAACCTTCCCGCAGCTGGGACATTCAAACTCTACCCAGTTTTTCTGGGTTACTATCTTTATTCCGCAGCTCGTACAATTCATCAAAACCACTCGATACCAATAATTATGAGCCGTTATATTTAAATATTGATTATTTCGGGTGAATTATTTGCTGATTAATAAAAATAATATTTATAACTAATAAGTAGTAATCAACGATAGCTTTATAAATACAAATTTTCAATATTTATACATGAAAAAGTACGGAAGTTTAGGCAAATATCTCGTAATGGGAGCCGCAATACTAAGTATGCTTGGATGTGAGGGAAGTCTCGGTAGATACCAAGATAAAGTTACTGATACACCAGCGCGTCCTGATAGAACATGGGTTACTAATGTTTTTCATGTGGATAAGAACAAAAACGGCGAAATTGATATGGGCGATGAAGTGCGTCTAGAAACTTTTTGTGTAGACGGCCGCCATAGGATAATGGATACGTTTGAGATATTACCACGTAGACCCATTATTGAATATGATATTAAAAGGTTTAGAGAGGAAAAAGAATCCAATAAGCATTAATTTTATATATATACCCTATAATAATACTCTAATCAGTCATTGACTACAAAGGCAAAATGAAGTTTGACTTGGCCTGTCCAAGTCTTGCGGAAGCCAATGAAGGAGGGATGAAGATGGCGAAGTTCGTAAAGTTCGAGATTTCCAAGGATCTCGCGGACAAGATTTACGAAGCTGTTGAAATCGCTAAAAACACAGGGAAACTCAGGAAAGGAGTAAACGAGACAACGAAGTGCATAGAGAGAGGGCTAGCGAAACTCGTTGTGTTGGCGATCGATGTCGAACCAGCAGAGGTCTTGATGCATTTGCCAACGCTCTGTGATGAAAAGAAAGTCTTGTGTGTGGAGGTTCCTTCAAAACTCGAGCTAGGAAAGGCTTCAGGGATCGATGTCGCTACCTCTAGCGTCGCGATAGAGGAGGCGGGCGATTCGAAGAAAATGATAGAGGACATAAAAAAGAAACTTGGAACCCCGAAGAAGTAAGGCGGTCTATATGGTGGTAACTGCGGAAGTCATACAGGTCTTGGAGAGGCTTGGAGTTAAAGGCGTGACCAGAGTCAGGTGCAAGGTTCTCGAAGGGAAGGACAGGGGGAAGGTCCTTATGAGGAACGTTTCAGGACCTATCAGGAAGAATGACATAATAATGCTGAAGGAAACGGAGATGGAGGCCGCAGGGAGAATTTCCCAGCGCAGGTGACGAAATGAAATGTTCAATATGCAAATCAAACATCCCGAAGGGTTCAGGTAAGATGTTCGTACGGAATGACGGGAGGTTATTCTACTTCTGTTCTTCGAAGTGCCAGAAAAACTGGAGAATGGGAAGGGGGGAGAGAAAACTCAAGTGGTTCTCTTCCGAAAAGAAGACTAAGAAGAAGTCTTGATCTTTTCCTTAATCTTAATTCTGTATTTATGGGACCACGTGACAATCACGAGTATTACCACGACTCCCAGATACAAAAGCAGATATCCGATTGCGTTGAATATAATGGAAACTATCCCTCCGATAGCGATGAAAAAAATATTCTGAGATAAGAAAACGATTTTCCTAAAGCTTAGAATCGTGTCTAAAAAGAGTATCACACCGATTACGATAAGACCGAGCGCTGCGAAGAAAACAGCTACATTCTCTGTGAGAACAAGGTATATTAAGGACGAGACTATAAGGCTTCCTACCAGAAAGCTCTTCCACATCTGTACTCTATCTCCGGTGTATTTCGGGTTGTATACCATTCCCATAATAAATAATTGTGAGGGAATTTTATAAGTTAATCAAGTTCAGCCCAGGTAATCTGATTCTTCCTCTTTTGGGACTCTTTTCCTTTCCATGCCCCTGGATTTGAAACTCTCCATCAGCCTTTCATAGTATCTCACGATATCCGTGGTTATGGAAGGCTTCGCTTCCTTCATTGCCTCCTCGAAATGTTTCTTGCCCACTTCCTTCGCGTTCATATCCTCCCTCATGGCGTTGAGACCAGCTTCCCTGCAGAGGGATTCTATGTCCGCTCCTGAGTATCCATCGGTCTCCTTTGCTAGTTTTTTCAGGTCAACCCCTTTCAGTGGCATGTTCTTCGTGTGTATATTGAAAATCTCGAGCCTTGCTTTCTCATCAGGGGCGGGAACGAATACCTGCCTGTCAAACCTCCCAGGCCTCAGAAGGGCGGGGTCAAGAATATCCGGCCTGTTCGTCGCCCCGATAACAATCACATTGTGCAATTCCTCCATACCTGACATCTGTGTGAGTATCTGTGAGACAACGTTCTCCATCACCCTTGTCCCTGCTTCCAGACCTCTCCTAGGGACGAGCGCATCCATCTCATCGAAGAAGATTATGCTTGGGGCAACCTGTTTCGCCCTCTTGAATACCTCACGAATCCTTTTCTCGCTCTCCCCGACCCATTTACTCAGGATCTCAGGACCTCTGATTGAAATGAAATTCGCCCCTGATTCGTTCGACACGGCCTTCGCCAGCAAGGTTTTCCCGGTTCCAGGTGGTCCGTAGAGTAAAACCCCTTTAGGAGGCTTTATCCCGATCCTTTCGAACGACTTCGGGTTTTTCAGGGGCCATTCGATTATCTCCTTAAGCGATTGTTTTACCCCTTCCAATCCTCCTATATCCTCCCATTTAACATTGGGTATTTCCACCATGACCTCACGCATAGCGGAGGGCTCGACCATCTTGAGCGCATTCTGGAAATCCTTCTTGCTGACCTTCAGTTTTTTAAGAGCATCTGCTGGAAGTTCTTCCTCCTTCTTCCAGGATATTTGTGGAAGGTTGCTCCTCAAAGCCGACATTGCGGCTTCTTTCGCCAGGGCTTCGAGATCTGCCCCAACAAAACCATACGTTACCTCTGCTAACCAGCTAAGATCAACATCCTTTCCCATAGGCATGTTCCTCGTGTGTATCTGAAGGATTTCCTTCCTTCCTTTCGTATCAGGAACTCCTATCTCTATTTCCCTGTCAAACCTCCCAGGTCTCCTGAGGGCGGGGTCCAATGCATTCACCCTGTTCGTCGCCGCGATCACTATTACCTTCCCCCTGGCCTTCAACCCGTCCATGAGGGCGAGCAATTGCGAAACCGTACGCTTCTCCACTTCCCCTGTGACTTCCTCCCTCTTTGGGGCAATAGCATCAATTTCATCGATGAAGATTATGGAAGGCGAATTTTTCTCCGCATCCTCGAATAGTTTCCTGAGGTTTTCCTCGGTCTGTCCGTACCACTTGCTCATTATCTCAGGGCCGGCGATGGAATAGAAGTTCGCTCCACTTTCATTCGCAACGGCCTTCGCCAGCAAGGTTTTCCCGGTTCCGGGCGGTCCGAAAAGCAGAATCCCCTTGGGGGGTTCGATTCCAAGTTTTGTGAAAAGCTCTGGATGACGTAATGGAAGCTCTACCATCTCCCTTATCTTCTCTATCGAAGAATGAAGTCCCCCTATATCCTCATACGTTATGGTCGGTATAACCTTCTCCTCTGCCTCAACTGCCTCTGGTTTGAGTTCAAGGTCTGTTGCATCAGTTATCCTTACTATTCCTTCGGGATTTGTGGAAACAACCATCAGCTGGGTTTCTCCTGGAATCGGTGTGAATGAGAAGTCTCCAAGACCCTCTATATTCATACCCATGCTCCTGAAGAAGTCTTCGAATGAATCCCTCCTCTGCCTCACGACAGGGAACGGTTTGATAACATCTTTCTTAGCAACAGGTCTCATGAAAAGGTTTTTCTTGAGAAGTTCAGGGTTCATCATGAGTCTTATTCCCTTCTGAGTTGGAGCAAGTACAACCCTCTTTGCCTCTTTGAGTTCTGCCTTCTTTACCTTTATGCTTTCTCCAACTCCAATACCCGCGTTCCTTCTGCTTATACCATCCATTCTTATGATGCTTAGGCCTATGTCAGCAGGATACGCCCTTATAGCTATGGCTCCTGTGAGCCTCTTTCCATGGAGCTCAACAATATCACCTTCCTTTATTCCAAGCTTGCTCATGGTTTTTGTATCAATTCTAACAATACCTCTACCGAATTCGTCCCTGCTTGTCAGTTCACCAACCTTGATGGAAACTGGTTCATTCTCGCTCATGATATCACCTTTCCTTTTTAATTATTTATATTCATTTATTATTCTTTTTTCTTCTCTATCCTCAGTATTATCGCGTGTCTTGTTTTTATGACCTCTAGCTTGGGTTCCCCTCTCACCATCTCTATAAGGGTTACGTACCGCCTGACCGTGATGTTGTGGAGGCCTGTTCTCTTTGCTATCTGGTTTATGCTGAGTGCTTCGTGTTCCCTCTCCAATATCTTCAACATCTTCTCCATTATCTCCAATGGGTCTCGTCTCATTATCTCACCGTGTTCAGCCTATGTAATTCGTATCCTTCTCAAAGCCCTCCACAAGCGTTACCTCAAACGGGTTCCATTCCTTCGAATCTGTATCACGGCCAAGTACCTTTGGCAAGAGGTTTTCTAGGTTTTTTGAAATCTTTGTGACTATATGTTCCTCGCCGAAGTTTTCCCTGCATACCGCATAAGTTAGGAGTCTTGTCCTTGCCTCGTCCAGGACCCCGAGTGTGTGCAGGTACTCATGGAGCAGTATGTGAAATGTATAGGGTTTTACGAGTTCTGGGTCTGCCTTCGCTATCCTTTTCAGTATGGTCTTGTTCATCACTATCACATTCGATCCTACTGGGTGATATGCCCCTATAAAACCGCTTCTTGTGAGGCCCATCTCTGACATACCGAGCATGAGCCCGGCTCTCTCCCTGTTCAATGTCGCTCTTACTGCATCCTTTGTTATCTCAAATATCTCTGCTACATTGTTTGCTCTTTCGAGTCTTTCTGCAAACTCCATACGTCCTCCTTTGGAATCAGTCCAGCAACGAAACCGTTTAAAACTTCCTGTGTAACACGTATCTGAGTTCTGCCCTCATCATCTCCATTGCAGTGACGTGTTTCTTTCCCATGCTATCCACGAACTCTCCTTCCTCAGGTTCCACAACATTGCCTATCTTTTCCTTTAGGATTCTGTCTCTTAACTCCATGAGAATATATATTTGTCCCACTACTATATAAATCTTTCGGTTGTAGAATATAGATTTTTATATTACAGTATAAAGATATGAATAAAACTTTAATTAATGGTTATTTCCTACTTAGAAGAACTTTAGGCCCTCGGCTGCCTCGTCTTCTGATTTGGCATCTGTTGTTCTTACGGGCTCGTACTGCTGACCCTGCTGGCCCTGGTAAGGATATGGCCTGACCTCGGGTGGTTTCTTCCTTGCTCCCAGGTCGTCGTAGAAAATCCTTGAGAACTTCTCAGCACATGCCCTGCAAGTGAATATCGCCCTGAACATTATCTTCATGGGATCTGTGTTCTCCAGAACCTTGATGAGCTCTTCGTCAGTTAGATACGCTCCTCCACCACACTTCGGACACTCCATGAATAATATTTGTCTTAGAAGCTATAAATTTGTTCAATTTCATACCAACTCGATTGTCTGCTCTGCCTTCGGTCCGACAGAGACATTGGTTATCTTACATCTCATCATATCCTCTATCCGTTTCACGTAATCTATTGCATTCTGCGGCAGATCCCCATGTTCCCTGCAATTACAAATATCAAACATCCATCCCGGATACTCTTCATAAACGGCTCTAGCATTCTCGAAATCAAACCTGTCAGCGGGGAAATGTGTTATTACGTCGCCCCCTACCTTGTACCCCGTCCCCACCTTTATTGTCGGGAATTCTGACAGCCTGTCAAGCTTTGTGAGTTCCATCTCGTCAATCCTTCCTATACGGACCGAGTGACTGGTAGCAACAGCATCAAACCACCCACAATTCCTTGGTCTTCCTGTTGTTGCACCGAACTCTGCTCCAGCTGTCTCGCCTCTGATGCCTCTTATCTTTTCTTCATCATCGGGCTCCATCCTGCTGGGGAGGTTGCCGCCACCAACCCTCGTTATGTACGCCTTCGCTACACCCATCCTCAAGTTCGTGTCTGATGGGGGGTTGTAGGGGGTTGAAGAGGTTACATATGGTATTGAACCGTAAAGAACATCAAGCAGAATGCCCTGCGCCCCCTCATAAACCCAGTTCTTATCTTTCATTCGCTCTATAATCTCTGCCTCATTAACCTTGAAGGATTGAAGGAAATCTGCTGCCTGCTCGTACATCTCCAAGTATTTTCTGACATTGACACCATTCGCGACCATGTTTCCGCTCCTGGTGACTAATGACCTGAGAAATCCGGGAAAGTTCCTGTAGCTCTTCGGTAGCGATTCCAGAAACCTCTCGAAGGAACCAGGATTCACGAACTCCTCAAACATCAAGGGTTCCCTTCCGTACTTCGAAACTGCTGTAGGGCCTATGCCTCTCATAGTGGTTCCTACAGCTTTCCTACCCTTTCTCCTTTCCTGTTTCCTTTCAAAATCCTTGTGGTATTGCAGGGTAATCTGCGCCCTGTCGCTTATCCCGAGGTTTTCAGGACTGATGTGGTGGCCCATCTCCTGCAGTTCCCTCATCTCCTCAATGAGCCCCAGAGGGTCAATCATGACGTCAGCAAGAATCAGGTTATAAACATTCGGTTTCAATACACCCTGGGGAAGAAGATGTGTTATGGCTTCCCTGCCATCCTCATCAACCTGCGTATGGCCTGCATTCCTTCCGCCACCGTACCTTGCAACAACATTATATTTCTCGTTTCTGAGCAGGTGGTCTATAACCTTTCCCTTTCCCTCATCGCCCCACTGCATTCCTATAACTGCTGTTCTTCTCATAAGCAAAACCTTACTCAACCCCTGTTTTTCTCCATGCGGTTGGGGATAACAATTCGTAAGTCATTATTTCTCTGTACTCTTTCAGGTCCCTGGCACCAACATTGTTACCAATGGTCATTGCAATGTTCAAGGCAGTTTTTTCTAGATATGGTTTGAGTCTCCCCTCCAAGCTAACCAAATCATAGACTCCCTCTTCAACCAATGCTCTTTTCACTGATTCTCCAATACCATATCTTGCCATTGAAATACCCTTAAGGGATCCCTCACCCCATCTCTCCTTGTATTTTTTGCCATGGAATTCCAATGTTTTACCGGGTGCCTCCATAAGCATATTGAAAGCAGTTCCCATCATAACAGCATCTGCAAAACCAAGAGCTTTCAATATGCTCGCTGGATTGTGTTCATAAACTCTTGCTTCATAACCCCCTGCTTTAATCATTTTAATTAATCTTACCCCTATACCACCATCAGCAATTATGGGTCTTTGGTGGTCTTTATCCATTTTCTCTTTCGTGTTCCAAATATCATCCGAGGCTTTCAAAATACCTCTACCAGGTCCCCTGCGCACTGATGTTATGCATGCCCCGCCAGAACCCATACCATACTTAACAAGGTCTGCCCCCGCCTCAACGAGTTCTTTGTAACCCTCACCGCTCACAATGTTCCCTGCACATAACGGAATTTCAGGATATTTCTTCTTGAATTCAGAAATAACGTCAAGTTGGAATCTAGATCTCGCATCGGATGTATCAATGAATATCATATCGGTTTCGACGTCAATAAGCTTCTTTACCCTTTCTTCCCATCCTGGGTACGTATGAATTGCTGCCCCTACCACATAACCATGATATTCATGTATGAATGCGAGTTCTGTCAAGGCACCATCTTTCTTTATTATTGGTATCACCTTGATCTTCTTTTCATCCATTTCTTTGCTTAAATCCTCCTTTGAATCGGTATCTAAGAAGTAATCGATTCCATGTCTTGAAGATTTTAGATCAAATGGTTTTATTATCTCACCCAGGTAATTATTCCCCTTTTTGACATTTTCCAAGGCCGTTTCCAAATCCATATCCAAAAAAGCACCGGGTATGCCCTCCTGATATTTGAACATTCCTTTAAGACATCGAAAATCATCACCTATGGGTATGTTTGAGTGTCCGTACTCATTGTAAAGTTCCACAGCATCTCTAATAGTTTTCCTAAGATCCTTAATCATAACAGGATCTGTATTGAACTCTATTTCTCCCTCCTTCACCTCCTGCTCTTTGGTTCTTTTCACTATTTCTGATTGCTCCTCAATCGCAAGGGATCTGGGGACAACTGCCATTATTCCGTTCTTTGCACATTCCAATGTCATATCATGTCCACTAACACAGCTCATGGCAGCTGCCATGAACGGGTATCGTAGAATCACGTTTGGAGCTAATTCTGTTTCCAGTTTTACATTTTCATAAGTAGCATCCTTTTCTGTAAAGCCAGGGATAATTATCATATCATCCAAATCATAGGATATCCCTTTGGGAAGTTCGCCTCCCAAGAATTTTGGCATAGAAATCACTGAGAAACAATTGTTGCGAAATTTTTTAAGGCTTTGGGTTCAAGCCCTTTCTTATTTTTTATTTTTCAGATATATACTCAGGAAATCTCTCTTTTCCCTGTATGATAATGGCTTTTCACTAAGTACCATTCTGTAAATATTTTCTTCTTTAAGGTACTTTTTCATAAGCTCTCTATCGCCGTCCTGAGCTGCCTTTAGAGCGTTATCGTGTGCCTTTTCCTTCCTCGATCTGAAATTGTTGCCTAATTCTATAAAAAAATCAATACTTGGTATAGCCCATCCTGTCATACCAAATAAATAGTAACTAAATTATTTAAACCTTCTGCACGTATCCCGGGCTGGGCTCGAAAAGCATTCCTTCCCTCTTGAGCTTCTCCAGTATCTCCTCAACTTCCTCTACTCCTTCCTTCTTTGCTGCCTTTATTATGTCCTCCACCAAGAGCTCCTTCTTGGTGGCGGATAGTTCCTCAATTATGTCAAGGATTACCCTTATCCTTGACCTCTCTGCTGATGTTACCGCTCCCTCTGACCTGTCAACATCTATCATTCCTGTCTCAGGGTCAAAACCAAGCTGCCGCAGGGAGGCTTTCATTAGCTTTATCGCCCTCTGGGCGTCTTCCCTTCTTACCTCTTTTTGTAACTGTATTTTCGCGGACGCCTGTGCAATCCTCATAAGTGCTTCCAGCTGACGAAGGGTTATGGGAACCGGGGCTGATGCTCCCTCAGCCTTTTTCCTGGTCTTTATGTAAAAGTTTTTCAGCAACTTCCCAACCTCTGGAACGATTTTGGGTGCACAGTGCTCCCTTGTGTATGCAATATATTTCCTTATGAAGTCTGGTTCTATTTTTGGTTTGGATTCTTCGTAATCCTCGTCTTCCCTTGTTTTTATAACATGCTCTGCCATGAGCTTGTCCTGCTCTGCATCAGGTATATCCCTCATTGCGAACTTCAGATCGAACCTTGTAAGCAGGGTGTCTGGGACGGTTATCTGTTTTGATATGGGAACGTAAGGATCGAATCTTGAGAACTTGGGATTTCCGCCTGCGAGGACAGCTGTCCTGGCTGGAAGAGTTGCCACTATACTTGCCTTTGCAATGGATATCGTCCCCTGTTCAAGTGCCTCGTGCATAGCAACCTGGTCCTCTACCGTCATCTTCTCGAACTCATCCACAGCAAGCAGACCCTTGTTCGTCAAAACCAGGGCTCCTGCCTCCAAGACCCATCCGCCCATGAACTGCTCATCCTTTGTGACAGTTGCTGTCAGCCCCGCGCCCGTGACCCCCTTCCCTGAGACGTATCTTCCACGGGGAACAATATCAGGAACGAGCTTCAGAAGCTGGGATTTTCCAGATGCGGGATCCCCTATGAGTAGGATATGAATGTCTCCTCTTATATGTGTCCTGTCCTTCAGGTCCGCAGGCACACCACCGAACAGCTGCATTAGGATGGATTCCTTTATCTCCCTCAGTCCATACAAGGACGGAGCAAGGGAATCAACAAGTAGATCGTAAATCTTGGTGTCCTTTGCAAGCTTTTTTATCTTCTCCTCATCCTCCTTGGTTATCTCCAGGTGCTCCCACCCTATATCCACGGGTTCAACATGATTCGCATCCACATAGAAATCGAGCTTCGCAGTCTGGAATTTCCCTCGGGGAATCTCCTTCAGTGTTCCTGTTATCTTTATCCTGTTACCGGGATCAGTGAGTCTTCTGCCCTCTGGAGAAACAAGGTCTTCTGTGAGCATGATCGTAACCTGTGAAGGTCTGTCTCCCTCTGTCAGTTCGAATGGCTCTTCGATGGTAATCCACCTCGTGTCTATCATCTGTTCCTCAACCTTCTTGAAATCCCTTTTGTTCCCGCATTTACACTCAAACAGCTTGGGTATGATACCACCACTTCTTTCCCTGCCTGTTGTTTCCCCACAATCAGGGCATTCCCACATCACCTTCATGATCTCGGGTCTTATCTCTGATGCCTTTCTGACAGTCCCCTCAACCGCGAGGAATTTTCTCATGTGCTTCGATCGAAGGTTCCTTATGTTAATGGGCTCCGGAAGGTTCATGAACCTTATATTTACTGGACCAGGGAGTTCAGTCTGCTTGACTGCTTCCTCAACTATCTCAAAGAAATCCTCAGGGTTACTTAGAAGGAATTCTCCAAGCTCAGGGGAATACTTGTCAAGGATCTTGAAATCCACTTCCAGCGCCTTCTCCTCAGTCGCTGCCTTGACCGCTTCCTTGTAGTATTTCTTGTGGAGGAACTCCTTGAATCTGGCGATGAATTCGCTTCTCCTTTCTTCTCTTTTCTCCTTTTTGGTTTCTTTCTTGGCCATGGCCAAACCTCGATAAAATTAATCTGGAATGAATAATTAAATTTAAGATATAAAAATCTGAGGTCTGGAGATTGACGTAAATTTTGTGGATAATAAAATAATTTAAATCTTTTTCGATTTATTTTAGATATGGAATTAGGTGATATTTTATCTTTAATGAGAAAAGCGAAAGATGAGATGGATGAAAACCCAAGAGGTGCACTTTCTAAGTATAACAAGGCTGATGAAGGTTTACAGAAAAACTTTCTTGCCATAAGATTGGGCGAAGGTATGGGATTAACTGAAGATGTAGGAGACGTGGGTATGCCCAGTTCTTATATAACATTATTCAGAATCATATCGGAAGGTAAGAGTAGAGCAGAGAGCCTGATATACAAAGATATACAAAAGTGAATTATCCTTTAAATCTTTATTAACTCCTTGTGCGAATTCTATTCTGATGAGAGAGATAATAGTGATAAGCCTTGGGGGCTCGATAATAGTTCCTGGGGAGATAAACGTGAAATTTCTGAAGAATTTCAGGAGGCTCATTATCAAGCACATCAAGAGGGGAAAAAGATTCATAATAATCTCTGGTGGAGGCAAAACCTGTAGAAAATACCAGAGGGCTGCCTCCGGTATTGTGAAGCTTAAGAGAGATGATATAGATTGGTTGGGAATCCATACAACGAGGCTGAATGCACATCTTCTCAGGACGATATTCAGGGACTACGCTAAAAAAGAGATAGTGAAGGATCCCAAGAAAAGGGTAGATTTCAGGGAGAGGGTTCTCATAGCAGCTGGCTGGGAACCTGGGTTTTCAACGGATTACGATGCTGTCCTGCTTGCGAAACAGTTCAAGGTCAAGACCCTTATAAACCTCTCTGATGTTGATTATGTTTATGACAAAGACCCTGCCAAGTACAGAAAAGTGAAGCCCATAAAGAGGATATCCTGGAAGGATTTCAGAAAGATCGTGGGAGACAAATGGGATCCCGGCCTGAACAAACCATTCGATCCTGTGGCTTCAAAGGAGGCCCAGAAA
>JABAOF010000757.1_pt3 | contig 13527 bp, 12 predicted proteins | sample 7062171 | NCBI WGS metagenome assembly JABAOF01 (sample SAMN14538628, study PRJNA623070) | marine sediment metagenome | biome: marine biome [ENVO:00000428]; feature: marine pelagic biome [ENVO:01000023]; material: deep marine sediment [ENVO:00002113] | place: India: Gulf of Khambhat ...
ACGGCATCATGGTTTTGGCCGGCCTGATTTTCGGATTTGACCACGATGATGAAGGTGTTTTTGAACGGACCGTTCGTTTCTGTGAGAAGACGAAGATTGAAGCTCCTTGTTCCTTTATTCTCATACCTCTGCCGGGAACCCCATTTTTTGATCGCATGGAGACCGAGGGCCGGATATTGCACAAGGATTGGTCGAAATACACGGGGGCTGAGGTGGTGTTTCGGCCGAAGCTGATGGCAGAGGAGACCCTCCAAAACGGTTTCAATTGGGCCTGCCGGGAGACTTACTCATACCGTTCAATCATCAAAAGATTGGTCCATCCCCAGCAGCGGTTCTTCACCCGCATGGCAACCAATTTGACCTTCAGGAAGGTTGCCAGACGCAAGCCAAAAGCCAGCCTCTCGATGGCTGCCAGAATTATCAATAAGCTGAATACCTCGTTCCCCATAAGGGAGAGACAAACCCTGATTCCCACGCTTCACCATTTGACCCTCGAAAAAGGTCAGCGAGCAGTACGAGGAATTACCGAAGCCCTGAATGTCCATATAACCCGTAATGAGCGGCTGAAAACCCTCTTCGTTCGCTTGGAGGGCTCCCTTGACCTGAAGGCGGCTGAGGAATTCATCAACAGGATCAAAGAGGCCACCGAATGGATCCAGGATAAATTGGTAATCGATTTCACGGGGATCGAGTTCTTCTCCATGAAGGCCATCCACCTGATGTTTGTGGAAAACCAGAATAAACTCTGGGAATTGAGGGGCAGGCTTCGGATCGTGAACCTTTCGAACCAAATCCCTGGTATCACCGATAGCCTCAATCGATATATCGCAGAAATGGAATTCCTTGATGATCTGAACCCAACAGCCCAGACCACATAACAACTTGTGCCGGGTTTCCGTAAATTTCCCTTGATTTTCTATGGTAAAAATGCTTGAATAAATCTCAGTAGTGTAAGTTGTAAGGAGTTTTTCAAGGATCATAGATAAAGATCGTATATGTACCATCGTACTTTATGGCTTTATGCTAGACCTGAAAGCCATTACAACTTACCTGAGAATTTATATTGGAAGGAGGTGAGTTGTAATGGCCAGAGGGCAGGTTAAATGGTTCAGTGAGAAGAAGGGCTACGGGTTCATCACTCGAGAAGATGGTGATGACATCTTTGTCCACTTCTCCGCCATTAACAAAGAAGGATTTAGGACCCTTCACGAGGGAGATGAAGTCGAATTTGAAATCTCCGAAGGTGAAAAGGGTCTTCAAGCCACAGATGTTAAGGTATTGGAATAAGAAGGGAGAAATGCCCTTACCAAGAGACCCCGGAACTTCCTTTTTCCTCCGGGGTCTCTTGGTTCATGAAGGGGGCGAGATGTTTCGTGAGATCCCCACAGGGGGTAGTCATATCTCCCCCACATAGAAAAGTTGACTTTGAATGGAGTTTCCTCTATCCTCGTAACAGTTGCTCTCGTTTTTTGCGAGAAAACATAATCGGGGGGAATCAATGAAAGATGACGACTATGAGATACCGGAAGGGAATGACTCCGAGGAGGTACCCATCTTCTCCGACCGGGACCTTGAAGATTACCTGGATGCCGGGGAACAGTACTCGAGTGGAGAAGGGGTGCCACGGAAAGTGGATCCTCCACCCCAAACCCTTGCTTCCTTGAAAAGGCAGAGACGTTCAAGGCGCTCCCTGATATTCGTTGCGCTCCTCTGTTTTGGTTTGGGGCTTTTCGTGTTGGCGATGTTCTTCCTTATGAAGCCGGAGGTAAAAAAGCCTCAGATCGTTGCCAAGCGGATGAAGCGCCGCATTCCGTCCGTTGAGAGCCAAGAGGCCCCTGCTATTCCGGGGGTGATGGAAAAGAAGGAATTGGAGGAGAAACCAGCGGAAGGCGGCATACCGGAGATGGAAAAAGCGAGCCTGCCGAAACTCCCGGAGGCGCCGCTGGTAAGTCGTGAAAGAGCCGAGAAGAAGGTGGTTATTATCGGAGGAACGGAACCAGCGAAGGGAGAGGAGGAGAGCAAAGCTATCGAGGCCGAGAAGGAAGGCCCCGATATGGTGGAAAAAGGGGAAGCAAAACCTCAGTTTGCGAAGGCTGAGGGACCCAAGATCCGGGCCACCCCTGAACGGAAACTGCCTATAGACAAATTTACCATTAATGTAGGGTCCTTCAGGGAGCGGGTGAGAGCAGAGCAGTTGATGAACGATTTGAAGGCGAAGGGGTACAAGGCCTTTGTCGCGGAGGCCACTGTTCCCCAAAAGGGAACGTGGTACCGGGTCTCAGTGGGCCGGTTTCCCTCTCGAGAAGAGGCTCAGGTGTTTGCCCGGGAAGTAAATGAGAAGGAGGGGATAAATTTCTTTGTGAGAGAGTTGAGAGAAGTGGAAAAGTAAAGTCATTATCATACGTGAATACCTTCCCATATTTACCATTCCCTGGCTATATCCTTGATGGTTCGGGTTCTTCCCACCTGTAACTAGATAATTGAGCGCTGCGCGGCATTTAGGTGTCTAGAATCGCCCTTCGGGTTCACACAGTGGAAAGTAATCCTCTTTCCCTTCCTCGAAAAAATTCAACACCATTCTTTCACCTTCCCTAAGAACAGATGAATGCTGAGGCAAAGGATCGTTACTGGCGCGATTGGACCTTGAACACGAGGCGGATTGGAATGATCATGGCAAAGAAGGGAAGGATGTACATCGCCGCCAAGGTGGCAGCGGTTGGCCCGAAAAAATGGGATGAAAATACCAATACCAATATGTTATTGAGAAAAGCCATGCTGATGCCACCTGCCAATTGATCCTTCCTACTCCGCCCATGGAGGATGATAGATCCGATGGCCATGTAAAAAGCGGAAAGGAGAAAAGCCACCGCGATGGCAATAAAGATCTGTCCGGGTTCCCGGAAGAAGAAAGCGGAATATTTCCCGAAGACCGCCAGCATTGTGCATGCGATGAGCCCCAGTGAGACGGGGTATTGGACTTTTTCGCCCCATTCGATGAGTCGGGGCACATACCTCTTGGAGATCTCCCGAGCGCCGATCGGGATGAAGACAATCAGGGCCAACAGTCTTACCATAGCCAGCAGGGATATCTCTACTTCTTCCCTCACCAGATACGTGACCAGGGATGGTAGGGTGAAGGGGACCAAAAGGGAGGAGAGGACCACCATGGATACCACGAGAGAGGTATTGCCCGCCAGGATGTTCGAAATAAAGGGAGCAACCACCCCCGTCGAAATGCCGGACAAGAGAAGAACAGGAAGTGCATAGGTAGGAAAGAGGAGTTTCGTGAGATAGTAGAGGGAGAGTGGAATGGCCAATAATTTAACCAGGAGGAGTATCGCTATCAGTTCAACGTCCATGATGGAGCGGATTATCGCCGTGAGGTCCACTCTCAGGAAGCTCAGGTAGAGGAAAATAATCATGAAATAGACCAGTAAAGGTTCGAAGGGATCCCCTAATGCGGGGATGAAGATTCCCCCAAGCATTGAAAAAATCACCACCCCGAATAAGATCAGATCCTTTAGGTCCATCGAATCACTCCCGGGATCTTTCGGCTATGGACGCAATGTATCAAATCGGGGAGCAAAACCACAAGGTGGGCTCAAAAAAACTAGCGAGAGATGAAGGCAAAAGCGCGTGTTGTTCATCTCCTGGAGTATAGATTTCGCCTCCAGCTCTTTCGGCGCCTCTGTGAGCTGATTCTCCGGGAACATGTGCATTCGGAGAAGATTCGGCGAGGCCCCTCAGTTTATGCCTTGGGCCTTTTTATGCCGCGTGGACTTGGGTTTGATGAAAAAGGGTGGTTTATTCAAGCCTTGCCTTGAGATCGAGTATGATGCTTGCGGCAATTTTAGCCGCCTTGTTGCAGACGCCGGGACACCCTTTGGGTTCATGCCCCCCCGCTGCCAGAAATGCTTCTAGGTCTTCTTTTTCGTAGAGCTTGAACGGCCTTCCGTAGAGGATTTTGTGTATTTCNNNNGGGAACCATTGCCTTCCGATACTGCTCGGTATCCTGGATTGACTCCCTGCCCACTATCTGGCAAATCGCCATGATACTCCCGATCAGGGCACCGCAAGTTTCCCCTCTGCGGGCTATTCCGCCAGATAAGGCACTTGCAGCCTTAAACGCCCCAGCATCCTTTAGGTCTAGCTTTTCCTGCAGAGCTGCAAGAACTGACTGGCTTCAACCGCTATGCTTCATATCGTACTGCAACGCCAGTTCCCCAATCTCCTCGATGAGCTTCTCTCTTCCTTCGTTCATTCATATCCTCCTTTTTCAATCGATGGCAAGCAAGATTCGATCTCCTGATTTTGGGCGTGAATGGAACCCTCCCCTATGGATCAGTGACGCATGCTCTCTTTCCCAAAAGCCTGACAAGATAGTGGTAGTCAATATAACACAGACGAAACCAATCCTCCATATCCGCTGCTCTCGAGTTTTCCACGTCTCCTTTGGACGGGAAGGGAAAAGCCAGCCCTTTAGAATCTCGAAGGGGTGAGTATCTTCCGGGACCCCATCTGGATCACTTCAAAGGCACTGGAGCAAAGGGACAACGGTATTCTCGTGAAACTTGAGAAACTTCAGCCCCTGGACTATTGCTTTGGCTAATAATATAGTGGTAGATTAAATTTTTCGGCAGCAACGAAAAAGGAGTCCTCATGAAGTTCGAAGTTATCCAAAAAGAGACCGTCATTCTCGACCCTAAGAACAATATGGCGCGCAGGGCCATCCCAAGCGAGATACGAAAGGACCCGCTTACTGGGAGAAGCTCCCGAATTTGTCATTTCATGGCGCTCAAATGGGACAAGCCCGATTTTGAAAAGCTCATTGCTGGAACCGAAGCATGGTGCCCTTTTTGTCCTGACAAGGTCCTGAAGGTTACTCCTTCATTCCCGGAAGAAATCTTACCAGAGGGGCGGATTATTTGGGACGACATGGTTCTCTTTCCCAATATCGCTCCATACGATAGCCTCGGTGCCGTTGCCACTATGGGGAGCCGTCACTTCATCCCCATGGGGGAGCTCACGACTGAGCGCATCACGAAGGCCTTCCGCATTGCCATGGAGTTCTTTCGCAAGATCCACAGCAGGGGGCATCCTGAGTCGGTTTACCACATCGTCAATTGGAACTATATGCCAGCCTCGGGAAGTTCCTTGATCCACCCACACCTTCAGGTATTCGCTACCTCTGTTGCACCTAACCTCATGCGGGAGGAACTAGAGGCGGCAAAAAGCTATCTGAAGACCAATGGAACGAACTTCTGGGACGATCTGGTAAGGGCTGAAGAGACCAGCGGGGAACGTTACCTGGGAAGAATTGGTCGTACCACGTGGCTCACTGCCTATGCACCCATCGGAGTTGCCGGAGACGTACTGGCCGTAATAGATGGAGTCCAATCGACCCTCGAGCTTACAGACAATGATCTGGGTGACCTATCCCTGGGGCTCACCAAGGCCATGGCAGCATATGACGAGATGGGGATATACAACTTCAACATGAATTTCTTCACTGGCGCAGAAGGAGATGAGCACGCGCGGGTACACCTTCTCTTCTCCCCTCGAACCTTTTTCAATCAAACCTTAGGTTCTTCCGACGTGGGAGCCCTGCGTAACCTCTTCAATGAGGCTATTTGCATGGCCTTTCCTGAGGAGATTAATGGAATGCTGAGGCCAGAATTCCTACGATGAAGGTGTCGTTCTGCAGTGCGGGAAGGCTAGCCCCGGGAGAGAACTGCGGAGACCTGGAGAGTTTCCCTGAAGAGAAGTCATGAGAGTACTAGATACTATTCCGATTAAGTTGGACCTTAAAGAAGTAAAGAGGAAATTGCGTCTGGACACAAAGACGGGCTATGCAACCGATATCGCGGAATTGATGGGGACAGCAGAGTCTTTGATCCAAGCGAAGGCCGTCTACGAAGTCTCATACATCGACCAAAGAGGAGAGGACACCGTAGAAGTTGACGGGGTAACATTTACCAGTCGTGTTTTGCGGGTAAATCTGGATAAGGTAGAAAGGGTTTTCCCCTTTATCATAACCATTGGCAGTGCCTTGGAGGATAATGCGAGCTCATGTAACGATCTGTTGAGGCAGTTTTATCTGGAGACCATGGGGGATATGGCCCTGAGGTCCGGCAGGGAGCACCTAGAGGGACATTTGAAAAGAGATTTCGGTCTCGGAGAACTATCCAGGATGAGCCCTGGATCCCTAAAAGATTGGCCGGTAACTGAGCAGAGGCTTCTCTTCTCACTATTCGGCAATGCGGAGGACCTGATTGGAGTCACATTGACCGAAAGCATGCTGATGATCCCGAGAAAGTCCGTATCCGGCATATTCTTTCCGACGGACGGGCTGTTTTTGAGCTGTCAGTTGTGTCCAAGTGAGCGCTGTCCGGAGAGAAAGGCACCGTACGACGAGACGCTGAAGGAGAAGTATGGGTTACATGATGAATGATTCCCCCTTTAGGGCAGGTCCTCAGGTAAACGCTCCTCATTTTTCGGCTCGTATTTTCCAACCCTCGCCTTAGCGAGATCCCAGCAGTAATCATAAATGTGGAGGCCTTTGCTTGTAGCGATGATCTCCCCATCCTCTACCCCAATCTCCTTAGCCATATATTCCTTGACCAATTGAATGGCTGCCAGGTTCGAGGGAAATCCAGCCCAGAGATCCCAGGATCTGAAGTAGGGCATGAAATGGAGCTTTCCGTATCGAACCCGTGTATCGATTCCGCGAAGACATTGGGGGTCGTCCAAGAAGATGGAGGCCGCATTTCCAACTGCCATGTAAGCCTGATTCGTGTTGAAGCCATCTTCCTTGTACATTCTGATGACCTCGGAAATCTGCCTCTCCAGGTCTTCTCCGTAAGTGTAGCTCTCCAGTTCCGATTTATTTGAGGTGATGAGCTTTTCCAGGTAGCCCTCGACGTATTCCATATCAGTGGGAGGAGGCACCCCTACTCCCGGGGGAATATCGGGGATAAGGGGTCGAGTGGAGGGAAACGTGATCTGTATCACGATAAAATCGTACTCAAGGCGGCTCTGTCCTTGAAAACTCCCCCGATCTATCGAATATTCGTGGCCGTTTTCAAAGATATTATAGATGCATTGAAACCAAGCATCCGGGAGATCCCGCGCCTGAATGTATTCGAAATGCAAGCCCATCTCATCTCCTCCGGTTTTAACCAATTTTTCCCCGAGGACGAGTTGAGAAATCCTTCGGGGATACTAATCATGAAGCAAAGCCTCACTGTCCGGGCTCCTCAAGGAAATCAGCTGAGGTACTTCATCGTCTCCTCGGCCTCCGCACGGACGACATAGGCACGATCCCAATCAAAATCCTCATCCAGCCCCAAAATCCTGGCGACGGCTTTCTTGGCCGCGGATTTCTCCTGGGGGCCCATGAAACCGAACTTCGCCATCTTTCCGATGCTTCGTACCGCCTTCGCCCGAACACCGGAATGGCGGTCGGATAGGTTTCTGATAAGTGAGTTGAACATCCTCTTCCGCACTTTTTGTGGGATATTCTGGGGGTCCAGGTGCTCAACCAACTTTCCCAATACCCTGGTGGCCGTATCCCTCACCTCCCCATTGGAATCATCCATGGCATCCATCACCTTGGGGGTGATCTTGGCCATTTCGGGTTCCCTAATCTTCCCAAAGGCGTAGAGGGCAAAACATCTCACGTGAGGGTCGAAGGAGCCCGAATAGAACTTGAGCAACGGCTTGATCGCGGGTTTGCCGATCTGGCCCAAAACCCTCGAAAGGTGGAACTGGACATGTAAATCCGCCTCCTTTAGTTCGTAGAGAATCAGGGGGATCGCCTTTTCTCCCAATGCCACCAATATTTTGAAGGCACGGTCCACGGCAGGCTCCAAATCAGGTCGGTCAAAGAGGTCAATATAGAAGAGGCTGCACAAGGCCAGAATCGCTTCATTGAGACCTTTTCCCCGTAGGCCCTCTATCTTCCACTCGATTTCGTTGAGCCCCTCGATGACGTCATCAACACTTACTGCCCTGAGCTTTTGAAAAGCTGACTTTAGATTAATCTTCTCCACGCCCTTCCCTCTCTTTTAGAGCTCCGTGAATCCCCGAATACCCGTAACGTTTCCTAAGGGGGAACCTAGGGTCTTTGTGAGCCCTGAAGGATGAATCCCACGGTGGGCACGAACCACTTCCCCAAATAGTCAGCAATGAGAACCGAAAGATTGGCCATCAATACCGCGCTGGGTTTTTCCAAAAGACGGCCGAGTTCGACCCCGAAGGCCTCAACGTAGTTTTCATCTTCCTTGTATTTCTTGGGGCCGGCGCGATCGAAGTCCACCCCGATCTTCACCATTTCCTTTTTAATGTGGCTTGTCAATCGATTCAAAAGGGGTTTCCTTTTCCCCTCGTCTTCCAGATATCTATTCAAACAAAAACCGGCGAAGAAGATCAAGATATTTTCAACCTCCGCAAAGATCCGAAAGGTATTACCCTCCCCATACCTCTCCATCAGTGCCTGGTAGTCTTCACCGTGGATACGAAGCCAATCGTTATATCCCTTGTCCAGATTCCACATCCGCTTTTCTTTCAAGGGGTCCTTGGCCTCGTTGAGCCTCAGGATGGCGTAGACGAGCTTTCTCCCCTCATCGATGAGGAATTCACCCAAAAGCTCTACTTCCCTGTTCAATACCATATTTTTTCCGGACATCTGCACCTCCATGGGATATGCCTTATCATACTCCAAAAAGGTGAATTGGTAAAACATTTTCTTCAACTCCATGGTTGATCGAAACACCGGTACCGATTTGATGTCCTCGGTTGGGCCGAGGTTGATGTATTTTTTGAAGTTCTCGAGGAACGCGGAGATCTCTCCTTTGAACCTCGCCGGCAATGTCGCAAGCCCGCTTCGACGGCCCCTTCCTCCTCTTTCAACCTGCACAAAAAGCAGTTTCCGCACCGCCAGGCCTAATCCTGAGGAAATCCCTGACATATCCGGTCCAAAAGCCTCCCCTTTCGTCAACAAATGGTGGTGCCCTTTGATCTTTAACCGCATGGCCCGGGACAGCGGGCAGTGTCGATATGGATACACGAAGTATCCTCGCATTCCTTGGGATCCGCGGGATGAACCAAGGAGCAGATGCCGCATTGAATACAGGTAATCTCCCCAACAACAGGCAGACGATATCCATAGATAGTGAGGAAATTTCAATTGGAGTAAGGGGGGAGGTATTTAATATCCACTTGAGGTGGCTGAAGGAAGGGCGGAAAAGTCATTTTTTGTCTTGACAAAAGGGGGGGGATGTTTTAGGATTCTTGTGCGAATTATCACATAGTCCCTTGGGGACGGTTGTTCTCCTTTAGAAAGAGATCAGTACTAACCACTAGGATTTCTGTTGTTTCCCATCCAAAATCTCTGGAGAAGAGATGGAGAGTTACGTCAGGTTCAAATGAGGAGTGAATCCCTCTTGGGCTTGGTGCTTGAACTATTTATCTGAAAGGAGGTAATTCGTATGGGTGTTAAGAGAAGGTATCCCGTCCCCTCGGACCTCGAGATTGCTCAAGAAACCGAGTTGAAGCTTATCACGGAGATCGCCGGGATCTGTGGAGTCACCGACGACGAATTAGAACCCTACGGTAAGTATATGGCTAAGGTCAATCTGAGCATCCTCGATCGGTTGAAGGACAAGCCAAACGGCAAGTTCATTACCGTAACGGCCGTCACCCCAACCCCGCTGGGTGAGGGGAAGACCGTGACAAACCTCGGCCTCGGGCAGGCCATGTTCAAGGTTCTCCAGAAGAAGGGCAAGCTCGCAATCAACTGCCTGCGCGAGCCCTCGAAGGGACCCACCTTTGGAATCAAGGGGGGTGCCTGCGGGGGAGGGTACTCCCAGGTGCTCCCCATGGAGAACATTAACCTCCATTTCACTGGGGACATTCACGCCGTGGAGACGGCCCATAACCTCTTCAATGCGGCGATGGATGCCCACATTCTCCACGGGAACAAGCTCAACATCAATATCCACAATATCAACTTGCGGCGCTGCGTGGATCTGAACGAGAGGGCCCTTCGCAATATCGTCCTGGGGCTCGGCGGGAGACTGGATGGAGTTCCTCGAGAGGGTGGATTCGATATCACCGTGGCCACGGAGACAGCGGCGGTTCATGCCTTGACCTCCGGGCTCAAGGACCTCCGGCAGAGGCTGGGAAGGATGGTCTGCGCCTTTACCAAGGATGGGAAACCGGTAACGGCGGAGGACCTGAAGGTGGCAGGGGCAATGGCTGTTCTCATGAAGGATTCCATCAAGCCCAACCTGGTCCAGTCCGCGGAAAATCACCCGGTATTCGACCACGGATTTCCCTTTGCCAATGTCGCCCATGGAAACAATTCGGTCCTTGCGAACATGGTGGCCCTCAAATTGGCTGATTACGTGGTGACGGAGAGTGGGTTCGGGGCTGATTGTGGCGCGGAGAAGCTCTTTAACGTAGTCTGCCGTCAGAGCGGCCTCAAACTGGACTGCGTAGTCATTACCTGTTCCATTAGGGCCCTCAAGATGCATGGTGGGGCCTATGAGTTCAGGGCCGGTCAGCCCTATAACAGGGAGGCTGCGGAAAAGGAGAATTTACCTGCTTTGGAGAAGGGGGCGGAAAACCTGAAAGTCCACATCGAAAATATGCTCAAGTTCGGGGTACCGGTGGTGGTAACCATCAATAAGTTCACGGCGGACACGAATAAGGAGGTAGATTTCCTCATGAAATACTCCAAGGACTGCGGTGCCGTGGACGCCGTCCCCATCGAGGCATGGTCCAAGGGGGGGGACGGCTGTATCGAGGCCGCGGAGGCGGTGATAAAGGCCTGCGATCAACCCAACAAATTCAAACTCCTCTACCCCGATGATATGCCCATCAAGGAGAAAATTGAGACCGTAGCCAGAGAGATTTACCGGGCTAATGGGGTCGATTATACTCCCCTTGCCGAGCAGAAGATTCAGCTCTACACGGACCTGGGCTGGGGAAGTCTCTCCCTCAACATGGCCAAGACCCACCTCTCCCTCTCCCATGACCCGAACTGGAAGGGCGTACCAAAAAACTATCGCGTCCCCATCCGAGATATCCGCGCATCTGTGGGGGCCGGGTTCCTCTATCCCATGCTGGGGGAAATGAGAACCATGCCGGGATTGCCTTCTCAGCCTGCCTTCTGGCCAGTGGATGTCGACGAAAAGGGCATTACCAAGGGACTGTTCTGATGGAGTGATGAGCATGCGGATTGCCATTGAGACAGTGGGGGACATTTGGATATAATTTAATAGTGAAATCAAGGGGTTTTATGCCTAATTGCACTATCACCTTTCGCCCAAGCGGAAGGAAGATAGAGGTAAACCGGGGGGAAAACATATTAGAGGCTGCCATAGCGGCGGGAATCCATGTCAATGCCTCCTGTGGCGGAAGCGGGACGTGTGGTAAATGCAAGATCAAAATAGTTGATGGAAAGACGCAATCTCCCCAAAACCCAAAGCTTTCCAGAGGGGAGTTTGACAAGGGGTACCGACTTGCCTGTATTACCTCGTGCCTGAGCGACCTGGATATAGAGATCCCCATCGAATCCCAGGTCGACCCATCGGTATTGAAGCTGAAGCGGGAGGGGAGGTACCTGCTTTCTCCCCGAGATATCGATCAACTCGTTGAGGGTTGGGAGGTCGACCCTGCCGTCTTCAAGCGGTATGTTGAATTGGATCCCCCGAGCTTGGACGACAATGTAAGCGATTTGACCCGGCTCCTAAACGCCCTTCACAAGGAATATGCTATCAAGGGGATATCCACGGATTTTCGTGTCATTATGAAGGTGAGCCGCCTCCTCAGGGAAGCGGACTGGAAGGTGACGGTTACCCTCGTCCTTACTCGGAAGGGATACAAGCTCATTAATGTGGAACCGGGCAATGTGCTCTGTGAGAACTACTCCATCGTGGTTGATCTGGGCACCACCACGGTCTTCGGACAGCTTCTCAACCTGAACAGGGCCGAGGTATGCGGTGTTCCCGATGGGATGGGTACCTTCACCATGGCAGAGGCCTCCGATTATAATGCCCAGATCAGCTACGGCGAGGATGTGATCAGCCGAATCGTCTATTCCCAGAGATCCGGTGGATTGCAGAAGCTCCAGGAGGTGATTATCTCCACGATCAACGGGATAATCGAAACCCTTTTGCAAATGAGCGGAATAAGGAGGGATCTCATCTCTCACCTGGTCATTGCGGGAAATACAACCATGACCCATCTCCTCTTGGGAATTGACCCTAAATACATCCGAGAGGACCCGTATGTTCCCACGGCCAATTTTATCCCTCCCGTAAGGGCTGTCCACCTAGGGATCGATCTGGGGGATCACGTCCACATCTATATCTTTCCCATGGTGGCCAGCTATATGGGCGGGGATATCGTATCCGGGGTCTTGGGCTCGGGGATCTTCCAGCGAGAGACCCTCACATTATATATGGATATCGGGACCAACGGGGAGATCGTCCTGGGAAATAAGGACTGGTTGATCAGCGCTTCCTGTTCCGCGGGACCAGCCTTTGAGGGCGCGGGGATAAAATGCGGCACCCGGGCCACCAGGGGGGCCATAGAGCGGGTAAGTATCAACCCGAACACTTTTGAGCCTATGCTCCTAACCATCGGAAGGACAAAACCCATTGGAATATGCGGTTCGGGACTCATAGACACGATGGCCGAGCTCTTCCAGGGGGGGATCATCGACCAGAATGGAAAATTCAGGCGGGAACTCAATACCGACAGGGTGAGAAAGGGAAGTGATGGATTCGAGTACGTCCTGGCTTGGAAAGAGGAGACGGGGATTAAGGGAGATATCGTCCTGACCGAGATCGATATCGAGAACCTCATCCGGACAAAGGCCGCCATATATGCGGGGTGCAAGATCCTCCTGGATAGCGTGGACCTGGGATTTCACGACGTGGAACAGATTCTGATCGCAGGTGGGTTCGGCCACTCCATCGATCTGGATAAGGCCATCTCCATCGGCCTCCTGCCCGAAGTGGATACGGGGAAATACCTCTTCGTGGGAAACGGGTCGCTCCTGGGGGCTCGACTCCTCTCCTTCTCCAAGGATCTCCTGAGGGAGGCGGAGCGGATCGCCCATATGATGACCAATCTCGAGCTGAGCAATAACTCGTCCTTTATGAGCGAGTTCGTCGCGGCGACGTTCTTACCCCACACCAATTCCTCCGCCTTTCCGCAAGTCACGGAGAGGATCTGCGAATATCAAACGGCGAAAGCTAGCTAGGCGCCGTGGAGGGGAGAGAATTGACTTACACCATCGCGGTTTCAGGTAAGGGAGGAACCGGCAAGACTACCCTGTGCGGGATGCTGATTAAATACCTTTTGGATACGGACAAGAAACCTATACTGGCGGTCGATGCGGATTCCAATTCTAACCTGCACGAGGTCCTGGGGGTAGAGGCAAAATCGACCATAGGGGAAGCACGGGAGTTGATGAAAAGGGATGTTCCGACGGGGATGACCAAGGAGATGTGGTTC
>JABAOF010007861.1_pt3 | contig 13526 bp, 10 predicted proteins | sample 7062171 | NCBI WGS metagenome assembly JABAOF01 (sample SAMN14538628, study PRJNA623070) | marine sediment metagenome | biome: marine biome [ENVO:00000428]; feature: marine pelagic biome [ENVO:01000023]; material: deep marine sediment [ENVO:00002113] | place: India: Gulf of Khambhat ...
GCCGGTGCCAGGGCGGCATTATCCCATACTGCCCGACTGACCGGCAGTGAGAGAGCATTTGATTGTGTATTTGAACGGGCAGGAGTGGTGCGCTGTGCTTCCATTAAACATCAACTGGATATCGCCTGGGCGTTTGCCGAACAACCTCTGCCCCGGGGGCCCAATGTCGCCATTATTGCCAGTGCCGGTGGCTCCGGTATTATGGCTGCCGATGCCATTGAAAAAGAAGGCCTTCAGCTTGCCGCCCTTTCAGACTCTACCATTAACACGTTATCAACGAAACTGGACAATGCCCTGAATGTGAACAATCCGGTTGAAATCATGGGGAATATATTGGCAGGGGGCTATGAATTGGCACTTAGACAGGTGTTGGATGACCCGGGGGTCCATATTGTCTTGGTGCTGTTAACCCCTCATGCATTGACCCAGTGCACCGGCGTTGTCCAGGCTATCATACGGGTGGCAAAGGAGAAAACCGATAAACCCATTCTTGCCTGCCTGCCTGGCGTTAAACGGGTAGAAAAAGAAGTAAACATGTTAAGCAGTGCCCACATTCCCTGTTTTGATTTCCCTGAAAAGGCAGTAGCAACTATAAAAGCCATGGTCAATTATTCCATGTGGCGCAGCCGGCCCAAACGGGTGATCAAACTCTTCCCGGTCAACCGGCGTAAGGTGGAGAAAATAATTGAGAGGCATTTGAAGGATGGTGTCAGTGAAGTGGTGGATATGGAAGTCAAAACCATCCTCAAGGCGTATGGGTTTGTGATCCCGGAGGGAATGATTGCCACCTCGCCCCAACAAGCGGTTAATTTTGCCAATCAAATCGGCTATCCCGTGGTATTAAAAGTATGGTCACCCGGGATTATTCACAAAACCGAGGTGGGGGGGGTCAAGCTGGGATTAGCCAACGAAGAAGAAGTGAAGGACGCCTTTGATTTGATGATGTATCGCATACCGAAAATAAGACCCAATGTGAATATTCCCGGTATCCTGGTGGAAAAGATGTGTGATAAAGGCCAGGAAGTGATCCTGGGTATGAATCGCGATCCCCGGTTTGGTCCGCTGATCATGTTCGGAACCGGGGGAAAACTGGTGGAAATTCTTAAGGATGTAGCTTTTTACCCGGCGCCGCTGACCGCCGCAGAAGCAAAGGAAATGCTTATCAATACCAGGACATACAACATTTTAACCGGGATTAATCAAGGTGAAAAAGGTGTAGCCATCGATGCCATTGCTGAAGCCCTGCAGCGGGTATCCCAGTTGGTCACCGAATTTCCTCAAATAAGGGAATTGGATATCAATCCATTTGTGGTGGGTCGTGAAGGAACCACACCTGTAGCGGTGGACGCCACAATCATCCTTGATGTTGGTTAAGGAGTATGATGCAGGATTTTGATTGGAAGCACGTATATTCTGACCGACTCAGCAATGCGCGCGAGGCCATGAAATTGATCAAGCCGGGTAACAGCATCTTCATTGGCACCGGCTGTGGTCAGCCTCAACACCTGGTCAATGCCCTGGTTATGCATTCAAAGCATATATATGATGCCCGTATTATCCATTTTTTGACCATGGGTGCAGCCCCCTATGCCTCGGAAAAATTTCGTCCCCAGTTCAGGACCAACAGCTTTTTTATCGGTGACAATGTTCGCGATGCCTTTGATAAAGGCATTGCTGACTACACTCCTATCTTTCTTTCCCAGATACCCCGCCAATTTGAAACCGGCAGGATTCCATTGGATGTGGTGTTATTATCGGCCACGCCGCCGGATGTGAACGGACTTTGCAGTTTAGGTGTTTCAGTGGATGTAGTCAAATCAGCCGCTGCCAATGCCAAATGTGTCATTGCCCAGGTCAATGAGAACATGCCTCGAACTCTGGGAAACAGCTTTATTCATATCGACTCCATTGATGTTCTAGTCCCCTACGATGAGCCCATCATCACGGTTAAGCCTCAACCCCTGGATAAGAACCTGCAAAAAGCAATAGAGAATGTGGCGAGGTTGATTGAGAACGGCAGTACCATCGAGTGCGGCATCGGGCAAATCCCCGAGGCTTTAGCGGAATTTCTCCGGGACAAAAAAGATTTAGGCATTCATACGGAATTGGTTGGTGATTGGCTAATTGATCTTATCGAATGTGGTGCTGTTACCTGTTCCAAAAAAACCATCAATCACGGTAAGGTGGTTGCCAGCATGTGTATGGGTTCTCAGCGGCTTTATGATTATATCGATAACAATGACTTTTTCGAGTTTTATCCCAGCGAATATGTGAATGATCCGTTTATCATTAGCCAACACGATAAAATGGTATCCATTAATAGTGCGCTGGAAGTGGATTTGACAGGGCAAGTCTGTTCGGATTCATTGGGTTATCGCTTTTACAGCGGCATTGGCGGCCAGGTGGATTTCATGCGCGGCAGTGCCCGGAGCCGGGGAGGGAAACCCATCATTGCGCTTCCCTCGACTGCTCACGATGATACGGTCTCCAGGATCGTACTTAAATTGACAGACGGGGCAGGTGTGGTTACCACCCGCGGTGATGTGCATTATGTGGTAACCGAGTACGGTATTGCTTATTTACATGGGAAAAGCATTCAACAGAGGGTTTTATCATTAATCGACATTGCCCATCCTAAGTTCAGGAACCAATTAATCAAGGGAGCAAAAGCCCAACGATACATCCATGAAGACCAGATCGAGCTGGCGTGGGAGAAGGTTACGTATCCCAAAGAATTGGAGCACTATGATACCCTGCGGGATGGAACGGAAATATTTTTCCGCCCGGTCAAGCCGACGGATGAAGCTGCCCTTTCGGAAATGCTTTATTCCCTCAGCATCTCGTCGTTGAGGAAACGGTTTTTTACTCATACCCAGACGTTTCCTCACAAAGATGTGCAGCGGTTAACCAACCTGGATTATAAAAATGAGCTGGCCATTGTCGGGGTGGTTCCCGGGCCGTCCGGTGAAGATATAGTTGCTATTGCCCAATATTTCCTTGATCCCAAGACGCAGGTGGCGGAGGTTGCTTTTATTGTCCAGGATGAATGGCAGGCTAAAGGGATGGGAACGTTTTTGCTCAATTACATCACGGGTATTGCCATTGAACGTGGTATAAAGCGTTTTTATGCGACTGTTTTGCCGGAGAATAAGGCGATGCTTAACATTTTTTATAATTGTGGTTATAATGTGAATACTGATTTTGACGGCAGTTCATATACGATTACCTATGATCTGCACACAACGGCACGGGGAGCCTAACCTAAAGATTTTAGCCACAAAGATACACAAAGGTACACAAAGACCCTTTAATAAAAAGTTTTGTGGGGTCCAGGGGCGGTTTTTCAAAAGAGCCCCTTGCCGCCGGAGGCAAAAAAAGTTCTGATAGAGTTTTAAAGGAGTTTCAGGATGGGCAGGCTAAACGTTTTTTGAGTTAACAGATATTACTGCCCATGAATATTTTAAAAATTGACTTGAAAAAATAAATTTGCTTGTGTATTATATGTTTTAAAGCATTTTAGCGCTTACAAATAAGGAATAACAATGAAAAAAAATAAATTTGTATTTTTTACAATTATCTTAACTTTTCTATTATTATCCTGGGGATTTTCCGATACTGATAAATCTGAAGGAACAAACCCATTTAAAAGGAATGAAAGACCCGGAAAGAGGGTGAAAATAGTTGTTGAACAGGTATATTCCAATGCTGAGGGAGTGAAGGGAGGATATATAAGGAAAGACGCTGAAGTGCTGTGCCGAACAGCTGATCTTGAACCTGTGGAATCAGATACTCAGAATTATGACATCCTGCTAAAAATATCCTTAAATGGAGAAGCTCTGGGATTAACCTATATTGGAAAAGGATTCCAATACTCAGGGGCCAGTATCAGGGGGACAATCCTTTTGGAAAAGATTGGAGAAGGGACATTTAAAAAATCATTTAAAGGTTTTCATAAACCACCGGACATGATAGAATCGTCATACCCGGATCCTGCTTCAGCCCCTTTTGGATATGCCTACCAGGAAAAAGGATCACTATTGCACAAATTGTGTGAGTTATTCCTTGAAATCTATGGAATAAAAAAATTTATTCCTCTTTTTGAAGGGGGAAACAGAGTAAATGTCACTATTCAGGCTGCTCTGATAAAAGCGATTATTGAGATTGGCAAACCTGCAGTTGAACCATTGCTTACTGCTTTAAAGAGCAAAAGCTCACGGATCAGGTATAAAGTTATAAGTTGTTTGGCTGGGATAAAGGATATCAGGGTGGTTGATTCATTAATAAAGGTTATCAATGATGATAAATTAATTTTTGTCAGGCAAAATGCAATAAGAGCTCTGAGCAAACAAAATGATCCTCGTATAATCGGGTTTTTAATAAATTTACTTCAGAATAATGAATGGCGGATAAGGGCGGTGGCTGCTGACGCCCTGGGAGATATAGGAGATACTCAGGCTGTAAAACCGCTGATTAATCTACTTGATGACATAGCCAGTTACGTCAGAGATAAATGCAGGGATTCCTTACGAAGACTAACCTTAAAAGATTTCGGCTATGATAAGCAGAAGTGGCGTATTTGGTGGCAGGCAAATAACAAAAAAAAGGGTAAAAAATAGAACTAGGAGTCACAACAAAAAAAAAGGCTAAATTCCTTGCCAAAACGACACTGTTTTTGGGCGTTTTTGGGGTTTTGGGGGACAGTCAATCATGAGTGTGTAAATCGTCCTCGGTGCTTGTAAATCGTCCTCGGTGCTTGTAAATTTGTAAAATTTTTTTGCCTGTCTCCTTTTTTTCTTCACTCGCCATCATCCGGGATTTGTCTGTTAGTCGATATCGTTGACGTGCAGTTCCCATGTTTCGGTTTCTTCATTCTCTAAAAGCTGGTAAAATTTTCCTTCATTAAAAAGCATCCTGCCTTGATAAGGAAGCAGGCATTTCTTTATATACCGTCCCTTGAAATCATATACGATATATATTAGTTTATCTTCTTGGGCTTCATACGTTTGCAGGTAGATTTTTTTATCCGCCGGGTCCAGGAAAAAAGTACGCAGAGGCGGCCAAAAGAATCTTTACTATTATAATATAGTATATTGAAATTTGCCGGGAAAAAGTCTCATCGTTTTCATATGTTTGTCATAAAATTGTCAACACCTTTTCTTAAAGAAACAAAGCAAGCTCCGGTTGATTCCCGAATCCAGGATCAATTAAGCTGCAAAATTGTTATCAAAAATCTTTTTCTTCGTCGTAGAGGACAATGTATGTTTTTATCTCGATATTATCGATGGTTTCCATCTGTTCCTTGATAGTTGGAAGAGTGACGGTATTGGGTACAAACACAAGATAGACACCTTCGTTGATACCGACACTGCCGCAGTAAAAGGCAAGCTGTTTTTTTCCCTTTTCAAACCGGACCATATCCCTGAATATCTTAAATTCCACCACATACTCGCGGTTTTTGATATTTATTACCAGGTCGCATCGTCCCAGGCTGGTATGGGGTTCAAGATAACTTTTGCCTTCGAGAGTTTGTACCAGACTCTGGATATAGGTCTCGAAGCTGTAGGCCAGCGCCGCCTCTTTGATACTTTTGTATTTGCCGGTGCTTTCGTCCTTCTCCCGGAAATATTTGAAACTTCTTCTTTTTACATAATCCTTGTAATTATCAATCAGTACATCGAAATTGATGCGACCGTTCTTATAAAAAAGGATCTTGAAATCAACATTACGGAAAAAACGGCTACTTTCCCCGTTAAAGCTGGGATAAAAGGCATCGTAAACTGCTTTTTTATACATAGGGACCCAGAATTCTATGTACCCCTGTTTATCTTTTTTGATCAAACCATGGGAATGGAGGAATTTTATCATCTCATCATTGATCTTGAATTTTTGTTTTTCCTCGGTAAATAGAAGCGTCTCTACTAAACCCCGGTGCTGTTTGGCTTTATTGATGATATTGGAGATATTTTTATCTATGGCTTCAGTCAGGTACCAGTCCTCAATCTCCAGGTAGTGGTCATAGTTAATGGTTTCTTCCCGGGGAAACCGGCTCACCAACTGGTAAGCAAAGCCGTTGACCAGTCCAGGCTGGTTGGCGGTAATCGCCGCTATTTTTTCTTTTACTTTGCGGTCAAACTGTTGACCGGTTTCTTCTTCATGCATGTGCAGCAGTTCAAAGGTCTCTTCATCGGTGAAATACGGTATTTCCAGGTTATCGGCAATGTTAAAGGGACTGGCATGATCCTGGACCACGCCCACGATGTTGGCTACCCCCACCAGGATGACGGATTTTAAACTGTGCTCCTGCCGGAAACTGTAAAGATTGCGGATGGTATGAAGAAACTGGCCGAAAATTTCTTCATTCAAGCCTTCAATCTCATCGATGATTAAAACGACCTTCCTGTCTTTTATCTCCCTCAATTCATTATAGAACAATGGAAATGTTCGTGAATGAAGCTGAATGTTAAGTCTTCGTCTGAACTCACTGGCCAGAAATTCCAGTAAATCTTTTTCCGTCACACTTTTAAAATTTTCCAGGTTGGTATGAATGACCTCGTACCCGATGGATTGGAGTTTTTCGGCCAGGGAAATGAAATAAGTGGTTTTGCCGGTTTGGCGGGGCGCCCAAATGGTGAAATAGCGGTCGTCGGTTACCAGTTGGAGTCCTTTGGGGATTAAGTATTCCCGTTTCAAGGTATAATGTTTGGCAGGTATATTATGGCCTGATGTATTAAAATAGCGTTTGGCTTTTTTTATCATATCCAAAGTATAATATAAATCCACCTATTTTTCAATGTTTTTCAAGCCCTGTACTCCTGGAACTGTCCTGGTTCACCGTGAAGTGGAAACCTGTTATCTAATTCCAAAAGACGCAAAACAAATCGACTTTTGGGGGAATCATCCTGTATATATTATAAAAGGAGGATAGCCATGAAAAAGAAAGCCATCATATTTATATTGATTTTAACTGTCAGTCTCTTTACACTTATGGCCCGGGAACCTCAAGATGAAGAATCCCTGGTGCTTAACAATGTTCACCTCATCGACGGGAAGACCCATAAGAGATTGAAAAACCACTGCATCGTGGTCAAGGGCGATACCATCACAGATATCCATCCGCTGGGAGAAAAGGATATTACCGGAGCAGCCTTTCTGCTTAACCTTGAAGGACATTATGTTATTCCCGGTTTGATTGATGCTCATGTGCATATCAGCCACATGTCGGCGGAAGAGTTGAGAATGGTATTATCATGGGCTTTAAAGGGAGGAATTACTGCGGTTAGGGATATGGGTGGTGATGTACGAAAACTTGCGACGATAAGACGGAATGCCCTGCTGCATGAAATCGAATCTCCTTATATTTATTATTCTGCGATTATGGGTGGCCCCACGTTTTTTACGGACTTCAGGGTCGTTGGTTCCACATTAGGTGAAACCCCGGGTAAGCTTCCCTGGGCAAGGGCAATTACCCCAACCACGGACATGCGGCAAGTTATCGCCGAGGCTAAAGGCTCCGGCGCCGCAGGTATTAAAATCTATGCCAACCTCCCTAAAGAAGAAATTCAACGCATTGCTGCCGAAGGTCATAAGCAGGGATTAAAAATTTGGAGTCATGCCACTGTTTTTCCCGCCAGACCCATTGATGCGGTTTTGGCAGGTGTGGATGTAGTATCCCACTGCGGTCTCCTGGCCTGGGAATCCGCAGCAGAATTACCTCAATCTTATGAGCGCCGACATGAGGCCCAATATGATATCGCGCTGCTCAAAGACAAAAGCTATGAAAAACTTTTTAAAGAAATGGTAAAAAGGAATACTATCCTGGAGGCCACGGTTTACATTTTTTTGGAACGTATAGCCAAAGGTGATAAAAAAATGGAGGAATTTTGTATTGAGGTGACGAAAATGGCTCATCAGCACGGGGTAAAGATTGCAGCCGGCACTGATTATATTTACAAACCGGGAGCCCCCTTTCCTAACGTTCATTATGAAATGGAATTGCTGGTGGATAAATGCGGGCTGAGCCCCATTCAAGCCCTTCAATCTGCCACACGCATCAATGCCGAAGCACTGGGTATCGAAGACCGTACCGGGACAATCGAAAAAGGAAAACGCGCAGACCTGGTCATACTCTCCGCAGATCCTTCCGCTGACATTCGTAATGTCAGGAAGATACGGTATGTTATTAAGGGTGGGAAATTGTATGTAAGACAATAAGGACTGTGAAATTACTTTGCATCTGGCGCCTGTCCCCTTCCTCCACCTAATTTTAGCCACGAAGGCATTTACAATGCGGTAAAAAGCACGAAGGGGCACAAAGAAAATTAGGCTCCCTAAAATAACCCTAATAAAAAGTTTTGTGGGGGTCCAGGGGGCGGTTTTTCAAAAGAGTCCCCTGGTCGCCGAAGGCAAAAAAATAGTTCTAATAGAGTTCTAATAGGAGTTTCAGGATGGACATGCAAAAAGTTTTTTAGTTTTTATGTCCATCCTGTAGATACAAATAGTGGTTAGTAGATCCGCACGGAGGGCATCAGTTTTTTCAGAGTGCCCGTGCGGTACGAGAGATTAGCTTTAGTAGGAAAGAAATAGGTAACCATATTTTTCAAAGCGAGTGAAAGATGATGGGAACATTTGCACACTCGCACGCAACGTCACCATTTATTAAAAAAAATGTTGACAGAAAGGCAATTAGGGTTTATATTTAACCATGGAGGACATAATGAGATTGAAAATTGGTGTCCACAGCAGCTCGTTTTTCTTACAAAACGCGGGACCGAGGACAGCGAAAACATAAGGAAACTCATTAATGTATATTGATGATTTTATTTGGCTTCCCAGTATTATTGAAAAATTATCTATTAAGCACCACGTCACTCAAGACGAAGTGGAAGAAATATTTTTTGATCGTCCACAGTATCGCTTTGTTGAATCAGGGTATCAGCCAGGAGAAGATGTGTACTACGCCTGCGGGCAGACCGATTCCGGTCGATACCTGGCTGTAATTTTCATTAATAAGCCCGGAAATACGGCGTTGATTATAACCGCCCGGGATATGGATAAAAAGGAGCGAAAACGTTATGAACGAAAATAAAGACAAAAAACTCACCGGCATCTCTAAGGCCAGCACAGTGGAAGAGATTGGCGAATTTTGGGATTCCCATAGTCTTGAAGACTATCGGGATCAGACAAGGGAAGTTGAATTTGAAGTCAGAGCCAAACAAAGACGGCGTATAACACTTGACCCGGAAATCTATGCGCAGGTTGAGATTCAAGCTCGCACCCGTGGTATTTCACCGGAGACATTGATCAACCTGTGGGTAGTTGAAAGGCTCCAGAAGACTTGACGCCGGCTCTTTTATTCTATAGTAATAAAGGCGCTTCGCGCCCGTCCCTTTTTCCTTTTGTCCGCAACCTGGACGAGCCAGAACCAAAAAGAAAGAAAGGAAAGGAATTATTAATTATAAATGGAATTTGCGTCCTTTGGACATTATTGGTTAACGCCTTGGGCGAAAAGAAAAGGAGTTCAGCGAGGCCCCGGAATTTACCGCCGCAGGCGTCTAAAATCTGCCCGAAGGGCACCGCTATAATTTTCCCCTTTTTTTGTCAATTTCTGGCAAATAGGTAACCATATTTTTCAAAGCGAGTGAAAGATGAACGGCAACATTCGCACACTCGCACGCACTGTCCCGTTTCTCATTTTACTTATTGAAGAATTCTCTTTGAATCACTGGCTGAGAAATTTTATTACTAGGCCCATCTCCCCTGGAAACATTGACAGATACTTTACCTTCAAGTGCCTGAAATATTTCTGCTACATCATTATGTGTAAAACCAGGGCAAAGCATAATAGCATCTATCTTCTCTTTTTCATAGATACTTTTAGACACTTTTATTGCCTCGCTTTGATTTTTTACCACAACTGTAAAAAGCTTATACTTACCTGTATCAATAGCACTGTTATGTTTTTCATAATCTGCATCAGGCGCATGTGCCAGAAATAATGCCTTAAAAGCCATGATTTACCTCCTTAATTTATTTTGCTATTTCGCTTAATCTGCAAAAGCTTCCGCCCTTAGAGGATGTTCCGGAATCTCAAAACTCTTTAACAATGCCAACTCAGTTGTTCTCCTTCTAATCATTGCTGGTCTTTCCCGGAAGTAACTTTTTACCACACTTTAAGAAAGAAAGTCAACTCTTTTCGGAAAAAATGAGTATTTCTACTTATATAAGAGTAAAAAACTGCAAGCTCCAACAGTTGTTCGCACCAGCACCAGCCTCAAGCTCCAGCTTTTAGCTATGGCTGGTGTTTGCGGCTTGTGGTTGGGGCTTAACTGTTATATTAGGTAACCATATTTTATATTTTATTTGCAATTTTTTTACAAATGATTTAAAATAGTCGAAGATTTTCGTGCAAGACTACCGAAAATCTCGGAGTTTTTCGGTGGTGAACTACCGAAAATCTCGGAAATTTTTGGGAGGCAGTAAAATGATTAGAAAACGAGCACTTTTCACCGAGCTAATCAGATGGCTCGATTCTAATAAGATTATTATCATCAAAGGCGCCAGGCAAGTGGGGAAAACTACACTGCTTCTTTATTTGAAAGACCACCTTACTGCATTGGGCAAAAGGACCGTGTACATTTCAGCAGATGATTTGATGTTTAAGAATGTTTTCGATTCACCTTCCCGTTTTTTCCAATATTTAAAGTTTGAACACCATGTCGAGAAGGATGTCCATATTTTAATCGATGAATTCCAGTATATTAAAGATGCCGGGTTATTTATAAAGGTCCTGTACGATACGGCAAAACGGGAAAATAAGAATATCACCTTCGTTGTTAGCGGCTCATCCAGCCTTGAAATCTCGAAAAACCGGGAATCTCTAACCGGTCGCAAGGTGGAATTTACCCTTTTTCCCTTTTCTCTAACCGAAGCACTGGCAGAAGAAAAAAAATATGCTGTTACCTTTGATATCTATTCTGAATTTAATGACCTGATCAATTTTTATTCCATATACAAAGATGAAATCGAAGGTGAATTGGTTAATTTCCTTCGTTGGGGCGGATATCCGGAAGTTTATCTCGAGGCTGATCTCTTTAAGAAAAAGACCATTTTTAAAGAGATTATATCCAGTTATTTAGAGAAAGATATTGCCGGTTTCTTACGGATTTCCAATATCTCTGCATTTAATAATATGATAAAAGTCCTGGCCGGGCAGATAGGAAACCTGGTAAACAAAAATGAACTTTCAAACTCCCTTGGCCTAAATTATAAGACAGTAGAACACTACCTTGATATTTTGAAAGGGACTTATATCTTCTCTTATGTGACGCCTTTTTTTACTAATGTCAGGAAAGAATTGACACGGATGCCCAAGGTTTATATCCATGATACGGGTATTTATTACTATTACTATGGGCTGGATATTACCTTTGACACCCTGGAAGGCAAAGTGATCGAAAATTTCGTATTTAATACCCTTAGAAACCGGTATGATGATGGGATATACTTCTACCGCACTAAAGATAAAACAGAGATCGATTTTATAATAAAAAACGAAAAACAATTTACCCCCATTGAAGTTAAATTTCGTAAGAAAATATCGATACCCTCTTCTTTACTAAATTTTATAGATAAATTTGGAACGGATACAGGTATCGTTATTACTAAAGATACCATTGAGAAGAGAGATAACGTCTTTTGTATTCCTGTGACCATGCTGCCCTTTTGCAGCCTCACACCGGCGGCAAAAAGAAGTGCCAGGTAAATTATCTGTCTCGACAAGTTGCTCTGAATCCATTGTGTCCTCCTTGTTTGAGTTCTTGTCCATTTTTACTTCATTATATTTATCTATAATTTGAACATAACTTATTATTATATGAAATTCGTGTTTCTCAGAAAACACGAACTTTCAATTATCTGATAGCAACAATTTTTGCGGCTTTTTTGAAAAAAGGACGACTATTCTTCGTTTTATCTTTTCAATAACATTATTATACGAAATTCGTATATCATGGCTTATTTGCCAAAAGGAGGGAAAATAAAATTCAAAAGGGTTAAGCTCCCGCCCTTAGAGGGTGTCACTCTAACCTTTACCCCCATTAACCCAGCCACCTCAGGTTCTTCCAATCTAATCATCGCCGGTTCTACCGGAAGAATATTTTTACCACACTTTAAGAAAGAAAGTCAACCCCTTTTGGAAAAAAAGTAAAAAATGAGTATTTCTACCTATGTAATAGTTAAGCTGCAAGCTCCAGCAGTTGTTAGCACCAGCACCAGCCTCAAGCTCCAGCTTTTAGCTTTGGCTGGTGCTTGCGGCTTGTGGCTGGAGCTTAACTGTTACAAGCCTTCCACGACCCGTTGCAACCCTTCCTCGGGAACAGCTGACTCGGTGTTTGAAAAGTTGAATTCTTCTAAAAGGGGGCTTTGCTGACTATGTTGAATAACTCCTGAGCAGATACCTTCTTATTTTAATTTTCTAGCTTGCCGTCCGGAAAGAGGAATTAATCTTGCCTGTCAAAAAAATGGCTAATTGTCAATGAAGAGAGAGAGAACGTCGGGGTGAGAGGATTCGAACCTCCGACCTCTCGGTCCCGAACCGAGCGCGCTACCAGCCTGCGCCACACCCCGGCCCAATGTTTAGTATGCCTATTTTACCACACTTTCACAAGCCAAACAAGCCATCATAAAAAAATCCAAAGCACGAAATCCGAAATCCGAAACAAATCCGAAATTCAAATGTTCAAATGTCCAAAACATCTGAAAGAACTTTATTAAAAGCGATTGCGCATATCAGCTTTTGTTTTGAATTTTGTATTTTGGTCATTCGAATTTGTTTCGAATTTCGAAATTCGGATTTCGAATTTCTCCTTTATTACTTCACCTTAAATAGATTAAATCCCTCCAGGGCTTTTTCAAAAGACCTGAAATCCGGTTCGGTTTCATAGTAAAACGAACCCCGCGGGAATATATTTTTAATACGTTCTTTTTCAACACCTTTTTGAGCGATAATTTTCTTATATAATGTCTCCTGGAATCCCCGGGTAACGTAAAAAGCCGCCAGGTCAAAAAAATTGTTGATTTCCATCACAAACTCTGTCACCCGGTAAAGAGTTAATGTATCCGGGAGAACACCTTCAGAAAATATGTAATTCAACAACACTCGTTTGTGATAGTGAATGACATATTGGATTTCACATAGGGGGTATCCCTGTTCGTACCGTTTGGCCCCAAGATCCACATAAATCCTGCCAATCTCTGCTTGTGACGTTTCCGGGTCCAGCCAGCGCCCGAGGTTTTGGTAAACATCTTTTCCCAGTTTTATTAATTCCTCTCTGGTTAGTTTCCGGTAGGTTTTGGTATAATCCGAGTTGGAGACCATTTTTGCCCATCTCTTGGCGATTGTTCCAGAATTACTCTGGATAATATTTATAAACTTAGATCTCATTATTCCTCCTACTTCCTACCATAAATTATAATCATTATCATTTTTTTTTCAATAAAAATATAAGATTAACGAAAAGGGGTCGGCG
>JABAOF010029757.1_pt3 | contig 13526 bp, 14 predicted proteins | sample 7062171 | NCBI WGS metagenome assembly JABAOF01 (sample SAMN14538628, study PRJNA623070) | marine sediment metagenome | biome: marine biome [ENVO:00000428]; feature: marine pelagic biome [ENVO:01000023]; material: deep marine sediment [ENVO:00002113] | place: India: Gulf of Khambhat ...
CCGCTGCTGGACGCCTTCGGCGTACCACCTTTCGGCAACCGCATCCACCCGCTGGCGATAAAGCCGTCTGGCGGCAGCGGGCAGCTGGACCAGCTTCCACTGGCAATAGGCCGGCACGTTGAGGAACAGACTTCCGCGTGCCGTGTCGGATGCCGTGTCGGCCTGCTTCAACCTGGTGCTGTGATTCTGGGCGACAGCACTCAGTGTTTCGACCACTTCGTCCCAGTTCTGGTTCGCGACCAGCTGGTCCACGCGTGCCAGTTGAGCGGCGGCCTGGTGGGGCAGATCTTCGATGTCCGCGACGGTCAGCTGGTAGAGCTGATCGAACTGCCGCATCAGCGGCTGGCTGCCTGCTGGCTGGACGACCACCAGCAACAGCACGAGCCCGACCGCGGTTCGGCAGAATTTCCTGCTCTTCTCCACCCGTCTTCGATCTCCGCTGGGACACAAGCTGTAAAAGTCTGCGCCGTTTTGAGTTACGTCCTCTACGCTCAGTATATGCAGCCGCCGGCGGTGGGGAAAGAGTCGGGGGGCACGGGGGATCTTGGCGTCTTTGCCGAACACCCCTGGGGCCGGTCCCCCTTTATCGGGACGGGCTGCCTGCCGGGGCCGCGGTTTTTTGACGGTTCTTTTCGAAATGAGGCCGGCTGAAGGAAAAGCGGCGAGCGGTTGGGGGGAGGAATAGGTCGAGCGGGGTGGGCGGAGGGGACGGACTCTACTGGCCTGCATATCCTTCCAGCAGCCGTCCCAGCAGGAAGGCCGCGATGCCGCAGACCAGCATGATCAGCATTTGATCGACGCCGATGCGTCCCAGCGCGCCAAACAGCTGCATGGCGATTGCCAAAGGCAGGAGCACCAGGGCAAACAGTTGTAACCCGCGGCCGATGGTTCTCATGGGAAGGTCTATTTTTGCGGGAATCCCTGGCTGGAGTCCAGATGGCGTGAGGCGATCATCCCACGGGTTTCGCCCGCCGCGGCTCGATCCTACAATCTGGACTTTCCCCGTCGGCTGGCGGGCTTGCTGTGCCGCGGCCGAAACGGGAGAGGGAGGCAGTCGAGCGTCGCATGACCGATTCAGTGGCAAGTCGTGTTTACAATTTTTCACCCGGCCCGGCCGTGTTGCCCGAACCGGTCCTGCAGGAGGCTCGCGACCAGCTGATGGCGCTGCCTGGCGTGGGTATGTCGGTATTGGAGATAAGTCATCGGTCGAAAACGTTTGACCAGATCCTGGAGGCGGCCGACGCCAATCTGCGCAAGCTGCTGTCGCTGCCGGACGATTACCATATTCTGTTTCTCCAGGGGGGAGCTCGACTGCAGTTCTCGATGGTACCGATGAACCTGTTGGCTGGCCAAGCGGCCGACTACATCCTGACCGGATCGTGGGGCAAGCAGGCGATCGCAGAGGCTCGGCTGGCCGGGACGGTTCACGTTGCCTGGGATGGTGGCGAGACCCATTACGACCACTTACCCAGCAACGATCAGCTGCAGCTGCACGATGACGCAGCTTATGTGCATTTTACTTCCAACGAAACGATCCAGGGTGTGCAGTTTGGCGTTGAACCGGGGACGGGGAAAGTTCCGCTGGTGTGTGACGCTTCCAGCGATTTTCTGAGTCGGCCGCTGGACATTCCACGCTATGGCCTGATTTATGCTTGTGCTCAAAAGAACGTCGGCCCGGCGGGCGTGACGGTGGTCATTCTGCGGAACGATTTGCTGGACCGTGTCCCGGACAACCTGCCGGGCATGCTGAATTACCGGTTCCAGGTCGAGCAGAAATCGTGTTACAACACGCCACCCGTGTTTGGCGTCTACATGGTCCGCTTGGTGACCCAATGGCTGCTGGATACCTTCGGGACGCTGGACGCCGTGGACCGGCACAACCGCCAGAAGGCCGCCTGGCTGTACGACGCCGTCGATCGCAGCCAGGGTTTTTACGCTGGTCACGCCGCGCTGGACTGCCGCAGCCTGATGAACGTCACCTTTCGGCTGCGGGCAGCGGATGGCCGGGCGGAGAGCGATGAGGCATTGCAAAAGCAATTTGTCGCCGAAGCGGCGGAAAGGGGCCTCTGCGAGTTGAAGGGCCATCGCAGTGTGGGTGGTATTCGAGCGTCGATTTATAATGCGATGCCGCCAGAGGGCGTCGCGGCACTGGCGGAATTCATGGACGATTTTCGCGACCGTCACGCTTGACGGCCCACCAACCGACTTGTCCTTCCCCGGGGTATGGCCTGGCGAACCCGTTTTTTTGCCTAGCGGCCCGGCTGGGTTCAGCGGGGTCGCCGCGGCGGCTGGGATGGTTGGTGCCCTGGCCTGGGCTCCAGCAGCGGGCAGAGGCTATCCCGCCGCCTTGTTTGTGGACCCCTGCGGCGGATAGAATCGCGCTCGAGCTTGCCCCTGCGGCCGAACCGCTGCGTACGAACCCGAACCGCCACCCTGAACGCGGTGTCTCCCCAGTGGTTCGTCAACGCTCAATTTTCAGGTAGCGAAACTCGCCAAGAGTTTCGGCCATTCCTCAATCGCCGAAAGTCTTGGCGACTTTCGCTCGACCGGCAAGGGCGAAAATTTAGGCCTGACCAAGGATTCGATACCATGCCCCACGTGATCGTTTTGGACCAATTGTCCCCGCAAGGGCTCGAACTGCTGGCGGCCGACCCGCGCATCGAATTTGACGTCCGCACGGGTCTGGCTGGCGACGAGCTGCGGGAGGCTTTGACGCACTATGACGGCGCCCTTTGTCGCAGCGGCGTCAAAATTACCGCCGACGTTCTGGAGGGTAACCAGCGTCTGAAGGCCATCGTGCGAGCAGGCGTCGGTACGGACAACATCGATGGGCAGGCGGCAACGCGACAGGGTATCGTCGTGATGAATACGCCCGCGGGCAACACCGTCAGCACGGCCGAACATGCCATCGCGCTGATGCTGGCCCTCTCGCGGAATGTGGCCCCGGCCTACCAGAGCCTGCTGGAAGGCCGCTGGGACCGCAAGAAGTTTACCGGTGCCCAATTGGCCGGGAAAACGCTGGGCATTGTGGGACTGGGAAGAATCGGACAAGCGGTCGCGGCCCGTGCGATAGCCTTCCAGATGCGCGTGCTGGGGTACGACCCCTACCTTGCTCGTCAACGTGCCGCAGAACTGGGCATTGAACTCATCGACAGCGTAGATGCCATGCTGCCGGAAGTCGATTATTTGACCGTGCACACGCCTCTGTCCGAGCAAACGCGGGGCCTGATCGGGAAGAAGGAGTTGAAAATCATCAAGCCGGGCGCCAGGTTGATCAACTGCGCACGCGGGGGAATCTACGACGAAGAGGCGCTGGCCGCAGGCTTAAAGAGCGGCGTGTTGGCGGGGGTGGCGCTGGACGTTTACCCGGTCGAGCCATGTACAAAGAGCCCTCTGTTTGGCATGCCTGGCGTGTTGTGCACGCCCCACCTGGGGGCCAGTACCGATGAGGCACAGACACAGGTGGCTGTGGAAGGTGTGAATCTGCTGATTGATTTTCTTACGACCGGCAATATCCGCCATGCCGTCAACGTATCCCCACTGGACGCGCAGACACTGGAGAACCTTTCCGGCTACCTGGATGTCGCCTACCGCCTCGGACTCCTGATGGCCCAACTGGATACCGCTCCCGCCAAGGCGTGTCGCATGCAGTACCGGGGCGATATCGCCGATAAGGATACGACCCTGCTAAGCGCCAGTTTTGCGTGCGGGCTGCTGGAACACGCGCTGGATATCAAGCCCAACATTGTCAACGCCAGTTTGCTGTTAAACGAGCGTGGAATCGAGCTGGTGGAGAACAAACAGAAAGGCAAGGGGCCGTTCGCCTCGGTGATCCGAGCGGAATTGCAGACTGCCGACGGCTACAACCAGGCGACAGGTACCCTGTTCGGGCACAACATGCCGCGGCTGGTACAGTTGGGAGAGAACCAGTTGGAAGCCTTTCTGGACGGCATCCTCATGGTCTTCTTCCACCGTGACATCCCCGGCATTATCGGCGCGGTGGGCAGTATCTTTGGACGGCACAAAATCAATATTGCTCAAATGGCCGTTGGCCGCGCCGCGCGGGGGGCAGAAGCGGTAGGCGTGCTGAATCTGGACGATATCCCCAGCGAGGAGGCCATGGCCGAAGTCCACAATCATCCGGCCATCCATCACGCCGTCATCATCCAGCTGCCCGCAGCCGGCCAGCTACCCGCCTGGCTGCAGCGCCGCACCTAACCCAGGTCCTGAACCCAAACCGCCACCCATGTCCTGATGGCACTCCCCCTACCCCCTACCCTCCCCCTGTCGGGCCAGGACGCGGAGGTCGCCGTCGCGCCGGGTGAAACCGATGCGGTCAAAATATTCGCACAGCGGCACGGCGAACTTGCGGGTGGTCTGCAGCGCTTCGCGGATCTGGCTGACCGTCAGGCCACCTCGTTCGGCCAGCCGTTGGGTCAGTTTTTCGCGGATTTCCTCGACGGCTTGCTGGTGCATGTAAAGTTCCGCAGTCAGCTGGACCAAGTGCCCCTGGGCCGCCGCCAATTCGACCAATTGCGGCACGGCGGCCTGATTCCGCGCTGCCTGCTGTTGCAGTTCGGTGACCAAAGGAGGTTGTCCGCCGGCCTGCTGGTACTGGATGATCATTTTATCCAGCAACTGTTGTTCGTTTTTCGACAGCCGCGGGCCCTTGCCGGGCAGGGAGAGGCCCGCGGGTGATTGGAGGACCCGCTGCTGGTCGATCAATGAGGCCAGCATGGCTCGGTAGAGCGGCGGGTTGTGCAGGTAGGCAAAGCGGTGGGCCAGCTGGGCCTGGGGGAACACCAGCTGTCGGGGGTTTTCCTCGTGCATGGTCTCCAGGGCGGCGACGATCCGTTCGCGTAAGGTTTCGGCTCGAGCGTGGTGCAGTTGGGCCGTGCGGGTAGGCGAAAGGGGTACCGTTTCCAGGAGCCCATGGCTGGCCAACAGTTGCTTGTGAATGGCAGCCGGATCATTGACGCCGGCGGTACGAGCCAGGTCGTCCGATTGCCAGTCGTCCCAGCCGGCGAAATAAACGGCCGCCGCGGCGCGGGTCAGTTCGTCTTCGGCGCACAGCTGGTGGACGTAGTGCCAGTCTTGCTGAGCGTCGTGTTTTAATTTCTGCGCGTCGGGGGCGAGCACGCGACCACCCCCGATCGTGACCACGGGAGATTCCCGCCGGATGACGAACGGCTGTCCCCAGGTAGTGACGGCGGGTTTGGCGAGCAACAGCTGAGCCAGTGCCTGCTGGCCGGCTGCCAGTTCGTGCTGTTGGTGCAGTAGAACCGAAGCCATGACTTCGGTCGTTCCCAAGTGCAAACGGACTCGACGCCGGTTCTTCAAAGGCTGCTGCGCGGAGGGCAGCAGCTGGATCTGGGCGGTCATCAAGCGGGTGGCGCGCAGCAGTCCTGGCGATGCCAGTTCGTGGCCGCGGCGGATCTGTTCGTGATGGAGACCCGCCAGGTTGACCGCCGCGCGCTGGCCGCGATGCACGCGGTCGACAACCCGATCGTGGCTATGCAGCCCGCGGACACGGACCGGATGGCTGCCCGGTTCGATCACCAGTTCGTCGCCGACTGCCGCTTGACCGCGGAGTACGCTGCCGGTGACCACCGTTCCATGGCCAGCGACCGAAAAGACGCGATCGATCGCCATGCGAAACGGGCCAGCTGCCGGTTGTTCCGTCTTTTGGCAAGCAACCTTTGCGGCGGCCGCCGCCAGTTCGGCCCTCAAGCAGTCGATCCCCTCTCCGCTTTGCGCACTGGTCCGCACAATGGCTGCATCAGCCAAAAAGGTGCCAGCGACCAACTCGCGAACCTCCCCCTCGACCAGCTCAATCCACTCCGCATCGGCCACATCGCACTTGGTCAAAGCAATCACGCCAGCCTGCAAGTTCAGCAGCCGCAGGATGTCCAGGTGTTCGCGTGTTTGGGGTTTTACCGAGTCGTCGGCGGCGACGACCAGCAGAGCCAGATCCATGCCGGTCGCGCCGGCCAGCATGTTGCGTACAAACCGTTCATGTCCCGGCACGTCGACGATACCCAGCCGCAAATCTCCCAGCACCAGCTCGGCAAATCCCAGCTCGATCGTGATCCCCCGCCGCTTTTCCTCCGGAAGTCGATCCGTGTCCCTGCCGGTCAGCGCACGGACCAAAGCGGTTTTGCCGTGATCGATGTGTCCAGCCGTTCCCAAGATGAAGTCGGTCGCCATGAGGCCATTTTAGAAGGCGTAGGGTGACCTGGAAACGCGGGCAGCGCGGAGGGGTGGGGAGCGGGGTGTGTCGAGGTTGGCGATCCGGGATAGCCGAACTGGCCGGCCGGCGGGGCTGCCGTCATCACGGTTTGGGGATGGGTTGAGCGGCGGTGGGGAAGGACGTGTCCTCGATCGCCGCTTGACGAATCGCCGCTTCTTCCGCCGAGCCGTCCTGAAGGAGGTTCCGCAGACCACCCCGGTTTTGCCCGTCGGGCAGCTGGCAGCCGGCCAGGCAGAAGCAGACCGTGGTCAGCCAGCCGAAGAGCCCCATGCCGGGACGCAGGCGGTTGCGACAATCGTTTCGGTGGATCGCCATGCGCTAAAGCATCGTCGCGGATGCGAGAGATGGTTGCCGGACAGTCGCGGGAACCGGTGCGGATTTCGTTTTTTATTCTTCGGAGTTGGGGGAAAAGAGCCAGGAGCTTAACGAAACTTCCTGCTGCTGTTTGTCTGCCTTTTCCCGCCTGCGGCTGGCTGTCGCGCTGGCCTCGGTTGCTGGGCGCGTCTGCCGACGCAGCAGTTGCCAGCGCGGCACGACATGTTGAGGCGTTAGCGCTTGGCGCGTCCTGCTCCAGGCCGACCGAGTCGATTTGCCGATCCGCTGGATGTTGCCTTTGACGCCTGCCGGCGTCAAGGGTCGGAAGATCTCGCGGACCGGGATCCCCGGCGGATCCTCCTCTTGTTCGTCGGCCGAAGCGCCACCCGATTCCTTTTTCTTGCCAAACGGGGTGATTTTTTTGAGTCCCGAATCATCCGCCTGAACATCGGCTGAGGAAAATCCTCCCAGGAACAGGCAGCCAGCGACAAAGCAGGTGACCAGTAAGGCTTTCACGGCGTAGCTCCTCGCAACATGACCTTGGGAAAACTCCCGCACGCATGTCGGGACCGGTCGGCCCTTGGCAGAGCTTGTCGCGATTTCGTCTCAGCTGCCGAGCCCTTTTTTTGCTACGCAGCCCGGTTCTTTCCGCCGCGCAGCCCTGGACGCAGGTGCTCAGCCCCTGAAAAAGAAACGCTCGCCCGTCCCTCCGCCGACCTTCCCCAGCATGCAGGACGCTAAAACCAGCGGCGGAGTGTTGCAAAACGCGATTGCATCGTCCAGGTCAATTCCCACAACCGACTGCACGGACCCTCGGGCGGCCGTTGTGTGCCGGTACCGTTTGGCTTAGCATGGCCCTGAGCCCATTTCCCTTGCCGATTTTTTTCCTGGCGGAGGCGTGGGGGCAGTTCCTGCAACGAAAGCATGTCGAGCACACAAATGATTTCCGAAAAGATCGGTTTCATCGGCGCCGGGCAAATGGCGCGGGCGCTGGCACGAGGTATCGTGCAGGCGGAAATGGTAGCAGGCGAACAGGTATGGGCCAGCGATCCGGCAGCCGAGGCCCGCAAGCAGTTCCAGCAGATGGTTCCCGGTGCCAAGGTGACCGAACGGAATGCGGATGTGGTAGGTGCCGCGGATGTCCTGGTGCTGGCGGTCAAGCCACAACAGATGACCGACCTGCTGGCCGGCCTGGTCCAGCAGATCACCCCCGCCAAACTGGTTGTGTCGATCGCCGCCGGCGTCCGGCTGGCTCGACTGGCCGATCAATTGGGCCGCAATACGCGATTGATCCGCGTCATGCCCAATACGCCCTGCCTGGTGGGACAGAGTGCCAGTGCGTATGCCGTGGGCGAACAAGCGACCAGGGCCGACGTGGCCCTGGTCGATCAGTTGTTGTCCGCTGTGGGGCGTGCTTACCAAGTCGAGGAACCGCTGCTGGATGCGGTCACCGGATTGTCTGGATCGGGACCGGCGTTCGTGAGCGTATTTATCGAAGCGCTCAGCGAAGGGGGGCTCCGCATGGGATTGCCGCCCGACATCGCCGCCGCGCTGGCCTTGCAGACCGTGTTGGGGACCGCCGATTTGATTCAGACCAGCGGCGAGCAGCCGGCCGTGATTCGAGATCGGGTCAGCAGCCCGGGGGGCACCACCCTGGCCGGCCTGGCGGCACTGGAAGCGGGTGGATTTCGCGAGGCCGTGATCGCGGCCGTCGAAGCGGCGACACGGCGGTCGATCGAATTGGGGGGCTAGGAGCCAAGCACGAAGAAGAAAGAAATAATGGTTTGGCCTTGCCTGCTGGGGATCACGTGACTAGAAAAAGTGACTGGAACCAGCACGGGGGGCGAGGGTAAACTTTTTCCTGGCTGAACGTGGGAGATCCGTTCGATGTCGGTCTTTTGCAAAGTTGATGACAAGCACGTTCCGCTGTATCGCATTATGTGGATTTCCGCGCTGCCGCACTTTTGTGGCGACGAAGATTGCCAGTGCGAAGGCAAATACGAGATCCGGTTGGAACAGGGTGAGTCGGTCTGGGCGAATGCCGAAGAACGTGACGGAACGCTGACGGCGATCGCCAACTGGCAAACCGGTTTGGATGCCGCCCCAGACGAACCGGAGGACTGGGACGAATAATACGATGTGAGGTCGGTGCCCGGCAGGAGCGGGGAGCCGGACGCATCGTTTACCACCAGCTGGTCTTGGACGACTTGAGGATAAACAACCATGTCCCTGTTCGATAACAACCTCTACCGTTGGCGGGAAACCTACTTTGTGTTTTTCGAACAAGCCAAACAGCCCACGGCCCAGCAGGTGAAGGAGGCTTTGCAGCAGGTAAACCAAACGCTGGAACTGGAAGAGCTGAAGGCGGATGACCAGGGCCGATTTGTGTCCGTGACCGTGATGGCCCCCGACGCCTACGCGGCGATCGACATCGGTCTCGTTACTGGCGAGGAAGTCGTAGAACAACTGGAAACGCTCCCCGCCGAACTGAAGGAAGGCGCGATCGACGACGCGGAACGGGCCAAGGTCCGGAACCTCAGCGGCTGCGATGCCAGGCTGGACCTGTTGCACTTCGAGATGATGATCGAGTTCGATGACGACGACGAAGAGGCGCTGGGCGGATTCGATCCGGGCGCTCTGCTGGCCGTGATGGAAGCCCTGACGGAACTGGTCAACGGTATCGGCGTCGACCCCGCCGCGGCCACGGTCATGTGAGCGGCGTTGAAGGACCGAGGCGGCCGCTGGAGGGAGCCGCGGGGAAGGGGGAAATGACGGGGGCGAGACGGGCGGGGGGCGCGCACGGCCAGCGAGCTTGATGAGGATTCCCGTCTCGCAATGAAGTGCCTGGGTCTACGCCGGCGTGCCGGCGGACTCCCCCGACCGCACAACGACACCGGCCGATTGCCGGTCCCCGATTACAGGCGGCTGCCGACCAGGGTGACCATCTGCTCTTCTGCGGGAAATTCGCCGGTGGCCAGCTTCGAGTAGGCCAGATCACCGTCCAGCGATAGTTCGAAGCAGCCACCCCCTTTGGGTACCAGCGTCAGCGAATCGATCTTTTGTTTGTACGTTTCCAGTAACTTGGTCGCCAAACTGACGGCCTTGGGTTCGTAGTTTCACTGAGCGCAGTATTGCAGTTCGATTTTCATCGCGGGACCTCCCAGGGGGCTTGATTAGGTGCCGAATCGCCGGATACCGACGGAACCCGTGTCCGGTGAAGGGGGCTATTTTCCTGGTCTTGTGGCTCATCGGTCCTCGCCCGCGGCCATCTCGGCGGGCGGGATGGGTCGGGGACCGACTTTGGTGTCGGGTTTAACCCTTGGTTCGTCCGGTTTTGCGGGCACGCTTCTGCCGGGCTGATTTCTTGTGGCCGGTCACCTTCTTGCTGGCGGAGGACCGTTTTTTGGCCGATTTTTTTCCAGCTCCCTTGGGGGAGGCTCCCTTTTTCGGGGTGGCCTTTTTGTGCGATGCCTTTTTGTGCGACGCCTTCTTTTTGGGGGCCTTTTGGCCGACTTTTTTCCCGCGGGCCGTCCTGTTGGACTTGGACTTTTGTTTGCCGGCAGATTTTTTCTTGGTCGACTTCTTTGCGGCCGACGCGCTTTTCTTTTTCTTGGTTGCCTTCTTCTTCGTCGATTTCTTCTTCGCCTGGCGTGAACGAGAAGGTTTTGAAGATTCTACTTTCGAACGCTTGGCCTTGCGTTTTGCCTTGCCAAACGCCTGTTCCCAGTTATCCGCGTAGTTTTGTGTCGATCCAGTTCGCATAATAGTCATGGCCGTCTGTCGTCTCACCTCCGTAACAAGAGTCTCAGCTAGGGTTGTGCCAAGCCACGAACGGGATGTTGTAGCGGTCGGGAGAGGGGATCGTCAAGTGTCTGGGGCCGTGGGCGATGCTTGGTCTGCCTCGCCTGCTAGCGTCGCATCAGTTTCTTAAAGCGAAAGCGGCGCGGTTCGTCGGCCGAGATGCCCAGCCGCTCGCGCCGCTGCTGCTCGTAGGTCTCGTAATTTCCCTCGCACCAATGCACGTAACCATCGCCCTCGAATGCCAGGATATGCGTGGCCAGGCGGTCGAGGAACCAGCGATCATGCGTGATGATCACCGCGCAGCCGGCAAAATGACTGACGGCTTCCTCCAGGGCACGCAGGGTGTCGACGTCCAGGTCGTTGGTGGGTTCGTCCAACAGCAGCACATTGCAGCCCCGCCGCAGCAGCTTGGCCAGATGCACTCGGTTCCGCTCCCCCCCGGAAAGCGTGCCGACTTTTTTCTGTTGATCGGGACCCTGGAAATTGAAACGAGCGACGTAGGCCCGGGCGGCGACCTGCCGGCCACCCAGCTGGAGCGTGTCGTGCCCGCCCGATATTTCGCCAAACACCGTCTGTTCGGGATCCAGGGCGTCGCGGTTCTGGTCCACGTAGCCGAGTTCGACGGTATCGCCAATCATCAACGTGCCCGCATCCGGCTGTTCGCTGCCGGTGATCATGCGAAACAGCGTTGTCTTGCCGGCGCCGTTGGGTCCGATCACACCCACGATCCCGCCGGGGGGCAGACGAAAGCTCAGGTTTTCCAACAACACGTTGTCGCCGTACGCTTTCGCCAGGCCGTCCGCCTCAATCACACTTTGGCCCAGCCGTTTGCCGGAGGGAATCTGGATTTCCAGTTCGTCCTGACGGTCTTTTTGCGCTTCGCGGGCCAGTTCCTGGTAAGCGTTGATGCGGGCCTTGCTCTTCGCCTGCCGGGCCCGGGGGGCCATGCGAATCCATTCCAATTCGCGAGCCAGCGTCCGTTGCCGCGCCTTGGCAGAACGTTCTTCCCGGGCCAGCCGCTGTTGCTTTTGTTCCAGCCAGCTGCTGTAGTTGCCTTCCCAGGGAATGCCCTCCCCGCGATCCAGTTCCAGAATCCAGCCCGCCACGTTGTCCAGAAAATAGCGATCGTGCGTGACCGCCACGATGGTGCCGGGATAATCGGCCAGGTGATGTTCCAGCCAGGCGACGCTGTCGGCATCCAGGTGGTTGGTCGGTTCGTCCAGCAGCAGCAAGTCGGGTCGCTGGAGGAGGATTTTGCAGAGTGCCACGCGGCGACGTTCGCCACCGGACAGCGTCGCGACATTCGCCTCGCCCGGCGGAAGGTTCATGGCGTCCATGGCAATTTCCATCTGCCGGTCCAGCTGCCAGGCGTCACGGGCTTCGATCTGATCCTGCACCCGACCCTGTTCGGCCAGTAGCCGCTCCATCTGATCGGCATCCAACGGCTCACCCAGCCGTTCGTTGATCTGATCGAACCGCTCCAAAATAGCGCGGGTGCCAGCCACCGCTTCGTCGATGTTGCCCTTGACGTCTTTTTCCGGGTTCAGCAGCGGTTCCTGCGGCAGGTAGCCAACGGTATATCCTTCGGTGAGTCGAGCGTGTCCGTCGAATTCCTGGTCGATCCCGGCCATGATCCTCAACAACGTGCTCTTGCCCGACCCGTTGCGGCCCAGCACACCGATCTTGGCACCGGGATAAAAGGCCAGCCAGATATCCTTGAGCACTTCGCGCTGACCAAACTTCTTGGTCAACCCACCTATTTCAAAGATGTATTTCTTACCCATGGCATTTTGTAAAGCAGGGTGGCTTGCGGATCCCGTTGTGCCCTTTCCGCCCCCCCCCCTGTCCTCACTCCCACTCGATCGTGGCTGGCGGTTTGGAGCTGATATCGTAGGCGACCCGGTTGACCTTTGGCACTTCGTTGATGAGCCGAGTTGAGATTCGTCCGAGCACTTCGTAAGGGAGGTGGCTCCAGTCGGCCGTCATAAAATCCTCGCTATCGACGCAGCGGATGGCCACGGCGTCGGCGTACGTGCGGGCGTCCCCCATCACCCCGACGCTCTGCACCGGCAGCAGGACGGCGAAAGCCTGAGCGGTCTTGGCATACAAGCCGGCCGCCTTGATTTCCTCGACCACAATCGCGTCCGCTTCGCGCAAGGTCTGCAGCCGCTCGCGAGTGACCTCTCCCAGGCAGCGGACCGCCAGGCCGGGTCCGGGAAACGGGTGCCGCCAGACAATCTCGGAGGGCAACCCCAGTTCCAGGCCCAGCCGCCGCACTTCGTCTTTGAACAGGTCGCGCAACGGTTCAATCAGTTCGAATCCCAGTTCATCGGGCAGCCCACCTACGTTGTGGTGCAGCTTGATTGTCGCCGCCGGACCGTCCGGTGCCGCGCCGCTTTCGATGACGTCGGGGTAGAGCGTGCCTTGAGCGAGAAAGTGGGCGTCTGCGATTTTGGTCGCTTCGGCCGAAAAGCATTCGATAAAGGCATGCCCGATCCGCCGCCGCTTTTCCTGCGGCTCCGTCACACCGCTTAATGCCGCCAAAAACTTCTCTTCCGCCTTGACCACATGCAGGTCCGTCTGGAAGTGGCTGGTGAATTCCCGAATCACCGCCTCTTCTTCGTCCTTGCGCAACAGGCCGTTGTCCACCAGGATGCACGATAGCTGGGAGCCAATCGCCTTGAACAGCAAGGCGGCCGTAACGGCCGAATCGACGCCGCCCGACAGGCCGCAGATCACACGTTGCTGGCCCACTTGCCGGCGAATGCGGCGGATCGCGTCGGCAGCAAAGTCCTCCATCCGCCAGCGGCCATGGCAGCCACAGACGTCCGTCAGAAAGTTCGCCAGAATCTTCGCTCCACAAGGCGTATGCGTGACTTCCGGATGAAACTGCAGGCCGTACACCGGCAGTTCCTGGTGCCTTACCGCCGCAATCGGACAGGTGGCGGTGGCGGCCAGCGGCAGAAAATCGCTCGACACCGCAGTCACCTGGTCACCATGGCTCATCCAGACATCCATTTCGTCCGGTAACCCCTGGAACAACGGATCGTGTGCGGTGATGCGACAAAAGGCGCGTCCGTATTCGCGGGATGCGACGCTGGTTACATCCCCCCCCAACGCTTCACAAGCCAGCTGCATGCCGTAGCAGATGCCCAGCACC
>JABAOF010009187.1_pt1 | contig 13523 bp, 19 predicted proteins | sample 7062171 | NCBI WGS metagenome assembly JABAOF01 (sample SAMN14538628, study PRJNA623070) | marine sediment metagenome | biome: marine biome [ENVO:00000428]; feature: marine pelagic biome [ENVO:01000023]; material: deep marine sediment [ENVO:00002113] | place: India: Gulf of Khambhat ...
AAATAAAACTATACCAGTGGTTATCGCACCGGGACCGGTTAATAGAGGAATTGCCATAGGCGTTATCTCGATGTCTTTTTTTCGTTCCTCAAGTTGCTCTGCAGTATATTCAGTCCTTGTTCGTCTACCAAACAACATCTCCATCGATATCACGAAAAGCAGGACTCCGCCGGCTATCTTGAAAGAGTAGATCTCAATCCCAAGAAACCTAAAAATGTAATTTCCAAGGGCAGTAAAGATGATTAATGTTATTGTAGCAATTAAAACAGCTTTTTTTATCATTGATTTACGGTCTGCGACATCAAACTCCTCTAATAAGGCAACAAAAATCGGAATGTTTCCGATAGGGTTAATAACCAGAAAAAGCGCGACAAATGAATATGTGAAGAGATTAAGGCTCATTTAAAAATCCTCGCAATTGTTAATGATTAAATGAAAAATGCGAGATCATATTTATAAGTATTTGTTCAAAGTAGTTAGCATTAAAGAAGAAGAATAAGAACACATATTTGTTGGAGAATTANNGTATGGAGAAAGAAAAAGAAAGGTTGTATCAACTTATAAAAGAAAAAGCCTTCACGAAAGGAAAGTTTAAATTGTCATCAGGCAGCGAAACTGATATTTATTTTGATTGCAGAATGATTACACAAGATCCTGAAGGGGCTAATTTGATAGCAGACATTATTCTTGATTTACTAAAAGATGACGAAATTGAATTTATAGGCGGATTGGAGTCTGGTTCAATTCCTATCTCTTCAGTAGTTTCCGCGAAAAGCATAACGCGTGGATACCCAATTTCTGCCTTTTTTGTCAGAAAAGAACTCAAAGGACATGGAAGAAAACAACTTATTGAAGGACCCGTTAGAAAAAATTCAAAAGTCGTGATTGTAGACGATGTAACCACTACAGGTAAATCGATTCTCCGCGCTTATGAAGCAGTAAAAGAATTAGACTGCGAAGTTATAAAGACGATAACTATAATTGATAGACAAGAAGGGGCAAAAGATCTTTTAGAAAGAAAAGGCATTTATCTCACTTCTATATTCAAAAAAGAAGATTTTTTGGTATAAAAATTCACAGTTGAGAGTATATTTTAAATAACAGATTTCTATAACCAAAGAACATGGAATTTATCTATCTAAACACGAACATTTATCTCGATTATTGGTACAATAGAAAAGATCGCCTAAGGCCTCTCGGAGAATTCGCATTTTCCATTTTAAGAAGAACTATTGACTGTGAATTTATAATACTTGTTTCAGATCTTGTCTTTAAAGAATTGGGCACTCAAATAAATGAAGAAGCAATCAAAGAACTTTTCTCTGATTTAAAAAAAAGAAATAAACTAATAACTTCGAGAATAGAAGAAAAAGACATAGAAGACGCCAACAACCTTAAAAAAAGGCACCCGATGATTCCTTTTCCAGATCTTCTTCATTATGCAAAAGCCATCAATACAAAGGCTAAATATCTAGTAACAAGAGACGAACACTATGATTTGCTGCCACCAGAAAAAATACTCATTAGAAAGCCAGAAGAACTTTAATCTAATTCTAAATCTTTTATTATATTTTTTTCTTCCTTATCTTTTAGAAATTCCTGCAAAATCTCCTCTTTATCTTCATCAGTTAATTGTTTCTCGTTTAATGACCCATAATGCTTTGCAAGGATCCTGTAAGGGCTAGAGACTGGGATTTCTTCATCTAGTATTATCTCCTTAACATATTTTCTGAAATCTATCACCTCCCCAAATTCCGACTCTCTATACGGAACAGTAGATTTTGTGAAATTAATTAACTCATAAGTTCGCTTAAATTTCCAGTCTTTCAATACATCTTCTAATGTAGAAATCTCTTCTTCTGATAGATTCACAGTGGTTTCACTAACATTTGGCTTGAAGAAGGATGCTTCATGCCCATTTCTTGTGGTTTCATAGTCTATTAAAATATCTTCCCCGGAAATAACTTCACCTATAAGATCAATATCAGGGCTCCATGGACCATAACGATAATTATAAAAGCACGCATTCGTTAGCCTTTTACCAAATTTTTTAATGTGGTATATCTCAGATACGTAGATAAGTTTCATTAGCCTTCTCTCTGTCAAAAACTTGGTTTTAAACGCAAAATATACTATGATATCACGGATTTTTTTATCAATAGGTTTCATACTTGATTTTTGTATATATAACAAAATTTATAAGTTTTTTGGAAAATTCATAATTTTTGCATTCTTGAGTTCGCGAAGCTACGGATTACCACCGTTTTTCTACGCGGAAAACCAATACTAGAACTTGATGAATGTGCTACTTTCATAGCCACGCTGCACATCTAGTAAATATATCTCACTCCCAGATAAGCCTCTATCACTCTTTCATTCGTTGCAATTTCCTCAGGTTTTCCTTCTGCTATTTTATTTCCGTTATCGAGGACGATAATTCTTTCGCATATCTCCATTATCGCCTTCAAAACATGATCGATAACGAATACGGTTACTCCTGTCTCTCTTACTTTTATAAGTAAGTCTAAAGCATCAACCATTGCCGTAGGACTTAAACCTGCGGCAACTTCGTCTAAAAGCAATAGTTTTGGTTTGGTTGCTAGAGCCTTAGCGAGTTCTAACCTCTTTTGCTCAGTTACGGTTAAGTCTTTTCCTAAAGTATTTTCCTTATCAGCGAGTCCAACAAAATTTAAAAGATCTGCTGCCTCGTTCTTAGCATCTTTTATGGTCAAGCCATCTTTTTTTCCAAACATTAGACCGATCATAACGTTGTTGAGTGTTGGCATGTTTAGAAACGGTCTTGCAATTTGAAAGGTTCTTCCTATTCCTCTTCTACAAATCTGATGAGGTTTTAGCGCGGTAATATCTTTTCCATCGAAAATTATCCTGCCAGAAGTTGGAGGAACCAGACCGCTTATTATATCGAAGAGCGTAGTCTTTCCTGCTCCATTAGGTCCTATCAGACCTACAACTTCACCCATTTCAATCGAAAAGTCCAAATTGTTGAGTACACGAAGAGATCCGTAAAATTTTGTGATTTTTTCCCCTTCAAGTATCATAAACAATCCTCTTCCTTTCCTCCAACCAGCCTACGATGCCTCTTGGCATGAATAATATTACGATCACAATAGCAAGCCCGTACATTAACTCATGCGCGGTGGTAGATATCGGATGAAATATCAGTTCATTCGTCAGATATAGTATGGTGGCTCCAAGTACTGGTCCTATAACTGTGAGCATTCCCCCAAACATGGACATGACAAGCGGTATTGCTGAGAATGATAGACCATACACTATTTCTGGCTCAATATAATGTATTATGTGAGCGTAAAGTGCTCCACAAACCCCTGTAAAAAATGCACTAATCAACAAGGCAAGTAATTTGTATTTAAAGGCATTTACTCCCAGTACTTCGGCGGTTTCTTCTCCTTCGCGGATCGCTGAAAAAGCAAATCCCAATCTTGATTTCATCATCCTATGGGTAAAAATTGTTAGGACAAGCAATAAGATCATCAAAACATAGTAGGTACCAGTTCTGCTAGCATAAAAATCAATGGTTATGGTCGAAATCGTAATACTTGAAAACGAAGGAATTCCTATCAATCCCAAGGGTCCGTTGGTAAATTCAGAATTCAAGGTTATAATCCTCGGAATCTCCACAAAGGCTAAGGTAGCCAGTGAGAAATATGGACCTTTTAGCCTAAAACACGTTAATCCGATTACTGAAGAGAAGAGCATCGCCATTACCCCGCCAAAAAATAAAGCAATCCAAGGAGAAATCCCCGCTTTTAGGCTCAACAAAGCCGATGTGTAAGCACCCAAACCAAAAAAAGCAGCGTGTCCGAACGATATCTGTCCTGCATAACCTAAAATACTCCAACTTAGGGCAAGAAATGCAAAGAGAAAAGCCATGTTTAGCAAATACAGATAATAATCGTCAAACCCTAAAAAAACCGGTAGAAGGAATAGAAAAATTGTAAATAGACCATAAAACTTATTATTTGGCATACGCGACCCTCTAATAGTGCTTTCCCTCGAATAATCCGCGCGGTCTCATAAGCAGTAGGGCTATAAGTATTGCACTGCTTGCAAGCTCTCTCCATTGCGAGCCCAGTATCGCTACCGTAAGGGATTCACCTACACCTAAAACGATTCCTCCTGCCAATATACCACCGATGTTACCGACCCCCGCAAATATAGTAACTATTAGCGCGATAATTGTCGCTTTTATACCCACAGAAGGATATAAATAGTTAATGGATGCGAAAAGAGGTCCTGCTGCTCCAGTCATAGCCACACCAATGCTAAATGCTAAAAAATCGATACGATGTATATTTATTCCAGTCATAGCCGCTGCCTCTCTATCTTGGCTTGTTGCACGCATAGCCTTACCGAAATATGTTTTTTTCAGGAGATAATGTAAAAAAAGAATCGAAGATAAGGAGAATATAAAGACTAATATCCTAACAAGACTTGTGTTAACAATTCCAAGGGAAATGCTCTTTTCTAAAGAATCTATTACGATTACCCTATAGTTTCCGCTCCATAGAGCAAGCATTGAATTTTGTAGAAAAAGAGAGAGACCAAAGGTTAGTACTAATGTGTTTAGTTCGTATGGTTCCTTAGTATAAGCCAAAATTCTCTGAAAAATGGTGCCCAATATGACAAGACCCAACATAGATGCGGGTATTGCCATAAATGGATTAATTCCGTATATTTTCCATAACCAGTAGCCTATATATCCTCCTATAACCACAAATTCCCCGTGAGCTAAGTTAAATACTCTTGTTACTCCAAAAATAAGGGAGAAACCGGTTGCTATTACCGCATAGAAAGTTCCGAGCAAAATTCCAGATACAAGTGATTGCGTTAATACCATTACCTTCTCTCACTCCATCTGGGCATAGGATATATCGCATTTCCGGTAGATCTCTCCTTTGGGTAAATTACTACGTGGGTACCGTTTTGTATCTGAAACACTACCCGCGTATAATACAACGGATCTCCGTTTTCATCGAACTTTAGTCTTTCTAAGGGTAACATTATATCCGTCTTGGTTAATTCATCCCTGATATTTTCTCCAGTTAGAGGAAGACCTTTATCCAACGTCCTTTCAATTGCCTCAAGCAGTGCCTTGGTGGAGGTATAACCATGGCTGGTAATCGGCTTAGGATCATATCCAAATTTTCTCCTAAAGCCTTCTATATATGCTTCTGACTGTTCTTCTGTCCCTGGTGTAGTTATTCCTATCTCCCATCCTACCGTACCGAATATATATTCAGCGTTTTCTTTCATCTCTGGGATAAACTCAGGATCCTCCACTCCAAATGCTCCAAGATACGCCTTTACATCTACGTTGTTTCCTTTTAATTGACGGATCATTTTCATGTGATCGTCAGTGAAGGCATCCACTACCAATACCTCGGCACCCTGATCCTGAACTTTTGCCAGTAGCGGAGTAAAATCTGGCGTTCCTGGTCTAAATTTCTCAAAAACAGAAACTTTTACTCCTTTTTTCTCAAATACATCTTTTTGGTGGTTTGCAAGTTCCGTAGAACCGGGAGTACTCGAATACAGAATTGCTACATTTTTAGGTTCGAATAATTCTAATACTACCCCGGTAGTCGCATCTATGAAGGCTTTTACGTTGCTTATTCTGAAGAAGTACTTATTGCCTCTTTTTGAAAGGTCTATTTGAAGAGAAGCGGACGCTAGATACGGAACCTGATATTTTTGAGCAACCTCGCTAATAGGACCGACCAGACTATCTACGTATCCTCCTGTCAGAGCTAAAACATTTTCCTTTGAACATAGTTCTTCTGCCGCTGCAATAGCGCGCTCGGGCTTACTTTGATCATCTCTGTAGATAAGAGTAACGTTTCTTCCATTTATACCGCCCTTTGAGTTTATCTCTTCTAGAGCATATAAAGCGCCATCATGTACTCCAGTCCCATCCTTTGAAAAACTGCCCGTCATTGGATCAATTTCTCCTATAACTATCTTCTCAGGCTTTTCTGGCGGCTTTGTAATACAGCCAAAAACCATTACAACAATCAACAAAATGAGACAGATTCTCTTTTTCAATATCCCACCTCCAACTTAATAATCCTGATTTTTCATTTAATATTTAATTTTTTTTATATCACATAGTTTTTTAAAATTACTGTGAAAAATTTTTTTTTTGTGAATTACTAGATTTCAAAAATTCTTTGTATGCCGTCAACGGAGTCAAATCTTTCATCAAAAGATATAATCTTATTTATATCGTTGTTTTTCATAAACACTACAACGGTAGAGTCCGTAAATGAAAGATTCTTGTATGTCCTAAATATATGGTAGGATGCATCTATTGTTTTTCTGTCTGTTTTCATTAATATTAGATCTGAGGACAGTATGTAATTTAGCACATCGATAGAAGTTTCAGGAGAAGATCTCCTTCGTATAAAGGTTAGTATCTCGTCCATTATGTAATCGGTAATCACTCCCTCAAAAACCCCCTCATCGTATCTTCTTATAATCTTTGCAGACTCTTCATGAAATTTGTCTCTGGGATTAAAAGCCCCTATAATAACGTTTGAATCTATAAATATCATTTGTAAACTACCTCATCGATCATTTGAGGATCAGTCTCGCCCATATCGATCTTACCTATTAGAACAGAGAGTTTTTTCTTTTTTCTAAAACTTATGGATAGTTTTTTATCCTCAATTATCCATACTACCTCGTCTTCTGGTTCCAAACCGAATTCTTTCCGAATTTTTGATGGAATAACGACTTGGAAGCCCTTAGAGATCTTAGTCTTTTCACACACAACGCCCATGAAATTCACCAATTAATTTAAAATTCACAAGATATTTAAGAACTTTTGTAATTTGTGTAAAATCTTTTTAAGTGAGTAGTTATACATGAAGGGCTTGACTATGAGAACTGCTAAAGTAGAAAGGAAGACCAAAGAAACAGAAGTGAAGATATCATTAAATCTAGATGGAACTGGAAAAACAGATATAGATACCGGTATAAGGCTTTTTGATTCTTTTTTAGAATGTATTGCTTATTCTGGATCTTTTGACTTTGATATCAAGGCAAGCGGAGATTTGGAAACTGGGACCCATCATTTGGTGGAAGATGTAGGCATATGCTTGGGAAAGGCATTTCTTAATGCAATAGGAGACAAGAAGGGGGTAGGGTTCTCAATAGTTCCTGTATATGATTCTATAGCAGTCGTGGCTGTAAATCTAGATGCCCCCCATTTCATCAAGGAATTTGATTTAACATCCAAACTGGAGAGCATAGAGCCAGATGACATAGAGCACTTTTTGCAGAGTTTTGCACTTAACGCAGGAATTACCTTAAACATAAGTGCTAAAGGAAGGAGTAATCACAATAAATGCGTGTCGATATTCAAGGCATTGGGGATGTCTATAAAGATCGCAATTTCGTAAATTCATAATCTCAGACAAAATATTTTAAATATTGTTATTGTCACTATATAATTGGTAAGTATGCGTATAATAGGTTCTTGTAAGACAGGTATGGATGTCAAAGGCGCTCTTGATAAGGTTGAGGAGGAACTCAATACTGAGTTACAAGGGGTTCCAGGGAAAATTGTAGATATGAGAGCTAATGTTGAAGCGGGTCTCGGCGGAGCGGTAGTAGAAATCATGATCCTTATCGACGGCGCAGATCCGGCAAACAAGTTTATCTTAGGAGTGAATGAAAAAGGGATCAGCGAAGAGCATGCCCTTAAAAGAGCAAGAGATGAAATGAATAAAAGATTAGGTAGTATAGACGGAGGGGTTCTGGCTGGTTTTTACGTGAAGACTCTTACGACGCCTGTTCCAGGTCGGGTATTCTCAACTATACTTGCTGCAATAAATGAGGAAGGAGGAAGAGATCTCGGAACCCTATCCTCGGAAGAGAGAAGAACCAGATTACAGTATATTTTAAGCCTTCTTGGAAACGATCCAAAGGCACTAAATATATCAAGGGTCGCAGAACTTTTTGGTACTACAAGAAATGTAATTTACTCAGATCTTGAAAGAATTGGACATCGTTAGACCAATCTAGTCCTTTTAACTTCGTTAATCAGTATCTTGAAATCCGTTTTTCTGATTTCATCTAAATTTTGTGATCGTTTTTCGATTTCATTTACAATGTCATCTATATCATTGAATTTCTTCGTTACATCTTCCAACATATCCTTTAGACTCTGAGCATCCGCCACATAAGGTCTCACGCTCTCGAAGGCGTTCCATATTCTCTCAACCATGAGCATCAACTCTCCTGGGCTCCCATCTTATGATCAACTCATCTTCTGTTGCCAAGACCTCCTTAACACATCTTGAAAAATACCACCTTAAATTTATATTGTCTTTGGGAATTTTTACCTCATTCAATATTTTGGAGATTAATAAATTACTATTAGCCATAAAAAGAGATGCCAAACCTTCTTTAACNNTTCCTTCCCGAAACGGTCGCCATAATTGTCCAATACCCACTTCTTGAATTCCTCTCTCGTAATTTTTATTTCGTTCATGCGTTCCCTCCAATAAGTATATCAGTTATTTTGTACATTAACTTATTCTCTCTGGTGTGGTGTATGGGCGTATCCTTCGGTGATATAATACCCAAACATGAAATAGATTTTGACCGTCTAAAAGATAAAGAGATCGCCATAGACGCGATGAACTCGATGTACCAATTTCTCTCAATTATTAGACAGCCTGATGGCACTCCTCTCAAGGACAGTAAAGGAAGAATTACATCACACCTTTCGGGTCTATTTTATAGAACGATAAATCTCTTAGAAAAGGGAATAAAGCCCATATACGTCTTCGATGGAGAACCTCCCCGACTCAAGTCCTATACCATAGAAGGCAGAACAGAAACCAGAAAAAGGGCTCAAATAGAATGGGAAAAGGCATTAGAAATTGAAGATTTGGAGGCCGCGAGAAAACACGCTCAAGCAGCCCTGAGATTGGACGAATACATGATAGAGAGTTCTGAAAAACTATTAGAACTTATGGGAATCCCTTTCTTAAAAGCACCTTCTGAAGGAGAGGCCCAAGCAGCGTATATGTGCGCGAAAGGAAGCGTCTGGGCAGTAGGATCCCAAGACTACGATTCTTTACTATTCGGAGCGCCAAAACTCGTTAGAAATCTCGCTATAACTGGAAGGAGAAAGTTACCAGGTAAGAATGCATACGTAGACGTTAACATAGAGATCATAGACTTAGAAGAGGTTCTAAACACTTTAGAATTGAAAAATGTAGGTCAACTGATAGATATGGGAATACTAGTTGGAACCGACTACAATCCTAAAGGCGTAGAAGGTTACGGACCAAAAAAGGCTCTCTCATTACTAAAAAAATTTGATAGCCTTGAAAATGCAAAAATAGATGTAGAGTTCTACGAAGAGATATTCGATATATTCATCAATCCAAAAGTAAAGGATGATTATGAGTTAGAGTGGAAGAGATCTGACGAGATCGGCATCATAGATTTTCTATGTGGAGAATTTGATTTCTCAGAAGAGAGAGTTAAAAAAGCAATCTCAAAATTAAAAGCCCAAGAAGAAACTAAGAGGCAGTCTCAACTTGATAAATGGTTCTAGTTTTCAATTAAATGATCATTAGGTCTATTTTCAGGGTCTTATCTATCAATGGAATGTTCAACGAGTTTATCTCTAGAAAACCCTTATCGGTCGTTAGCAGCGGCTCTTTGTAGGTCCATGCTGTTCCAGCAATCATGCAATCAAAGACCTGAAGAGTTTTACCTGCTCTCATCGATTCGGAGCGAATAAGACCGGATATATCAGCGCATCTCTGATCAAAGACAAAAACTTCGACAGAGTCGNNAGAGTCGATGAGTTCTTTAACTATTTTTATCTCGTTGGGTCTATAGAAATAGCATCCAAACAGTAATTCGTAAGCAGATACGGCTGAAATACCGATTGCTTGAGATTTCATTAGATCTTTGACCTTTTCAACGGCGAGTTGATTTCCCCTTAAGATCTCAATCAAAATGTTCGTATCTAGGCACGCCAACTTTTAATCCTCTCTTTGGATTCTTCCTCCATCCTTTCCCTCTCGGATTCGATTATGCCCAACATATCTTCCGCGGTTTCTTTGCTCCATATACCTGCGAAGTCCAAGATATTCTTCTTTTTGCTTAATTCTCTATCCATACGAATGATAACACTAGAAAAACTCTCTTTTTTTCTTTTTCTGCGACTCAAGATTTCATACGCCTTTTCAGATATACCTATAGTCTTGTAGGCCATATTGTGCATAATATTGTGCATAATATTTATCCCTTTGGTTGCTCCTTGTCAAAAATATTCTTGATGAGATGGTATCTTTAATTGGCCGTAGATAAGTAAGCTTAATTAGATCCTTATTTTATTATTCTGATTTTATCGTTTCTATATTTCCCAACATTTCTTTCGTTTAATTCTACTCCGAGCCCCTTTCCTTCAGGAACATGTAAAAAACCTTTTTTATATAACGGAGTTTCTAAAACAATGTCCCCCTCAAAACCTTCGCTTTCTATAATACTAAAAATTTGCAGAGGACCATCAAAGCCAAATCCGTAGCGCTCGCTCAAATACTCTGTAGAAGCTGCAAAATGTGCGTTCGCAGCCGTCCCGATGCCTAATTCTGTCATACTGCATGCAATACATCCTATATTATTTGCTTTGGCAATCTCTATCTTCTTTTTAGATGGATGGAACCCCCCATCTCTCATCAATTTGTTCAAAAACATATTGCATGCATTTAATCTTGCATAGTTCTCTGCATCCTCCGGCGTTGGTACCGCCTCATCTGCCATGATGGGAATATCTGATTTCTCTGCGACGAATTTAGATCCCAGTATATCCCATTTCGGAACGGGTTGTTCCAATATTTCAATATAATCTTTTAGCCTATTAACAACGTTTACTGCCTCTTTTGGAGTGTATGCTTGATTAGCATCAGCTATTAATGTTACATTCTCAGGTATTGAATTCTTTACCGCTTTTACATTCTCTAAGTCATCCTTAATTTCTGATCCGATCTTTAACTTCAGGTGTTTATATCCCCTGTCAACGTAATCCAAGGCCTCTTTTACCATGCCTTCTTTTCCATTCCACCAACTCACAGTCCAGAGCACAGGTAACTTATCTCTGAATTTCCCGCCCAAAAGATCATAGATTGGGACATCAAGTAATTTAGCCTTCAAATCATGTAGAGCGAAATCTAGCCCTCCTTTAGCACATGTGTGGCCAACCAATAGATTATTCATGAGGTTCCAAATATTTTCTATGTCCATTGGATTTTTTCCTATAAGATGGGGGCCTAAAACTTTATAAATTACCAATAGGGCGGTTTCTTGAGTCTCTCCGGAATAAGAAGGTATTAAAGGAGAGACTTCTCCCAATCCGATTTCTCCATCTTCAGATATTATCTTTACTATTAAGTTCTCAGCAGCCTCATTTATACCTACATGTATAGGTACGGGTCTTTTGTACGTAATTTTTACAGGTATAAGTTCGATTCGCTTAATTTTTATTCCAACCACCCTCAAAATAATTACTATTCTGTTATACACGTCTCTGTGAATCATATTTGAGGTATAGACATTATTAAAATTCCTGTGGAGGGTTTTAACATAAATAGTTCTCCTCTCACTGTTCTCTTTTATCCGAAAGATACGGAGCTGAAATACTTTTAGCGTCCGAGATGCCTCATCTTTTTCTTAATCTTCTCTTTAAACTCTTCATCCTCCTTAATTAAAGATGTGAGTCTTTCCCATTTCTTCTGCAGTTCTAAGTATTCCAAAAAGGGATTGTTATTTAATTGGGATTCTTCCATGCCAATCTGGATGTTCCTCATACACTCATTGTAGTCCTCTATTTTTCCCTCGCTGAGGTATTTCATACCCAATAATATGTTGGTTTTAAAAATCCTTTCTTGAAGGTCCTCCTTTAAGAAATTTCCTGGATAAGGATCCAAAGATTCTATAGATACGTAATTTAAACCTTCTCTGGGCTCTTGGCAGAGAAGTTTTTTTCTCGTATAAACGAATCTACTAATATCCATTCTTAGTTTAAGCCAATCAGGGAAGGGTGTTGGTGGCGGTATATGGGCAATAGAGAGTTCTCCGTCCATTACAATGGTATAATCGAACATCTTAGCATTTATAATGTAATCACAGTCTTCACCTCTGGCTATATTTATATCAAAAGGTATAGAAGAGATTAAATCCTTGTGAAAGACCATGTTACCACCAAGGGCCCATTTAGCCTCTTTCAATCTAGGCGGATCTTTGGCACTAGCATGTGCTTTATGCATTATTTCTGGGCTCCAAAATATATTCCAAGTGGGTTTTCCAGAATCTGAGGGACGGTATCGGATATATTCGTAGTGGCCGCATACGCCCATAATGGTTTTTCCGTCGTATTTTTTTCCTATGTTTTTCACAGCTTTATTTATAAAGTTGGGGTCGTTAAAGACTTCATCATCGTCTATTGAAATGACGACGTCTGCATCAAGGATAAGGGCCGCTAAAGAACACATGTTCCTCATGGAAGAGTAACCTGATATGGTAGCAATTTCTATAAGTTCATGTAAGCCTTTTTCTCGCAAATATTCCCTTAACATGCTCCTGTGATAATGCGAGAAAAGATGTAGATCCGTTTCCAGTATTTCTGCATAAGGTTCGAGAACTACTCTTAGTTTGCCGTCCACCTCCATTCTTGGATACCTCGATTTAAACTCCGACGCTCCTACCACTGCAATCTCGAATTCTCGGGTATTTAGAATCTCTACACTTTCCAATAACCTTGGAAGAAGCCCTTCTTCAGAAATATGAGTAGGATGATCGAATATAATTTCCTGATCTTTTGCTGGGGCACGATCAGTTCTCCAATAGGTGGGAATCACCATAACGGCCTTCATATTAAATTCCTCAATTTTAAATAATGAATTTTCGGAATAATAAACTTTGTGAAAACTTATAAAAAATGATATTAATTTTCATTTTCAAAAAAGCTTTCATTTAAATTTGCATCATTGGAGTATCCTCTACTTTCCCAATAACCTCGGTAATTAACATCATCAGATAATTCGATTTCTGTTATCCATTTTATCCATTTATAGCCCCATTTACTTTCTGCTACGAGTTGAAAAGGAAAACCCCTTTCAGGCGGAATAGTAACGTTATTCATCTTGTATGCCATTATTATGTCGTTTTTCATTATATAATCGATTGGAAAAGAAGTTGCATACCCATCGTAAGCATGGAATATTACAACTTTTGCGTTTGGTAATGGTTTTTCTATCTCTATTAAATCTCTGACCAGCAAACCTTCCCAAAGGATAGTTACACTCCATCCCTCTACGCAGCGTAGCGTCAAGACTTTTTTATAATGTTGATGGTTGTTAATAACCTCTGCGTAAGTATATTTTTGAGGATTCTCTACAAGACCTGTAATTTTAAGCCTGTAACTTTCTGTATCTATGTACTGTGGACCTTTTATGGAA
>JABAOF010088773.1_pt1 | contig 13517 bp, 18 predicted proteins | sample 7062171 | NCBI WGS metagenome assembly JABAOF01 (sample SAMN14538628, study PRJNA623070) | marine sediment metagenome | biome: marine biome [ENVO:00000428]; feature: marine pelagic biome [ENVO:01000023]; material: deep marine sediment [ENVO:00002113] | place: India: Gulf of Khambhat ...
ATCTGTGCAGAACGGTGAATTTTTTAGAAGTTATATTGACGATTTAATAATTGGAACTGGTACAGTTGACGAAATAGAACCAGATTTCTGTACAGACCCCGATTCTAACGATTTCAACACCACAAGTACAGTTAATGCAACAGCAGGATTATTTACCGATTTTTGTTCCCATAACGTAACAGGAAACTATACTGATCAGACAGTGGTAGAATATACTTGTACTGGTTCAGTTGTTACAAATGAAACTAAAGATTGTAATGATTTTGGGTTTAATTGTTTTAATGGGGCATGTACATCAGCAAACCAAAGACCAACTATAACAAATCTAGAAGATTTTAAGATATTCCATCCATTTGTTGGAGTAGTAGCCTATCAGAACCAAATTAGATATAAGAATGAGACTAATATTACTTATAATGTTACCGCAATAGATAATGAAGGAGAACCTATTTTTGTAGCAGTAGATTGTGATATATCAGGATTACCTGGTGTTGGTGGCTATTTATCTGGAACTTACGCAGGAAATTGTACATATCCTGAGTTTGGTCTTTATACAGCAAGAATTTATGCAACAGACTTCTCACATTTAGATTATCTATCGTTCTTGGACATAAATGTTACTATTGTGGAATGTGAATCTCCATCGGACTGTGATGCCGGATTTACTTGTAATGCTACAGGATTTTGTGTAGAAGCTACAAATATTACCTTCTGTACCGATACAGATAGTGGTAACGATGCAAATGTAAGCGGTGTCTTAACAACAGACTTTGTAGTTAGGAACGATACTTGTTCAGATTTCGATACCATATTTGAATATCAATGTGACAATTCTAGTCCAGTAGGCTATTCATTGACCCCTATTGACTGTGGAGTAGGTAGGTATTGTTTCAATAATGTGAGCGGTGGAGCATTCTGTAGGAATCAAACCGGATTAATAGCATTCACACTCTATGTTAACGACTTTGATACATCTGATTCATTAGCGGGCATAGAATATATCTTATTAGACCTTAATACCAGCGATTTATTTACGGGAACCATTACAACCAGTGAAACTATTGCAATAAATGCTGGAAATACTTATTTACTTAACTTAGATGACCCAGCAGAAGTTTATAAAGATTATTTTCAAGGAAATTTCGTCCCGAGTAACGAATATTTTGCCTTTATGGACGCACATTGTACCGGGGACTGTGTTTTCTTTGACGATTTCTCTTATGGAGATTCTCCATACCATCATGGCTGGGCAGGAGCATTCGTACATGAAACAGTCTTCGATAGTTCCTTGGGGTTCTTATTACAGATGAATTTAAGCGAAAATTTGGACTTTATAAGTCAAAGATTCCCAGAGTCAGACAATAACGTGGTTACNNTGGTTACCGTCCTTTTTGACGTTATTATGGCTGATGGAACGCCAGCAGACGGTCAAGATATCTATATTTCCATAGAAGAACAAGGAGGTAATGATATAGTACTCTTACGTTTCGTTGTTGATGAAACCGGTGGGAACAAAATGTATAGATGGCTCAGTGGAAGTTTCGCAGAATTAATAATGCCTTTACCTTTTACAGCCACAGATCCATTTAGAATAAAGGTTGTTATTAATTACGGAACAAACACCTATGATGTTTTCTTTGATAGATTAGCTACAGGGGATTTCGTTAAATTGGCCGACAATGCTGCAATATTATTAGATGCAGATGTGGGAAGTATCAGAATTACGCCTGTAGCTTCTCCGAACGATAGGACAGCGTTCATCAATAATATTGACATATCCCAAGCTGCATCAGAAGAAGCCGTACCTGAAGCTGGTTCACCTACAAGCCCAGCCAGCTCTGACACAGATTCTCCCTGGTTCAGAGATGCGGCTGGGGATCTTAAATTTGATAGAACTAAATGTGATGGCTACAAGAGTATTATTGTTTGTGCAGGAGTAAAATATTTCGTGAAGACGTTAGCTAACGGAGTTGCATGGTTATTTACTGGAATACATATCTTGTATTTGGTAGTTGTATTATTGTTATTTATCTTGTTGGCTCCAATAATAATAAGATTAATGGGAAGATAACATGGCTTTAGGAATTTTAGCGGTTCTTGGCAGTATTATTCATGGAATTAGTACTGTATTTACCNNAACAGTTTATAAGCTGGTTAATTGGGGTTATGCCAAGACCATTACGATTCCTATTCTTCCTTTATATAATATTATTCCTTGTAGGTCTTATAATACCACAATTTTTAGGTACAAGCTTTGCCTGCGATTCAAGAGGGGTCCCTTATAAGATGAATATGTTCGATATATTCGAAAAAACTCAATATGTTGACGCATTAGCAGCAACGTGTGCCCACGAAACAGACGAAATTGCTGACGTTCCTAAAAGCGTATTTTCATTTAGTTCTCTTGCGGAAGCATTACAGTTCGTCAAAACTACGACTATTAACCTATTTAGAGCCTTTAGGGTATATCAATCAGTAGAATCCGGTAATTATAGTTATATTCAAGAAGATACCGAATTATGTAGAGAGTTCCGAGAAATCGTAATAGCAAATCAGACTCCTACGAGAGATTTTATTCTTCTTCAATGGGGTGAATCATTAATCCAAAACGATTATAAACAAACTGTTTCAATAGGTTGTACCCAGAACAAAGAAGGAGAATGGCATAATACACTAACATTCTTTAATATAGACGTATTTAATTTTGAACTATGGTTAATGTTAGGAATATTGGGACTTGTTCCTTGGGCATTTAGATGGTATCAAGTTACTATAAGGGATTAAAACAACTATAAAATGTATAAATCGTATAAAATATTGGCTTTATTAGTCTTATTCTTAATTCCATTTACTTATGCACAACAACAAACAGAAGATACTATAAGAAAAATAATGGATTCTGCTGAGAATGATATCAGTGAGAAAGTCAACCAAAACATGGATGATAACTTTTTAGAACTTGATAAACGGATGAATAAAATTTGGAGAACAATGTACGTTAAAGCTATAATAGGCATTTCTGGTATTGTTGCCGTAGTAGTATTTGGTTACGCTTATGTTAACAATATTATATTAAAAAGATACGATATCCATTTCTATGAAAAGCTTATAGACTCAAAATTACAATCATTAACTGCTTCTACTCACCAAATTATTGAAAAAGGATCATTCTATAGATCGGTTCTCAAAGAACAGTTTCCAAAAAAGTTCAAAAGCGATCCTAAATATTTTACAGGATCAATGGATTATGAGACCGAAAAGTCTTACCAGAGTAGGATAAAGCTTTTAGAACAAGATCTAGAACATTACAAAAAAGAACAATTCAAGAAAGATCATCCTAAATTTTACAATCCCTTATTCCAGAAAAGACCTTCAATATTTTCTAGATTAAAAAGTGGCATTAACAGACCCTTCAGAAAAAAAGAATAAACAGGCATTATTGCTTGGTTTAGTAGTTTTAATAGTCATAATAATCTATTCTATAGCTACAAAAGGTACTCAAGGAATAATCGCTGTTATTAAGAGTATATTCTATACGTTATTATGGGTTGGTATAGTATTGGCTATTGCCTTTGCCGTTTACAAGATATTTTTTGAAAAAAAAGAAGTAAACTTGGTAGCAAACGATAAACAAGCAATAATTAATGCAGGGATGTTATGTAAACCACCATTCCTTAAAGATCTCTACTTTACAGGAGATAAAGAACATGGTGAGGCAAGAATTGGTAGGATAGTTGGCTATTGCCAGATACAATCTTATGAAAGGGCCCAAGAAGGAGAAGCTATACCAGAAGATTGTTTTATATTTAAGACCCAAAGATTCCCTTTCAGTCTGTTTGAAGAAGCTAAAGTTTTTAGATGTCTACCAGAAGAACACTCAGAATTGGTTGGAGATGTTAAAATATACGCAATATCGCCTATTGAAAAATATGGATACTTTTTCCCTAATCAAACCTTTTTAAATGTTAGAAGAATTGATGTATCTATTGTTAGTGAAGCTTATCGGGGCCAAATCCATGAAGTTTTAAAAGATCTTGTAACTATTACGAAAAGAGCTGCGGGAATGGATAGTGAGCATCTAAAAACTATTGAATCAAGGAAATTGTTAAAGATACCCACTTCTTTAAGTGAGGAAGAATCGAGGAATCCATAATGCCAGCAGAATCATTTGTTATAAGGAATCCAGTATTCTACAGGGATTATAGACAAGAATATTACATTATAAGAAAAAAGATGGAGAGACTCTATCTTATAATAATCCTTGTAGGAGTAATCTCTTTTGCATTTGCCATTATTTGAAGAAATAATATGACCATATTTAAATGTAAGGATTGTGGTACAGATTGCAGTATAAAAGACAACGAACGATATTCATCCTTGCTTTGTTCATGTAAAATTGTCATATACTATTATGATAACTGTATTGATTTAATAATAACGAAAAATGAGTATCATCCGGGAAAAAATAAAAGAAATCGGAATTTTAATTAATTTTATGTTAATTTTGATTCTAGTAGTTTACGGATTTAATCTATTTAGTTGTCATAGAGATTTTATGATACTTAAAAAAGATTCATTTCTCTATGAATTTGGTAAATATGATAACATAATTATACCTGATGGGGTTAAATTATACTTTTCAGATATCCTTTTCAGTTGTGACGTAACGACGTTTACAGTTGATAGAAGACCCGCCAGAGGATTTTATAAACCTTATTCTAAAGAAATATTTATTGACAAAAATCTTGATAGTTTCAATACAAAATCGACACTTATTCATGAAATTGCCCATCATAGGTACCATCATGTTGTAAATGAGATGAAAATAGAAGGCATTGAGAAAGAATACGAATTGAGATGCGAAAATCCTAGTGAATATTATGCTTATAAAATCCAGGATCTCTACGAAGATATCGGTATTAGATGAAACATGCCAAGCCAATATGATTATAATGAGATGATGATTTTGAGATTGATAGAACTAAACTCGCTCATTCCCCATTATTGGTCTGAATTTTTGATTCTATCGTTCCAATTATTGGACACAGACCAGCAAAAACTGTTAAAGAAAAGGATTCAAGAAATAGAAAGCATGGTTCTGGAAGAAGATAGTCTATATAATGTATATAGATGTGACGGTCCTAAATGTTTATTTAAATTCAAAACTAAGAGAGATTGGTACGATATAACCCATTGCCCGAAATGCGGCCATAAACAAGTATCAACTGTTATAGATAGATTATCTTTGTACGATATTGAGATGGCAATGGAGAGCAACAACGATTATAATGCCTTTTTTGTTAATAAAGGTGTAAAAGTAACAAAATTTGATGTAGAGAGGAAATTAAACAAAATAAAGCAATATGTTTTCAATATAATTAGAGAAACTGCTACAAAACGCAGATTTAAAAGAGCAAGATGAGCATTGATATAAGTCAACTTCCGAAAGAGATACAGGATAGACTATACCTTAAAGAAGAATTTGATAGAACGTTTACAAATGCGTTAAGCGAAGATTATACAGATATTCTATTTGAAACCCTTGAAAAAAGAAAAAAGAAAGATGTTATGCATTCATTTATAGCCAGTTGTTATGGCGGTCAGGGGAGTGGAAAATGCATTGAGGAAAATACTTTAATATATTATTTTAGAAAAGGTGTGGGGTGGAAGATTGATAAAATAAAGTTAATAAAAAAAAATGATTATGTTATTTCACAAGGATACAATAATCTTATTCAATTCTCAAAAATTAAAAATATATGGAAAAGTAAAAAAGAAGGTTATATCATTAAAACTAAACGATCAGATGATTGTATATTCTCTTTTGACCACAAACATATAATAAAGAGAGATAATTTTATTATTGAAAAAAAAACTAAAGAGCTTAAATTAACAGATTCTTTATTAAATTACAGAAACAGTACTAATAAAGATAAAATTGATACAAATACAAAAGCATATTCTCAGGGTTATATAACTGGTGCGTATTTAGCTGATGGTTGTATTACTAATACAAGTGTTAAACACAAAAATTACGTTTTAATAAGTAAATCTAAAGGTCCAGTTAGTGAAATGATTAAATATCATTGGAAGAATACTTTCAATGAAGAATTAACCTATTTCGAAAGTAAGAATAAGAAAGCTGATAGATTAGTTTCTTACAATCCTTTTGCGGTAGAGATATTATCCTCGTTTGGACAAAAAAAGAATAAACAATTTATTCCCCAAAGATACAATTTAAGTTTTTTGAAGGGTTTATTGGATGGTTACGCAAATGGGGACAGTTGTATAAACCAAAGTAAATCAAAAACAGAATTTGGTTTTTTGAGTAAATCAAAAAAACTTATATTAGCTCTTCAAACAACTATAGGTGGATTTGGTTTTTGTGCATCATATTTTGAAAGGGAACTAAAATCAACAATTTATAAAGGCAATATTTATTATGGGTTAAAATTTGGGAGAAAAGAAGGTGAACGTTTATTTAGTTTTATAAATTTAATAGGAAAAAAGAAGTCTTTATTAAATTCCATAAAGAAAATTCCATTAAAAAATACAAATTCTGATAATATAAACATCTTCAATAATCTTTTCGAAAATCCAATAATCTCAATAAAAAAAACTGATAAAGTACATAGGATGGTCGATATTGAGACTGAGAATGGGAATTTCTTTTTAGCAAATAATGTTCTTACACATAATAGTTATTCTTCGTTAACTTTAGCTTCAATCCTTGATGATAATTTCAAAATTGATCAAATCTTTTTCGATATTGAAATATTGGTAAATGAAAGAAGAAAACTGAAGACAAACACTTGTATCCTTGTTGACGAAATGCAACGTGGATTTGGTACTGATTCAATGAGGGTAAACATTATGATCAATTCTATGAAAGAGCAATTAAGGAAAAGATCTATCCATATGTTTTATTGTTCACCAACTTTAAAAGATGAATATAGGACTTCTTTATATATAATGGAAACTATGTTTATTGACGAAGAAAACAAATTAAACTATTTAGCATATAAAACGAATGAATTATTAACGTTAGGTTATGTAACTATACCTCATCCGGTCAATTTTCTAGGTAAAAAGTTTATTAAAGAATACGAAAAGATAAAAGATGAACACTTAGATACCGTATTAACAGGACCTAAGGACCTTATTGAGGAACGTGCCAGACAAATAATGGCAAACAAATTCTTCAAAAAGGCAGAAAAAATATATTTAAACGCTAGAGGATACATTCCTTATAAAACGTTAGTACAAGTTATAGAAAAATTATATCCAGAATTTAAGGGGAGTATCATTGTTTATGAATTATCTGACAGAATTAAGACGAATAAAGAAATATCAGGGGAGTGGTCATTAATACCTGGAAGAAAGAAACAATGAAAATATGTAAACAATGCAACAAGGTCATGTTGAGATTTAATTGGAAGGATATTGGTTATAGACGTTTTTATGAAAAAAAATATTGTAGTAAAAAATGTTGGTTTAATAATATAAAAACAAAAAAAGAAGAAATTCCTTCAAAAAAATGTATTATATGTAATAAAAAAATATTCTATAAAGATTATTATGGTTATTCTTATAAACAATTTATAAAAAGAAAATATTGTTCGATTAATTGTTTATGGGACTGGCATCGAGGTAAGAATAAAATACAACGGTATGGAAAAGAAAAAACGAAAATAATAAACGATAAATATCAAAAAACTATCAATACACTCAAATACAAAAAATCAGTCAAAAAAAGGTGGAAGAACCCCCAATTTAGAGAAAAGCACAGTAAAGCAATAATAAAGGCATGTAATAGAGAAGAACATAAAAAATTACAAAGTAAAAACATGAAATATGTCTGGAATAGTCTTACTAAAGAAAAAAGAGATATTTGGTTAGGTAATGTAACCAAAAATCTTTGTAAAAGGCCTACATCATTAGAAAAAAAGATGATAAATTATATAAAAAAGAACAATTTAAATTTTAAATATACTGGAGATGGATCTTTTATTATTGGTGGGAAAAATCCTGATTTTGTTAATATTAATGGATCAAAAATTTGTATTGAAATTGGTAACCATTATCATCATAAAAATAACTATGAACAAAAACGTAAAAAACATTTTGCAAAATATGGGTGGTCATGTTATACTTTAATAATGGATAAATTTAATCAAGAAAAGGTTAAAAGATTATTTTCAGAAATATCAGGAGAATGGAGTCTGACGGGTTCGAAGAAAAAATAACAGGATGTATCCATTGTTCTAGTTTAAATGTCCAAAAATACAGACAATATAAGATTAAAAATAGTAATTATAAAAGAATCCAGATGACTTGTCTTGATTGTGGAAGATATTTTACCCTAAGAAACGCCAATTTTGGTAGAAAAATAGATATGAAGATAATAAAGAAAATTATAAAACTTTACAAAACAAAGAAAAGGTACATAAACAAGTATGATCCTACAAAAAAGAGAACTTATTCTACAAGAGAAATAGCAAAGATGCTTAAAATTAGTAAAACTTATGTAGCAAAAATTGTTAAGAATCCTGAGGAATCACAGAAAGCTTTATATAGTAATGATACCAAGGATTAATTAACTATAAAGACAGTCTAATATAATTCTATAAAAAAGTTTAAAATATATTAGTTTATTTAAAAATGGCAAGAAAAAAAACAAAAAGGTGTCCTAAACGAAAAAAGAAAAAGAATGTTGTTAGAAAAGTTGTTAAAGTGGCCGTAACTGTAGCAGCCTTAAGAGCAGCATCAAAGGTTTTGGAAAAGAAAAATGGCTAAAAGAAAAAAGAAAAGAAAACCTATCTATGCATAGATGTGGATAATAGAATATTATTATTGGCTTTTGTATAGAAGGGATAAGTATTTTGAAGATAAAAATGTCAAGAGAGATTGGTCCAACTAATAGAAAGAGATTAAGAGAACATAGTAAACATCATTCACCCACACATATGCGTATTATGAGGAGAAGGATAAGAAAAGGAGATTCATTTGCAACAGCACATAGAAAGGCAATTAGAGTAACCAGATAATTCGTTTTTTTGGGGGGGGATTATGGTAACATTAAATGCTTGGATTTCAAACAGATACGAACAATTTACCTGGATTAAAAATCCAAAACAACAAGTAGGAGATTCTATAGTTATTCAACGTTTACCCGAACAAGATTTTTCTGAAGAAGGAGAACGATCAATAGAAACCACTGTTGATTGTTACGTCACTGGAAGTTATGTAGACCAACAAAAAGGTAAAGTTTTCCAAATAAGACAAAGATATTCTATTGATATTACTTATTCTAACAGCTCTTTAGTAAGGTCCACCAATTTTGTTAGGCAAGAAATAATAAGAAGATTCGAGCAAGATAACGATAATTTTTCTATTAACGAGGTCATAATCCCTGACCTTAGAAAGATTGTACCTGAAGCACCAGATCCAATTCTTTTCACTGGTGGAAGCAGAATTTGGAAAAGAATAACTAGGGTGGAAGAAGGTAAATTGGCTTTACGAAGAGAAAAGGATATTTACAAATCAAGAGCAAGAAGACTCATCGAAAGATATGGTTTGAAGAGAAGAGATGTTCAAATAAGAAGGATATAATAATATTTAAATAATAGTATTAATTAATTATCTTAATGTTTGAGTTTATGTTACAGAGGTTAAAGAACTATGCAGTTAAAAAAGTCGTTCTTGAAAGAAATTTTGCAATAGGACTAAACTCTTACATTAATAAAAGTAAAAACCTACATTTCTTATTCTTGGATTATGACACTAAGGATCTCAATTATGTACTGGACGATTGCAAAGAACTAACAATGTTCTTTAATTTGTCAGATTTTGAAGTATATGCCACGAATAATGGTTTCCATGTATTCTTTTGGTTCGATAATAATATTCCTTATAGTAGATTAAAAATGATTATTGACTATAGTAGATGTGATGATATGTTCAAATTTATATCGCATTCTTACGATTATAAGACTGTTAGAGCTAAAGGTAAATATAATTATAAAGATATAATTTTTAAAGGAAAGTTCCTAGGTGTAAGAAAACCATCACGAACAGAAAGACAAATAGGTTTATTAAAGAAAAGAGAATATAATTTGTTAAGAAAATAATCATAGTCATCCCATCCAAGATGACATACGATTAGGGGGGTTTTGGATTAGCCTCTTTTTCCCCCCTATTCGTATTATGTTAAAATGAAAAACAAAATAATCCTTTTCATCATTTTAGTTTTTTTTATGTTTAATTCTTATTTTTCTTTTGAAAGAGATATATTCGTTGATGAGGTTATTACGTATAATATAGTAAACAAATTATCTTTCAATACAATAATGGAAGGTATTGATACTCATCCGCCGATCTATTATCTGTTAATCAAATCATTACCGCACAATAACTTTTATTCTATCAGATTCTATTCACTAATAATATTTAGTATAGCATTCTTTATTTTATATCAAATAGTAGATAAACATTATGGATTCAAAACAGCTTTTGTTGTATCAATGTTTATATTATATTCAGGAACAATATCAAGATATGCTACTGAAGCAAGAATGTATTCTTTATTATTCTTATTATCTGTTCTATTAATACAATATGTATTCAATAAGCAATGGTATCATGGTCTATTCATTGTGTGTTTAATGATCTCTACTCATTATTATGCAATCTTTATAACAATACCATTCCTTCTAACTCTCTATTTTACTGATAAACGATCAAAAACAATACTTTATTGCATTTGGACAATCTGTGTGCTCATTATATTGATGTTGCCTTTAATTGCTCACCAATATGTCGATAATCCTTATAAGATAAAACCTCCCCATGTTAAAGTAAAGGCGATATCATTTATAAGTATGCAAATATTCCCATTCTCTAATCCAGAAAGTATTAATAATCTAGCTTTACAAATCTTAATGTATTCTTTCTTAATATTTTTAGTTTTTTTGTTAGCCCAATCTAAATTTGAAAGTCATAAAGAACTATTCTTATTATTCTCTTTAATTCCTCCATTAATACTTTATTTTAACTCATTATTTTTTAGCTTACCCTACCATCATAGATATGTATTCATGTTTGTTCCAATGATATTTACTTTTTATGCAATTCCTTTATCCAAATTTAAGAATTATTTCTTCTATATGATTGCAATAATGGTCTTTCTAGGATTAACTTTGCATTCATATCATCTGCTACCTAACACTTTATTTCAAGAAATAGCTTTAGATATTGATTGCCCAAAGAATATCTTACATGAAACTCCTTTCTCATATTTGCCAATGTCCTATTATTTGCCTGGATGTGACCATTTTCTTGCAAGAATTAATATGTGGCCCGATGTAACAAACGATACTTTATATGTCAGAGAAGGATTTATAGAGAATGGTGATGTTAGTTACGATTATTTTATACATTATTTTGATAAACTGTATGGAGATTATCTCTTAAATAATACCGATAAAACTAAACTTCAGTACATTAGGATGAGTTTTGAAACATAATATTTATATATTTCTATTAAATAATACTGTATAAAATGGAAAATCAAACAAGGATTGAAGCAATAAAAGAACATTTACCTAAAAAAGATAAGAAGATTACAACGTTATCATATAAATCAGTAAGAAGGTTTCTAGGCAAACAAGGTATTAGAAAGATTAAAAAGGAAGCAGTAGATGAGATTATAATCATATTAGAGGAAATATTATCCGATATAGCCACCGATATAATCATCTATACAAGGCATAGAAAATCAAAAGTTTCTAATAAGGAGGATGTACTCCTGGCTACTCGAAAATGAAAATTCGACATAAAATTATAGAAAAAAATAGATTCCCAATAGAACAATTAATCTTGACTGGATTATATATCATGATTATATATATGATAGGCGATATCAAAAATATACATACGAATAGTTATTATATTGGAATCATATCAATGAGTGCATTTTGTCTAATAATGATACCGACTTGGAATGATTTAAAAAAAATTAAAAAAGTAGAACATATCATAAAACAAAAATGACTACTAAAGCTATAATTATCTTAACAAAACTTGTAGGAGTAAGCTTTAAGAATAAAGATGGTCAGACAAGACAAGAATTAATAAGGGACCTAGGTTCTGATCAGAGATTAACAATAATGCATGAACCAAACAATCCCTATGATGAACATTCCCATATAGTATCTTGGAAAGGAAAGATATTAGGACATTTAAATAAGGATCTTGCCTATACGTTTAATACGGAATATAAAGATAAAAGAAAGATTATAACTGAATATAATGTTGTTGGAGATGAAAAAATTAAATATGGTCTAAAACTAAAAATTGAGTTAAAATGAACAAAACAACCATAAGCATAGATCAAAAGACTAAAAAGGCTTTTGTACTGGTAAAGATAAGAAGAGGATTCAAAACTGCTGATTCCTTGCTTAAAGACATGATAAAGTTCTATAGAAAGAAATTATAATGTTATCTATAATAATACCTATGTATAATGAACATGACGTTATACTAAAAAGCCTAACAAAGATTCATAACTATCTTACTGGAAAATATAAACATGAGATTATACTAGTTGATGACTGTTCTAAAGATAATTCTTGCGATTTGGTAAATAAATTTAGATTAAAACATAAAAGGACCAATATTACGCTAAGACATAATAAAACCAATAAAGGGAAAGGTTATAGCATTTTAAAAGGTCTAGTTTGTGCAGAAGGTGATTACTTCTTAATAACGGATGCAGATCTAAGCACACCAATAAGAGATATAGAGAAACTAATGAAATATAAAGAAGATTATTCATTAATAGCCGGAAGTAGATATTTAAAAGAATCCATAATTAAGAAGAAACAACCCATTCTGAGAATAATTTATAGCCGTATTTATAATAGACTTGTCAATTTCTTATTTAATTTTAATATAAAGGATACCCAATGCGGATTTAAACTAATAGACAAGGATCTGAGGGATCTGATTATAGAGAAAGCACAAATCAATAGGCATTCATTCGATCCTGAATGGTTCTTAATCTGTAAAGCCAACAATCTTCATTATACCGAGGTTCCCGTAGAATGGTCAGATAGAAAGCCTAAGAAAGCATCATTCAAACAAGTAAAAGAGATGTTTATAGACCTATTAAGAATAAATGATAACGATATCTTTGATCAATACAATTAATTAGATATCTCTTTTAATCTTTCTTTTAATTTAGATATTGTATTAAGATAACGATTTATAGATGTTCTTTGATGATAAATCTTAGCTTCTTTTTCTTTCAATTTCATCTTTAGTCTTATAGTTGCTTCATTAACTTTTCTTTGTATAATATCTTTATATTTTAAAGCAAGTCTTCTTTTAATATCTTCTTTTAATTTATCTATATCTTTACCACCTAACAATGAACAATATTCAACAACTGCCTGATCAGCAACTATCCTAATAGGAACTTCTTGATTCCTCGCTATAATCACTAAATTCTTCCAAGA
>JABAOF010002079.1_pt4 | contig 13512 bp, 14 predicted proteins | sample 7062171 | NCBI WGS metagenome assembly JABAOF01 (sample SAMN14538628, study PRJNA623070) | marine sediment metagenome | biome: marine biome [ENVO:00000428]; feature: marine pelagic biome [ENVO:01000023]; material: deep marine sediment [ENVO:00002113] | place: India: Gulf of Khambhat ...
AGGGCATGAAGCAGGGCAACGATACTATTCTTACTCATCGCTTGTACTCCCCGCGAGCAGATGACCGTAGCTCTTGATACATCTGCACATTCCGAGCAAGCCCGCCAAAAGCGAAGTCGAATGACCTATTCCGGCGGACTGACAATCCCGGCGCATTCACCGATGTTATACAGCCAGATGATTTCACAAAGAAGATTGATCGACATCAGGTTCATTGCGACGAATCCGAGGAATCAGAAACGGCGTCTGGTCTCTATATTCCAGGTATGCGTCTCCAAATCTCGCTTCGAGTTCACGTTCCTCAACTCTCTTGAGATACAGTATGAGCAAACCAGCTAAGAAGAATACGATCACCATTGCTGAGATGGAGCCAAACACTATCCCAATTCCAAGATAGAGAAGGATGGCTCCCAACGTCATCGGATTGCGACAATACCTGAATGGTCCTGATGTCAGCAAGTTCTGAGTCGCCATCATTGGGAGCGGGGTTCCACGACCCCGAGTGAGTTGAACCGCAATCGACCATAGGGCAAAGACCAATCCAATAAGGATAACGATCCCACCTACCAGATACCTGAATAGCTCACCCGCAATCCGTGGAATTCCCAACCAGGCGTCGATCGCGGAAGAAGTCTTGATAATTGAGAGAGGTAGCAACACGACAAAGAATACGCCCGCGATCAGAGTGGCTGTTACCCTCTGCTCTATTCTGTACTCTCTCCTTGCCCACTTAGAAAAAAGGTCCATTACAGACATCCCCTAATAGATGGCGACCCTCCACGTTAAAGAGAAAATCAGCTTGTTCGAATTCCAGTGTTCCGTAAAACGACCCCAAACCCGGTACCATGTCCTCGGTCAGGAAAGGCTATGGTCCTGACTAATGATCGCACTCTCAATGACATGTTTAACCCGCATGGATGGCAAATCTCTCGACAACCCCGATCTTCTCTATCGATTCTAACGTTGAACACCTATGCTTCTCCCATCACGGATTCAGGATGATGGAAGTAATCTTGGACGAGCGTATAGAACCTGCCGACGTGAATTCCATCCATGAGAGCATGGTGCCCATGCACACTCAACGGCATTTTCAGGAGTTCCCCTTCTTTGAAGAATTTTCCCCAAGCAAACCTAGGCACAGAATCCGCCGGATCCAAATGGAATGGATGCATGAAGCTCGTAAATGAGACCCAAGGTATTGCCGTCATGAACAACAAGTTGTCTTGTCCTGCTTCGTCTTCCAACGTGAGATGTTCCTTCACGTACGCGATTTTCTCAGCGGCCCTCGCTGCAAATTCCGAGAAATCTTCAACATAGTCAACCATACAGAAGCTAAATAGATCCTCATCCACAAGAATGGTGGTAGAAGGGTGTACCGTCTCGTGTTCAACGACATTTCTCGCTCGAATGCGATACCGAAACTCAGGGATGGCATTCGCTGTGCGTGCGATCATGTACATGATCGCCACACTAATTGAATGTTCACGCTGCTTTACGAACGGATAAAATGTCGTCAGGTCAACATTCGCACACATACCGAAGTGTGGATGGTCGAATCCGCTAAAGATCCTAAAGTGTTCGTGACGAGACCAAGTCCGCATGTCAATCGTACGCATACTTTTCCTCCAGATTGAAATGTGCAAACAATTTTGAATGTTGGATCAATCTTGCGAAGCCTCACAATGCAGAGCACTGGACTGGCTGTCTACTTGTGCTTGAACCGGCTGTTCAAAGAGGAAAGGCCGACGGGCTAGGTCAAGATCTGTCCCACATACTCTTTGGCGAGCTGCGCGCTTTCCATCTCGATCATACACCAACTCTGGGCGAAACCGCATCAGTCTCCTAGCCCTTCCAGACTGTTTAAGAGCTTTTGATCGGCGGTTCACTCAATGTCTTTAGCGCAGCGGAAACCCACGTTGAAATCCACCCAATTTTGTGGAAGCGCGTTCCTCCAATACACGCTGTTGCAAATACGTCCGGAGTGCCAGCCACCCCCGCGGATCACTCTAAACCTACCGAATTCCGGCCCCGATGGATTTGACCTGGGGCTTGATGCGTAATAATCCGGCTTGTGGAAGTCCCAAACCCACTCAACAACATTTCCTTGCATATCAAAGAGGCTGAAGTTGTTTGGTGGATAACTACCGACTGCGACTGGGCCACCCAATTGTGATCCCTTGTAGTTCCCGTCCGATGGATGTATCTCGGCCCCATTTGGGTAGTTCATACCTACCAATCCTCCACGAGCCGCATACTCCCACTCTGCCTCTGTCGGAAGCCTCATATCACACCAAGCCGCATACTCGACTGCGTCATCCCAACTGATCCCAATCACTGGATGGTTGAGGTAATCAGGGCCGCACCTAAAACCATCCATGCCCCAGAATTCTGGCAATCGGTGCCTGGTTGCTTCACAGAATCGAAGGTACTTCTGGTTGGACACCTCATATCTGTCCATATAGAAGGAGTCAATGTACACCTTGTGAACTGGAGTATGGTCTCCCTCAGAATCAGAACCCATCAGGAACTCACCGCCATGAATTTCCACAATTTCTCGATCAACATCAACCATCATGTTCCACTCCTTAATACACGAGGATTCTGAATGTCTGATAACCAACTGGCATTGAATATACTGATCGTGCTAGAGAGGCCACATCCGATCCCGCGACATTCTTCTCGGTTAGTAACTTGGCGGTTCTGGAGATGCAGACCCCATCTTCCCGTACCTCACCAAGCCATCCACCTTCTCTAGCAACAAACCCGCCGGGTTACCAAGGCGAGATAACTGGGGTTTAGTGAACCCCAGACCGAAACGATACCTTAAGTACGGAACTATGCTGAAGCGGGTTCAGCCAAGTCCTTTCCGATCCGGATGACATGTCGGATCAATTCGTCAAAGTCGCGCAAACTTGTTCGATGATTACAATGCGCGAGATGCAGAACGTAGTTGCCTCCCAGTGAAGTCCCTGATATCACGGCGACCCCTCGTTCCTGTAGCTCAATCTCGATCTGTTTATTCAGCTCATTCAACGCGCGGTCTTCGACATCGGGAGCAGTGAAGCGGAAACATACGACATTCAGAATTACTGGAGCCGCAAGCTCCAGTTCCGCAGCCGAATCCACAAGTTGGGCTAAGTAGTGAGCTTGATCAATGTTTTGTTGAATCAGCCGACTATATTTGTTCGCGCCATGTTGCTTCAACGACATCCATGCCTTGAGGGCTCGGAATCCGCGCGAAAGCTGCAGGCCGTAGGTGCCAAACCAGGGAAGATCAGATCCCGTTAAACCTCGATCTCCCACGCCGTGCTCCAAATAAGCAGGCGTCACTGAGAAAGACTTTGCGAGATATTCCTCACTTTTCACTAGGATGCAGCCAATGTCGTATGGCATATACATCCACTTATGCAGGTCAAACGCAAGCGAGTCAGCACGCTCAATTCCGGCTACAAGATGACGTGACTTCGGTGCCAGGGCAGCCCATGCGCCGAAAGCCCCATCAACGTGGAACCAAAGTCGTTTCCGCTCAGCAATCTCTGCCAGGGCTACGAGGTCGTCAACCGCGCCCGTGTTGGTTGTCCCGGCCGCCCCGATCACACAGATTGGCTGATCTCCATCTTGACGATCACGTTCGATAGCCGCGTTAAGCGCGTTTATATCAATCTGATATTGATTATTGACGGGAAGAAGACGGAGCGAACTAGAACCAATACCGAGTAACTCGAGAGCCTTCGGCACAGAGCTGTGAATCTCCTGCGACGCATAGAAGATCATCTTTTTTTGTGCTGCTGAGACACCCTCGCGGCGAAAATCATATCCAGCCATCATGTTGCAAGCGAGGCCAAGTCCAATCATGTTTGATGCTGAACATCCACTTGTGAGTAGACCAGCGGTCGACGTTGGGAAACCCAGCATTTCCTTGAACCAATCGATTACCTGCTTCTCAACATAGCTGGCGCTGTGGTAGGCGAGCGCGCCACTGGCACCAACATTCATTGTGGCAGCCAGTAACTCGGCAAAGGCGCCGAAGACCGTACCTGTCCCGAATACCCATCCCCAGAAACGCGGATGGATGTTGCCAACAGGATAGGGCAACACGTACTCTAGAAACTCGTTGTAGACCTCCTCCGGAGGTGTCGGATCACGGGGCAATGGCGCGGTGAAATGCGACTTAACCTCATCCGGAGCGTGCCGCCAAGCAGGGCGCTCGCGAACGGTTTTCAAATAATCGATCACGTCATCGACCATCCTATGACCTAGTGCCCGCATCGCTTCCCAATCCATGGGGTCAAGCGTCTCTTCCAACGGGATTGGACTCTCGTGATTCATGATGCCCCGCCTCGCTCTCTATTGTGCGTCTATCTTCAGACAGATAGGATTTTCGCAAACCTCAGCATAATCGCAGACTTTACTGCATGAATTCCTTTGATTACGTTTGGCGACTATTGTGGTACTTCTAGATTGCTTGGGCATAACCACTGCCAGGGAAAGCCTAACGATTGAGCTCCGCTGTCAGCGTGTGCGCTACCCCTTGATTTTCGCGCATCCTCATCAGGATTCAAGGCTTGCATTTGACGTTGCATCCCTGACCCCACAGTAACGACATGCGAGGTGGATTAGGATACATTTTAGAAGAACATTGTCTCCATAAATACCATGTTATCCCAAGTATGACAGTAATCACGGTCAACGCTATAACGAGTATCGAAAAGAGTGCCGACCATTCAGCTAATAACACGGCCAAATACGTAAGACCGAAGCTAACTATATAGGAAACAAAAAGGATCGCCTTCCACCGGGACCGTTCTTCCATACGCTTTTTAGAGATCCCTTCGGCAAAATGGCTTAATGTAAGGTGGGGAATGTTCTTATCCAATTTACTAAGAGATTTCACAAATAGGGTTACAACAAGTGCGACGAGAAGGATCAGGAGAAAGAGAACAATAACTTCCATAAACGCCGAGTCTCCCGTGTAGATGGCCGCTTCAGGATAATGTGATTACAGCCCATACAACCTGCTTCACAATATCACAAGTGTCATCAGGAATGAAACCTTCAACCGCGTCTTGAAGAATACAAACTGTGACGGTTTGAATAAGTTCTGGGTAAATGGAACTCATCGGTGATACTTAGGTAGTGATGCCAGGCTCGAGGTTACCTCCCACCCAGTCTTCCCACACACTTGGTGATGATAGTAACTTTGTAGCCACCAAGAATGATGCTACACTAATCCTTGTCGGGAAAATGTGGCAAGACCATCCCGAGATTCCCGTTGGAACAGCTCGGCTCACGTCTGGGTCTTTTTCACTACGAATCTGGTCCGACCATTTCGTCGGCGACAGTATTACAAAAGCACGGGTCAGATCGGTTCTAATTGTAAAGAGAAATGCCGATCCTCTAACGAGCGTTCGGCCGTAGCATAGTCCTATATCCAGCGTAGAAAAACAAGGTTAATAGATGAGACCACTGTTCTTTCAAAAGGATTATAGCCATAGTTGGGTTAGATGAGATGATGCAAGTTGAGGAAGATAGGAAGGGTCTCCAAACCACTACGTTGTGCTGCGGTGTTTGGCGCATAGCTCCTGGCTCAATTCTCTCTCATTAAGATTCCAATTTGTATTACTCCTCGGTTGGACATGATCCAGCTGAATTCACCTAGGAGGCGGAGATATATGTGGAGAGGCGATAACTCCTTAGGAAAACTACTCAAGATTGATTTGAGCTCCCAGAGCATAACCAAAGAGCCAATAGACCAAGAACTGCGCGAGAGGTTCCTTGGAGGACGCGGAATTGGAGCCAAGATTCTCTATGACAGTGTGACGCCCGAAACGGCGCCTCTCTCACCTGATAACCTAATGATCCTGTCCACCGGGCCTTTGACTGGCACGAGCGCCCCAGGTTCAAAACTCAGCATCATTAGCAAGTCACCAGCGACAGGAGGCTATGGGGACAGCGTAGTCGGTGGACACATTGGACCAGAAATACGGTATGCCGGCTACGACGTTATCACAATCAAAGGTAAAAGCCCAAAGCCGGTATGCTTATGGATCAACAATGACACTATCGAGTTTCGCGACGCCTCGCAATTATGGGGGCTCGGGACTATTGCTACCGAAAAGCGACTGAAGGATGAATTTGGTGAAGACGCTCAAATTCTGTGCATCGGTCCAGCCGGTGAAAAGTTGGTGAAAATAGCTTGCATTTGTCACGCTTTGGGTAGGCAGGCAGGCAGAACCGGCATGGGAGCATTGATGGGTTCAAAGAACCTGAAAGCGATCGTTGTGCGCGGTGACGGGGAAATCCGGTTGGTTTCCCCAGAAGCATTCCAAGAGAAGATTGTCGCATTGCGCAACAAGATTCTTGAGCACCCCGTTGCCATGCACATGCATGAGTATGGGACAGCAGGACACATTCTCATGTCAAACGAGGATGCCTGTTTGCCTACACGAAACTATCAGATTGGCGTCTTTGAACATGCTGATGCCATTAGCGGAGAGACGATGCAGGAAGAAATTGTCGTCCGCCACAGAGCGTGTTTTGGATGTACGATGGCTTGCAGTAAATTCAGCCGCGTCGAAGGCGTATCCGTCGAGGGGCCTGAATATGAGACATTGGCTATGCTGGGAGCAAATTGCGGAATCGGCAATTTGGAAGCTATCGTCAAGGCAAATCATCTATGCAACGATTTGGGGATCGACACGATATCCACGGGTAACATCATCGCCTTCGCTATCGAATGCTATGAGAAAGATATTATCAATGACCAGGATACGGGTGGACTGGTGTTGAGCTTCGGCGATGAAGATACATACTTTAAACTGATCCACATGATCGGCAATCGGGAAGGGATTGGCGAAATCCTGGCCGAGGGTGTACGTGAAGCAGCCAAGAGATTCGGCCAAGGCTCCGAAAGATTTGCGATGCATAGCAAAGGATTGGAACAATCAGCGTATGAGACGCGCGCTGGGACAGGACAAGTCCTTGCCTATGCAGTTAACGATCGAGGTGCCGACCATAATCGAATCTGGACAAACTTATTCTTTGTCGGCGAGCAGCGGCATTCCATTACCGGCAAGGCACAAATGGTCAAGGACCACCAGTGCACTCGCTCCGCGCCGGATATTATGGGAGTGTGTCGCTTTGTTTCATACCACATTGATTTTGATGATTATGGGGAATTAATATCGGCCGCAACGGGCCTCAAGGTCTCTGGTGGCGATATCCTTCAGACAGCTGAAAGAACCTTCAACCTGACCCGGGTGTTCAACATACGTGAAGGTTTCACGAGAGCTGATGACCATGTCCCAGCTAGAGTTTTGGAAGAGCCGGTGCCAGAAGGTCCCACCCAAGGTGCTTTTGTCAAGCGGGACGATTTTGAGCAAATGCTGGACGAGTTTTATCAACTCAGCGGTTGGGATAAAGATGGCATACCGACCGAAGCAAAGCTCAGAGAGCTAGGTCTAGAAGAAATGATCGATGATGTTAATAGATTGCGTGCCAGAGGGTCAATAACCAGCGTTTCTTCCGGATGACCATACAGAATAGGACATGAAATGATGGCAAGAATTGAGGTTTTCGCAGACAAGTGTACGGGTTGCCGCTTGTGTGAGCTGGCATGTTCACTGCAAAAAACCAACACGTTCAATCCAAAATTAGCACGGATTCGGGTGCGGCATCGAGAAGATGAGCTTTACACCCCTGCTCTTTGCACTCAATGTGAGGATGAGTGGTGCGTGAAAGCATGTCCACAAGAAGTGATTGCCAGAGACTTGACGACACAAGTTATCCTCATAGACCTTGATGATTGTAATGGATGTGGCGATTGCATCGAGGCTTGTCCAATCGGTGTGATGGGCTGGCATCCACATGATGAGACTCCTTTCAAGTGCGATGAATGTGAAGGCCAGCCTGTGTGCGTTCCGATATGCCCGGCCGATGCGTTAGTTTTTTCAAATGGGAACTGGTAATAGGCGTGGAGGTATGTCGATTTTATTACTTCTACTTTCCGCCACTGTGTGCCCACACGGAATGCCGGACAGACTACCCGGCGAAGAGAATGTCCTGTAAGGTATCGCAAGAGACACAATCATGCGGTCCTATAGCACTTGTGGACTTTGTCGGATCTCACAGCAACCATTATCCTGGCTGGAGCAAATAAGTGCGCCACGTCGTTATTGAAGCTAAATACTGCAAAGGATGTAAACTGTGCATTTCTGTTTGTCCAGAGAGGGTTATTGGGCTATCAGAGGAACTCGGTTTCCATGGGTACCACACCGCAATGCTTACCGACGCGGAGGCGTGTACAGGATGTTGCTTTTGTGCTCATGTCTGCCCGGATGTCGCCATCGAGGTGTATCTGATGGAGAACACTAAAGACCATGACAACTAGAGAGTTGATGAGGGGAAACGAAGCCTTGGCTGAGGCAGCCATCCAGGCCGGTTGCCGCTGTTTCTTTACCTACCCCATAACGCCTGCAACGGAAATTTTGGAGTATATGGCGACGCGTATGCCAGAAGTAGGTGGAGTCTTTTTACAGCCAGAAAGCGAGTTGGCGGCCATTAATATGGCATTTGGAGCCGCATGTGCAGGCAAGCGGGTGATGACATCGTCCTCAAGCACTGGGATTAGCCTGATGCAAGAAGGCATTTCGGCGTTGGCAACCTCTCAACTGCCGTGTGTCATCGTCAACATCATGCGCGGCGGTCCGGGATTGGGCACAATCTCACCGTCGCAAGGAGATTATTTCCAGGCCACCAAAGGCGGCGGCAGCGGTGACTACCGTCTGATTGCTCTGGCTCCAGCATCGGTACAAGAGATGGCCGATCTGACCGTGTTGGCTTTTGACCTGGCGGATCGATATCGCAATCCGGCCATCATCCTAACGGACGGCATCATGGGGCAGATGAAAGAACCCGTCGTATGGCCGGAGATCTCCCCTGACGTACCGGCAAAGGATTGGGCAACCACAGGGGCTGCGGGGCGGGAACGTAACCTCATCCTCGCCGCGCCAGCTGTTGCTTCCGAGTTGATTGAATGGAACAAGATATTGGCTACCAAGTACGAAAAAATCGCTGCTGAAGAGCAACGCTGGGAGACTTACTTGGTCGACGACGCTGAAATCGTTATCGTTGCATTTGGCACGGCGGCGCGAGTCGCCATGGAGGCAGTCGACGAGGCGCGGCGCGAGGGCTTAACTGCAGGGCTCATCCGACCCATCACGCTCTGGCCGTTTCCCAACCTTGCATTTCAAAGCTTACCGACCGCCAGAGGCGTTTTAACGGTAGAGATGAACAATGGACAAATGGTTGAAGACGTGCGCCTTGCCGTGAATGGTCGTATTCCTGTCCATTTTTACGGCTTTGGCGGGGGATGGGTGCCAGATGCCGAATCTGTGAGCCAGTTCATTGAGGCTTTTTATGTGGAGCTATGCCAATGAGCGATCGAGAGATGCGCGCGTTATTCGTCAGACCTTCTTCATTGATCGGGTTACCCTTTTCATATTGTCCTGGCTGTAGTCATGGGATACTTCATCGCCTTGTTGCACAGGCAATGGATGATTTGAACCTGCGCGAGCGCGCTATCGGTATTACTCCAGCCGGCTGCTCGGTTCGAATGTGGCGTCACTTTGATTGCGACATGATTCAGGCTTTACATGGTCGTGGACCTGCCCTAGCGACCGGCTTGAAGCGCGCCCTTCCCGACCGTGCTGTCTGGGTCTACCAGGGTGATGGCGATATTGCTGCCATCGGCATGGCACACATCATCCATGCAGCTGCTCGTGGTGAACGGATCAGCGTCATCTTCTTAAACAACGGTTGCTTCGGTGCTACCGGGGGGCAAATGGCGCCTACCACCCTGGTCGACCAACCCACAACGACCAGTCCTCAAGGTCGCGATCCGGACTGGGCTGGTTATCCCATCCGCGTGGCAGAATTACTGACCGGATTGGATGCCCCAGCTTATATCGCACGCGTTGCGCTTTATAATCCCGCCAACATCAGGCAGGCACAGCGCACGATACGTAGAGCCTTCGAGGTGCAGATTAATAGTGAGGGTTTCTCCCTGGTCGAGGTACTAGGAGTGTGCCCGGTGAACTTGCATCTTGATCCCCCAGAAGCCATCGATTGGGGAGAGCAGAATATGGCGTACTACCCGCTGGGCGAATTCAAATTGCCGTGAAAAACAAGTCGTAGCTCATCCAGAGGATTTTAGTGTGAAAAGAGACGTCATCATAGCTGGTTTTGGGGGACAAGGTCTGCTGTTCGCCGGTGAGGTTCTCGCGTATGCTGCAATGCTAGAGGGGCGGGAAGTAACCTGGATGCCGTCGTACGGTCCTCAGATGCGTGGCGGGACAGCCAACTGCACCGTAATCGTCTCTGACAAACCCATACGCTCACCAATTGTTCGTCGTCCCACCAGCGTCATTGCACTCAATCAGCCATCTCTGGATGAATTTGTTTCAAGAATGCAAGCTGGTGGTCTGCTCGTGGTCAACTCTTCTATGGCCCGTTACGAGCCCTCGCAAACCTCGAGCCCCGAACATGGTGCCTGGGAGATCCAATCGATCGATGTTCCCGCCAGTCAAATCGCCGAACGGATAGGAACCGTACGCGTGGCGAACCTCGTCGCCTTAGGCGCCCATGTGGGCGCAACTCACCTAGTCTCCCATATGTCCATAGAGACCGCACTCACCAAAATCATCCCGGATTCACGTAAGGACTTGCGAGCTCTCAACATGATTGCTTTTCAAGAAGGTAGTAAGAGCATTGATCGTCCGGTCAAATTAATTGAGCCGTGACCGGATTTTGCATGACGCATTTGCGTTCTAACTCTCGCGTTCGATTAGCCAATAAATGGCACTGCTCAACGATCACCACCGATGCCCTCAAAATACCTCATGTGGGAGTTACTTTTTCCTACGGCCAGGTTTCTTGCGGGTAAAAGCTTCAAACTGCTGCTCTCGAGCTTCCGAAACCCAGAGCTTACAAAAAAGATCCGTCTCAAAGGAGATCGCTTCGTCCAACGGTATATCCATTCCCTGTCGGATGGATGCCATATATGAGTGTATGCAGGATAGTGAGTTGGAAGTGATCTGTTCAGCAAGTGCTCGTGCACGCAACATCACCTCCCCAGAGGGTACCACCTCATCGATCAGTCCACACTGCAGCCCTTCCTCTGCGGTTATGGTCTGACCGGTCAATAGCAATTGTATAGCCCTAGATCTTCCCACGATTCGGATCAATCTTTGGGCACCACCCCATCCGGTCATGATCCCGAACTGAATCTGACGGAATGCGAGCCGGGCGTTCTGGGATGCGATACGAATGTCCCCGGCGACAATGATCTCACAGCCCCCGCCATATGCATCACCGTTGATCGCGACAATGACTGGTATGTTCAACGTCTCGAGACGGGACAAGATGCTCTGCATTCGCGTGCTCATTCGCCTGGCATCGTCCTCGCTCTTTAGCTCCCGGAATTCCTTAATATCACCGCCCGCGCAGAATACTTTCTCACCTGTAGCGGTAAGGATTAGCGCACCCACCTGGCCCGAGGATTCTATACGCTGTAAAACCTCTTCCATCTCTCGCATGGCCTGAAAATTAATCGCATTCCGCGCCCGTGGTCGGTTAATGCAAAGGACGGCGATTTGACCTTCAACGTGATAGTTCAATGCCTCATACATACGAATGCGCTCCTGAGAGAGATGGTCTGTTTAGACCGATTCACCTGATTGAATTCGACTCATAATTCCAAAATCGGACTCAGTTCACTTCACCCGGGAACCAATAAGTTCAGAAGGAAACAGACCTATAGTCCAATGCCACAATTCAAGCTATGCGAAGAGAGGTTCTATTCTCGACATTTAGAAAATCAGCGGTTCTGAAAACTCTCCGTAGACATCTTTCAATACCGCAGTAATCTCACCGATGGTGACAAGCTGCCGAACCGCATCGATAATGACTGCGATAAGGTTTCGATCCTTGGTAGCCGCATCTTCAATGGCTGCCAATGCGCGTGAAACCGATTCGTTATCACGATCCCGCCTGATCTTATATAGCTTACGGTTCTGATCTTCAATAAAGCGCTCATCGATTAGATAGGAGCTTCTGATGGTAGATCTTTCTTCAGTTTTATAAACATTGACCCCGACTACTTCCGCGGCTCCAATCTCAATCGCCCTTTGTTGTTGATATGCGCTTTCTGCAATCATTTGTTGTATAGAACCACCTTCAATCAAACTGATCATCTGCTTTTCATGCCCGAGATCATCCAGCATTCTCCCGACCCTATCCTCGATCTCTGTTGTCAGGTGCTCTACGAGATATGAGCCACCAAGTGGATCGACCACCTTCGCCACTCCGGTTTCGTGGGCTAGAATTTGTTGGGTTCGGAGAGCCAGAAGCGCGGATTCCTCGCTTGGGATCGAGAACGGTTCATCCCAAGCACAGGTGAAAAGTGATTGAACACCTCCCAGCGCGGCGGCCAAGGCTTCATACGCCACCCGGACGATATTATTCACCGGTTGGTTTGCCGTTAGTGTTGATCCACCACAGCTGGAGCCGATGCGATAAACCAAAGAACGAGAGTCTTTTGCATGATATCGGTCTCTAAGAAGTTTAGACCAGATTCTTCTGGCGGCACGGAACTTTGCCACCTCCTCGAATAAATCACTCGACACACAAAGGAAAAAACTCAACCGAGGAGCAAAGTCATCGATATCCAGGCCGCGCTCAAGCAAGGTTTCGATATACACGATTGCGTTTGCAATGGTTATTGCCAATTCCTGGATTGCGTCCGCGCCGGCCTCCCTGATGTGGTAACCACAAATGCTGATAGGGTAGAATTTTGGCATTTCCGCCGTGCAGAACTCGACGATATCAGCCATGAGCTTAAGAGATGGTTTCGGCGGAAAGATCCACGTCCCGCGTGCGATATATTCCTTAAGAATATCGTTCTGGACAGTCCCCCTTAAAATGTCTAGCTCGACACCCTGCTCTTGGGCAAGCGCCGCAAACATGGCCAGGATGATCGGTGCTGTCGCGTTGATCGTGAATGAAACGCTGGTCTTGTCCAGCGGGATGCCATCGAAGAGCACCCTCAAATCCTCCAAGGTGTCGACGGCCACACCCACTCTTCCAACCTCGGGCCTTGCAATTGGATCATCCGAATCGAGACCCAGTTGCGTCGGTAAGTCGAACGCGACGCTTACACCGGTTTGTCCTTGATCGAGCAAGAATTTGAATCTTGCGTTCGCAGCTTCAGGCGTACCAAACCCGGCGTATTGCCTCATTGTCCATAAGCGCCCTCGATACATAGATTCATAGATGCCGCGCGCATACGGGAATTGCCCGGGAAGGCCAATTGATTGCTCATAATTCACGCTCTCGAGCTCTTCCGGCGCATACACACGTTTCAGCGGAATTCCAGACGCAGTTGTCACCCGATCGAGGGGTTCTTTATCACTTTCATGCTTCATCTCTAACACATATCTCCTTGTTGAGGTCAAC
>JABAOF010002910.1_pt2 | contig 13507 bp, 13 predicted proteins | sample 7062171 | NCBI WGS metagenome assembly JABAOF01 (sample SAMN14538628, study PRJNA623070) | marine sediment metagenome | biome: marine biome [ENVO:00000428]; feature: marine pelagic biome [ENVO:01000023]; material: deep marine sediment [ENVO:00002113] | place: India: Gulf of Khambhat ...
CCTCAATAATCTATGGTTCAAATTCTTTAAATTCTTCTAAATCTTCAACTTCTTCCTCAAATTCTACGCCGCTTATCTCTCCTTCTTCAAACTCTCTTTCGATTGTGCGTGTACCTGTCCCTCTCTCTGCCTCAAACTCTTCCAGTTCCTCTTCTTGCCCTGCCACTACTTTTTGTAGTTGCCTGAGCTTCCTTTCCATTCCAGAAAGGTCGGCATCGGTATTTCTAAACTTAATTATAATCCGCTTCAGGGCAGCAATACGTTCGTCAAAATTCGCTCCACTTGCTTCAAGTTTTCTATAGAAATCCCTGGAAATCTTAAACTTCCTGAGAGTCAATAATTTTTCTCTAACAGGTGTAAGATTTACTTCAATATCACTGTATTTTTTTAGGATCTTCTGGAGAGTAAAGATAAGCTCTTCTACGCTAACCTTTTTCTCCACCAATTTCTGGTAAAAATTCATGGAATGTTCGTAGTCTTTTTCGGTCAGTGCAAATGAAATAGTGAAGAGAAACAGGAACAGAAAGGAGAGAAGAATGGAGATACATCTTTTCATCAATTTTCCTCGGGTTAACGCTGTTTTCAGTATATTATAGATTTTGAGCCTAGTCAAGTAAAAAGATAGGAAAGGTAGGGAGACACTAGCGATTTTTATTGCAAGTTATTTTGAATTTGGTATAATATCGGAGGCAAAGCTGGAAGTGTATCTTAAACTGACTGGCTGCAGATAGTTCATACGAATTTGTGTATCTGAACTTGCATCCTAAAAAGTAGTAAAATGAATTTTGTAATTAAAAAGCAAGGAATATTTAAACGATTTCTTGATGCCCGTTGGGCCTGGGATTTAGTTCAAGGACCTATTTACAATCGCCTGGTAATAAAAGCAGCTTCTGAATTATACCGACGGTTCATAGATGAAATTAATCCTCCGCAGCACGCAAAGATACTGGATGTGGGCTCTGGGCCTGGTTTTTTGACACTTCTATTAGCCAAAAAAAATCCCACTGCGTCAGTTGTCGGTGTTGACTACTCGCCGACGCAAGTGCGCGCCGCAGACCGCCTCAGGATTCGCAATCAAATCCATAACTGCAGTTTCCGACAGGGCGACGCTATGAATCTTCCATTCCGGGACGCCTCATTTGATATTATCATTAGTGTGGCGTCAATTAAGCATTGGCCCCAGGGAAAGAGAGGATTGCAAGAGATACGTAGGGTTCTTGCACCAAACGGATGCGCTTTCATCGGGGAGGCAGATGGCGGCGCTACAGACGAAGAGATATATCGGTTCGCTAGTAAGTTTACTGCATGGTATGTTTGGGATCCGTTTATGAGATGGTACCTCCGCCGAGTCGTCTTCGGACAGAGTTATAGGCCGAGAGAGGCTGAATTGATGGCCAGAGCAGCCGGATTCAGCCAGGTATCAGTAGAAAAAGTATCAGAATCGCCTTTTTTCCTGATAAAATTACAGAAATAATGTCAGTTACTGGTAAATGTCTAAAATGACACTGGATATAGTAATTCCATTAATTGTGACGGGTTTAGCGGAATTCGGGGACAAAACCCAGTTATCGATTTTTCTTTTATCCTCGAAAACAAAAAAACATTTCCATCTATTGCTCGGGGTTATGCTTGCTTTTTTAATAGTGGATGGAACTGCAGTACTAATAGGTTCGCAGATTATAGATATAGTGCCTATGCGTTTCTTAAAAATAATTTCGGGAATTATTTTCATAATTTTTGGCGTCTTGATATTAAGAGCCAAAGAGGTAAAAGGCGAAAGCAAATTATACTCCAGGAATCTGTTTTTTTCAGGATTCACCCTGATTTTCATAACAGAATGGGGCGATAAGACGCAAATTGCCGCAGGGATATTTGCCACTAAATACAACGCTCTGATGGTCCTGATGGGAGCAATGACAGCCTTACTTTTGCTGACTGTTATGGCAATCTATCTAGGTAGGTTCGTTTCTGATAGAGCGGATAAAAGAGTGGTAACGAGAATCGCGGGAATTGTATTCATATTAATGGGAATATCGTTCTTTTTGTTCTAAAGTAGGAATTTTTTTAAGTATCTGCCTGTATACGATTTCCTGGACCGGCAAAGTTCTTCCGGAGCCCCCGTCGCCACCACCTCGCCGCCTTGCTCCCCACCTTCGGGGCCCAGGTCAATAATATAGTCTGCGGTTTTGACTACATCCAGATTATGTTCAATCACCAGAGCTGTGTTCCCCTTATCGACCAGGCGATGCAGGACGCTCAACAACTTTTCTATGTCCGCAAAATGTAACCCCGTGGTGGGTTCATCCAATAGATACAGCGTCCTTCCTGTACTCCTTTTGGAAAGCTCCTTGGCCAGTTTCACCCTCTGAGCCTCTCCGCCAGATAGAGTGGTTGCCGATTGTCCCAGCTTTATATAGTCGAGTCCCACATCGGACAGAGTCTGGAGTTTTTCTCTAATCCTGGGTATATTCTTGAAAAATTTCAGGGCTTCTTCCACGCTCATTGATAGGATATCGGCAATATTCTTACCTTTATATCTGACTTCCAGGGTTTCCTGATTGAACCTTTTTTCTTTACATACTTCGCAGGGAACGTAAACATCGGGTAGAAATTGCATCTCTATTTTGATCAATCCCTCACCCCTGCAAGCTTCACACCTTCCTCCCCTGACATTAAAACTGAACCTTCCTGGCTTGTAACCTCGAATCTTCGCCTCGGGAAGCAGAGAAAAGAGCTGGCGGATAGGAGTAAACAGGTCCGTATAAGTGGCTGGATTGGAACGGGGCGTTCGGCCGATTGGCGATTGGTCAATATTGATTACCTTATCAATGTTTCCTACGCCTAAGAGCTTCTTATGTTTTCCTGGTTTCTCTTTGGAATGGTATATTTTTTGTGCCAGTGCTTTATACAGAATCTCCTGAATCAACGTGGACTTACCCGAGCCGGAAACGCCGGTAATGCAAACAAAAATTCCTAATGGAATCTTTACATCGATATTCTTTAAATTGAACTGGGCTGCACCCTTTATTTCCAGAACTTTATTCAGGTCTCCTCTTCTTCTCTTTGCGGGCAGGGGTACTTTCAGTTTACCTGAAATATACGCGCCAGTCAAAGATTCGGGATTAGCTATTATTCTGGATAGTGGTCCACTAACCACGACCCTGCCACCTTTTTCACCTGCTCCCGGACCCAGATCGATGATGTGGTCAGCAGCATGGATTGTAGCGGGATCGTGTTCTACTACCAGAACCGTGTTGGCTAAATCTCTCAAATCCTCCAAGGTAGAGATTAATCTGGATACGTCACGCGGGTGTAAACCAATAGTGGGCTCGTCGAGAATATATATTACCCCTACCAGTGATGACCCAATCTGGGTTGCCAGATGGATTCTCTCTGCTTCTCCGCCAGCTAAAGTAGCTGCTGGTCGGTCAATTGTAATGTAATCCAAACCCACGTTAATAAGAAAAGAGAGTCTCTTCTTAATCTCTTTCAGTACTTCCTTTCCAATAAACGCTTCAGTGGGCGAGAGAGAAATCTTATTGAAAAATCCTTGAGCCTCTTTCACAGAAAATGCGGCTATATCGGCGATGGACTTCCCCTGCACGGTAACAGCTAAGCTCTCATTTTTAAGTCTTTTGCCCTGACAATCTGGACAGACCCTGGTAGTCATATACTTATTGAAAATTTCTTCTCGCACAAAATCAGACTCGGTCTGGTGGTAGCGCCTCTCCAGCTGCGCAATAACTCCTTCAAAAGGCTCTCCCGACTCATAAATTTCATCCGGAGAGCTGTAAAGTAATATATTTTGATACTTTTCAGGAAGTTTTTTGAAAGGTGTGTCCAGACTGAAGCCATAATAATCACTGACATCTTCCAGCATCTCATAGTAATAGCTTCGCGCCGACCATTTCCAGCGGTGGCGCCGCGTGGTAATGGGATTGGACCAGGGAACTAGCGCTCCGTCATTTACGGAAAGGTTCTTATTGGGCACAACCAGGTCAGGGTCTATTTCCGTCTTCGTTCCCAGACCAGAGCAACTGGGACAGGCACCATAGGGAGAATTGAAAGAGAAACTGCGAGGAGATATTTCGCCCATACTTATGCCGCAATGGGGACAGGCGTTGTGTATACTAAAAAGAGAAGGGCGCTTTCCGGTAGTATCTATTAAAACCATTCCCTGAGCAAGTTTCAAGGCGGTCTCAATAGAATCAGTAAGTCTCGTCTTCACTTCCGGCCGAATCACCAGGCGGTCAACAACCACTTCAATATTATGTTTTTTGTTCTTGTCTAATCTAATATCCTCTTCCAGCCCGTAAATCTTCCCGTCGACTCTTACCCTCACGTATCCTTCCTGGCGAACCCTCTGGAAGAGTTCTCTATAAACTCCTTTTCTTCCTCTTACCAGCGGCGCCAACACCTGAATCCTGGAACCTTCAGGAAAGCTCAAAACCTGTTCCACAATCTGTTGAGAAGTCTGAGGAAGGATTTCTCTTCCACATTTAGGACAATGGGGATGACCGACCCGGGCAAATAGAAGTCTTAGATAATCGTAGATTTCAGTCAGTGTGCCCACGGTAGAGCGGGGATTGCGGCTGAGGCCTTTCTGCTGGATGGCTACCGCGGGAGAGAGACCTATAATCTGGTCAACATCTGGCTTCTGCATCTGACCCAGGAACTGGCGAGCGTAAGCAGAAAGTGACTCTACGTATCTCCTCTGGCCTTCGGCATAGATGGTATCAAAAGCAAGAGAAGACTTTCCCGAGCCAGACAGGCCAGTTATGACCACGAGTTTATTGCGGGGAATCTCCAAATCTATATTTTTTAAGTTGTGCTCTCTGGCACCTCTGATGGTAATTTTGTCCTTTGTCATCACTAATTTACCTTTTTTGTGTCGATAAAAAATATATCAAATTTCGTTACCCCAAGTCAAGCCAAACTCAAAACCTGAAAAGCCCACGGGAAAAGCCGGCAATGGTAAATGGTAGTTTTCAAAATTTTCTGGGAATAAGTCTGGCGGGCAGTCCCGGGGAAGTCTCTTATTTGGTTGGCTTCTGTTGGATAATTGTGTCCTTTTTCCAGTGTATGTCGTCCCTTGATGGGTAATCGAGGTTGTAGTGGAGGCCGCGACTCTCTCTGCGCCTAATGGCAGATTCAATGATTAGCTGTCCCACCGTTGCAATATCGCGTAACTCAATCAGGTCGCTGGTGATAATAAAGTCCCAATAATACTCCTGGATTTCTTTCTGCAGAAGTTCGATACGTCTCTTAGCCCGCGCCAGGCGTTTATTCGACCGGACTATCCCCACATAATTCCACATTAGCCTTCTGATTTCATCCCAGTTATGGCTTACCATTACCGCTTCATGGCTGTCCACAGCATGTCCTATATCCCAGGGAGAAACTGTGGGGAAAGAGATTTTTTCTTCGACGGCATATTTTGCTTGTTCACTGGCTCTCTCGGCAAAGACTAACGCCTCCAAGAGCGAATTGGAGGCCAAGCGATTGGCGCCATGCAAACCGCTACAGGTGACTTCTCCCACAGCAAAGAGTCTTCTAAGGCTAGTTCGGCCATTACTATCAGTTAACACCCCACCACAAATGTAATGCGCTGCGGGAACTACAGGAAGCGGCTCCCTGGTCATATCGAAACCGAAAGAGCGACATTTCTTGTAAATATTAGGGAACTTCTTCTTTACGAATTCCGGGTCTTTATGGGTCATATCCAGAAAGACACAATCGTCTCCCCTCTGTTTCATTTCCTGGTCGATTGCACGGGCAACTATATCCCGGGGAGCCAGTTCTTTCCGGGGGTGGTACTTGTGCATAAAAGGCTTGCCATCGCTCAATCTCAAAATACCACCTTCTCCCCTGACAGCCTCTGAGATTAGGAAAGACTTCGCTTCTGGATGGTAGAGGCAGGTGGGATGGAACTGCATAAATTCCATGTTCCCAATCTTAGCCCCTGCCCTGTAAGCCATGGCTATGCCATCTCCGGTAGCTACATCCGAATTACTGGTATATATGTAGACCTTTCCCGCACCACCAGTGGCCAGAAGAGTAACCTTAGCCAGGAAAGTATGGACTACCTTTTTCTTAATATCCAGGACATAAGCTCCCCAGCATTCTCCTTCTCTCACAATAAGGTTTACTGCAATCAAGTTTTCATATGTGGTTATGTTCCTGTCTCTCTTAACTCGTTCGACCAGGGTCTTTTCTACCTCTTCTCCCGTCAGGTCGGCAGCATGGATTATTCTCCTTTTGGAATGGCCTCCTTCGCGGGCAAGGTCATATTTTGTCTTATCTTTCTCCCATAAAGTGAAATTTACTCCCCAATTAACCAAATCTCTAATTCTATCCGGGCCATTTTTGACCACCGTCTCCACTACATCGGGATGGCAAAGTCCGTCCCCGGCAACCAGAGTATCCTGAATGTGCGCGTCGAATGTGTCCTCTTGACTCCAGACCGAAGCTATGCCTCCCTGAGCATACTTTGTATTCGACTCCTCAATCTCCCTTTTGGTTACCACCGCCACTTTTCCCCAGGCGCAAACTTTAAGGGCAAAGCTCAGGCCGGCTACGCCGCTCCCTATAACTAAAAAATCAGTTTTTACTTCCACAACTCTCCTCTAAAGCACAAAACCAAGCATATATTCAATCCTTAGCACCAACCTTCAACTCTAACATCCTGTTTATGCTCTGGTAAGCGTCCTTTCTAATTTCTTCAGGGACTTTGATAAGATGAACCATCTCCTTGAGTGAATCACGAACTTTCTCTAACGTGTGGTATTTCATATTGCGGCATACCATCTTTTCGCTGGCAGGATAAAATTTTTTATCCGGGTTCTCCTTTCTTAAACGGTATAACATACCGTTTTCCGTGCCGATTATTAATTCTTTGGCCGAAGTCTCCCGGGCAAAACTCAGTATTCCACTGGTAGAGGCAACCTGGTCAGCCAGATCCAATACTTCCTCCAGGCATTCGGGATGAGCAACAAACTTTGCCTGTGGATGAGCCTTTTTTGCTTTTAGAACATCTTCCTTCCTCAATACCTCATGAGTAGGACAAAATCCTTCCCAGCAGATTAACTCTTTATCAGTAGAGTGGGTCACCCAGTGACAAAGATTTCTATCGGGGACAAAAATTACTTTTTCCTGGGGAAGAGAATTGACCACTTTAACTGCATTGGCTGAAGTGCAACAGATATCACTCTCTGCCTTAACTTCTGCTGAAGAATTGACATAAGTGACCACTGGCGCATCAGGATGGTCTTTCCTTAACATTTTAAGCGCTTCCCGGGAAATCATATCAGCCAGAGGACATCCCGCTCTCAAATCGGGGAGAAGAACACTCTTTTGCGGTGAAAGAATAGCTGCCGTTTCTGCCATAAACAAAACACCACAAAAAACTATAGTATCTGCGTCAGTGGCAGCTGCTTTGCGGCTCAGTTCCAGAGAATCGCCGACGAAATCAGCAATATCTTGAATCTCTCCTATCTGATAATTATGGGCGAGAATGACTCCATTTCGTCTACGTTTCAACTCTTCAATTTCTCTTAAAATTTCTTCTCTACTTTTCACTTTTTTACCTTTTTGTAGTAGCTAAGCGCCCTCATTGCCAGTCCCGATTGAAAATCGGGATTTCAGTCGTTTGCAATGAGAGCCGGTGGTCAAAGCAAAAAATGACTCTGACCCCTTTTTCTTTTAACGAGCATGTTATCTATCAATCTGGTGTTGCCAATCCAGACAGCCAGGGCAACCAGGACTTTTTTCCCGGGACCTATTGTCTTTACCTCTTCCAAGGTGAAAGGGTCGACAATTTCTATATAGTCTATCTTAGCGTGAGCTTCTCTCTTAATAATTCTTTCCATTTCGGAAATTACATCTGAAACGGAACTTCCCTCCTTTATCAACGATTTCGCATGCTCAAGTGCTCTATATAGTGAGAGCGCCTCCTCCCTCTCTGGAGAAGAGAGGTAAGAATTGCGAGAACTTATGGCCAATCCATCCGGCTCACGGACAATGGCACATTCCCTGATTTTGACTTCCATATTTAAATCTTCGACCATCTTCTTTATGACTCTTAGCTGCTGATAATCTTTCTGACCAAAATAGGCAACGTGAGGTTTTACAATATTGAATAGCTTGCAGACCACCGAGGCTACGCCCCTGAAATGTCCTGGTCGGGACAACCCGCAAAGCCTTTTCGATAACTTTTCTACTTCTATATGAGTAGAATACTCCTTTCCATACATTTCGGAAACAGAGGGATAAAAAATTATGTGCACACTTTTTTTCTTCGCCAGCGACCTATCTTTCTCGAAGGGACGGGGATACCTTCTGTAATCTTCTCCAGGGTTGAACTGAGTAGGATTAACAAATATGCTTATAATCAGGATGTCATTTTCTTTTCTCGCCCTTTCCATCAGGGAAAGGTGCCCTTGATGCAGCGCTCCCATTGTGGGAACGAAACCAATCGACTTACCTTCTTCCCTTAGCTTATCAGCGACTTTTTGCATTACGGAAACTTTCCTGATTACTTTCATTCTTCTATTCAATTTGTCTTTTATTAATCCCACCTGACAAATTGGAGTTGGAAACACCCGATGGTCTTAGCCCAGGTGAATCGAGTCTCTGTAAAAGTTTCACCTGTGAATTATCTTTTAAATCTGTCAATAACTGGGAAATCGTCTTCTTAAGAACCGGGTGAACCAATTGAGGAGCAATCTCTTCAAGAGGAACCAAAACAAACTTTCTCTTATGTAATTCTGAATGGGGAATCCGTAACTGTTTATCATTCAAGATTTTATTTTCATAAAACAAGATATCTAAATCGATTATTCTCGGTCCCCATTTTATCTCCCTCTCCCTCCCCATTAACTTTTCTATCTTCTCCAACCTTTTCCACAATCCTTGGGGAGAGAGTTCTGTTCTCCCCTTCACCACGGAATTCAGAAACCAACCCTGCTCTTTATACCCCACCGGTTCTGTCTCATATACGGAGGACTCGTCTATAATTTCTATCCCTTCTCTTCTCATTAATTCAATCGCTTTTCTTATATTGGCTAGTCTATCTCCAAGATTGGAACCAAGACCAATGTAAATCTCTTGTTTTACCATTTAATCTTTCTCAACCTGTCCACTGCCTCTTTTATCCTATTCTCATCCACTGTTAGAGAAAAGCGGACATATCCCTCTCCAGAAGGGCCCAGCGCATTACCGGGAGTGGAAAGGATACCTGCTTTCTCCAGAAGTTTCTCCACAGTCTGGAGTGAGGAATACCCTTCGGGAACTCTTGCCCAAATATAAAACGTCGCCTCTGGTCTTTTGACTTTCCAGCCGGTTTTACCCAATCCTTCACTCAACATGTCGCGGCGCCTCTGGTATATACTGCGGATTTCCTGCACGCAGTCCTGGGGTCCATTCAATGCTTCAATCGATGCAGCTTGAATAGCACCAAAAACACCAGAATCGATATTCTCCTTCACCATAGATAAACCTTTGAGTATATCCCGGTTCCCGCATGCCCAGCCAATTCTCCAACCTGTCATATTATAAGTTTTGGACAGAGAATGGAATTCAATCCCCACTTCTTTTGCGCCTGGCAGTTCCAGGAAACTTATGGGCTTCTTTCCATCATAATATATCTCCGAATAGGCCGCGTCATTAATAACAATAATATTGTGTTTTCTTCCAAAATCGACTACTCTTCTGAAAAAATCTTTATTGGCGCATCCTGCTGTGGGATTGTTGGGATAATTGATGAAAATCATCTTAGCCTTTGCTCTTATCTTTTCGGGAATTGAGTCCAGGTCAGGGAGAAAATCGTTTTCTTCCAATAAGGGCATAAAGTAAGACGTGCCTCCGGCATAGATCGTCCCTATATTGTAAACAGGATAAGCCGGTTCTGGACAGAGAACCACATCGCCCGGATTAACAAATGCCAGGTGAATGTGTCCAATTCCTTCTTTGGAACCGATTAGAGCGTGTATCTCATTTTCACTATCCAATTCTACGCCAAAACGGACTTTGTACCAGCGCCCGATTGCTTTGCGAAATTCCAACAGTCCCGGGCCAAAAGGATACCTATGGTATTTGGGCTCTTCTATAGCCCTCTTCATAGCGTCTCTGATATGTTGCGGCGTAGGCAAGTCCGGGTCCCCTACACCAAAATCTATGATATCTATCCCTTGCTTAACAGCCTCTTTTTTCTTTCGGTCAATCTCAATGAACACGTAGGGAGGCAACTGGGATAACCTATCGGAATAATCGAATTTCATCTCTTACTTCCTTTCAAATCCAGGAGGTCCTGCATATCGTACAATCCTGGGGATTGCCTGACAATCCATTTTGTAGCCTCTACTGCTCCCCGGGCAAAGCAATCCCGGCTGTGCGCCCGATGGGTCAACTCCAGCCTTTCACCCGTTCCGGCAAAAATGACAGTATGCTCACCCACAATATCTCCAGCCCTCACAGAATGGACTCCTATCTCCTGGGGCTTTCGTGGGCCAACCATTCCTTTGCGTCCATAAACCCCTGCTTCCTTAAGATTCAAATTTAGCGATTGAGCAATAGTCTCTCCCAATTTCGCCGCTGTTCCCGAAGGGGCATCTTTCTTCCGATTATGATGAGCTTCAACAATCTCTACATCATAACCTTTAAGCACCTTTGCCACAACGTCCACAACTCTAAATAGAAGATTTACTCCCAGGCTCATGTTGGGAGCCATAAGCAGAGGAATCGTTTTTGCTTTCTCCGCCACTAATTTCTTCTCTTGTTCCGTGTGGCCCGTAGTGCCTATGACCACGGCTTTCTTGAACCTTGACGCCACTTCTAAATTTTTCAGGCTCGCCTGTGGATTCGTAAAGTCGATGACCACTTCTGCTGTATCAATAATTTTTTCCAGATTATCAGTCACCTTAACTTTGGGTGTAACTGCATTTCCTAAAGCCTCGTGTCCTTTTGCCTCGATAGCTCCCACCAGTTCTGTCTCTCCATCCTGGCTGAGAATATCGATAATCCTTTTACCCATCCTACCACAAGCGCCACAGACAATTACTTTGACCATAATTCCCCCTGAAATCTATCATAGCCGCAACCTCGGGGTTGCGAATTCAAATGCTCCCATGAATCGGAGCTACTCCTGTTCTGCTCAGATAAGTTTATAATCTTTCAGTGTGGTTTTTAATTTTTTCAAATTTTCATCAGACATTTTACATAGAGGTAACCTGATCTCATCAGAAATCATTCCCATAAGGTTCATCGATGTTTTCACAGGGATAGGGTTTGTCTCATAAAACATAGCTCCAAAAAGAGGAAGCATCTTCAAATGCATCTTTCTGGATTTATTAATATCACCTTTATTAAAGGCCTCTACAAGTCCTGCTACCTCCGTAGGTACAATATTGGCGGCTACGGAGATTACTCCTTTGCCACCAACAGCCAATATGGGAAAAGTCATAGCATCGTCTCCGGAAAGGAGATCGAATTCGTCACCACACTCCCTAGCAATCTGACTTATCTGAGTAATATTGCCGCTGGCTTCTTTCTCTCCGATAATATTTTTAATCTTTGCCAATTTGGCCACGGTGGAGGGAAGCATGTTGATGCCCGTACGTCCCGGCACATTATACATAACAACAGGAATATCGACTGTTTCGGCAATCTGTTTAAAATGTAAATAGAGACCGTTCTGGGTTGGTTTATTATAATACGGGGTAATAACCAGACAGCCATCGGCTCCCACTTTCTTAGCAAATTGGGTTAGTTCAACTGCTTCATTTGTATTATTGGAACCCGTGCCGGCAATGACTTTTATACGCCCATTAACTGCCTTAACCACAGTTCCAATAACTACTCTATGTTCCTCGTGCGAAAGAGTCGCCGATTCCCCGGTGGTTCCGCAGGGAACAATTCCTGATGTTCCCTTCTTAATATGAAACTCTACTAGCTCTTTGAGTTTATCCACATCAACCCGATTATTTTTGAACGGTGTTACCAGTGCCACAAAGGAACCTGAAAACATTCTCCCACCTCCTCTCTCCCAACTTCTAGACTCTAATGCGAAGGGATTTGGTGAAGCGAGCATTAGAATTTTTAGGCAAAAATCGAAGATTAGAATTTAGCCCCGCGAAGACGGGGGAAATTCCTGAGATTTTTGACGGTGCTCTAAGAGCAAAAAATTCTCAGCGAGCGAAAGCCAAATCCCGAGCTATTTCCCCGTCATAAACTAATCTGACTTCTCCTTCAAGCCAAACACCTTTGAACTTTTCTTTTCCTTTTTTATGTCTTTCTATTATATATTCTACTTTTAAGATCTCCCCACCTCGAGTATGAACTTTGACAGGAGAAGATACTTTTCCCTGCAAGCCTGAAATCAAAGCCGAGGCAACAGCACCCGTGCCACAGGCAAGAGTCTCATCTTCTACTCCTCGCTCATAGGTTCTGATATTGATGGAGTTCCTCCCTTGCAAGGCAACAAAATTTACATTCGCTCCCGAAGGTGCAAATCTTTTATGGTAACGAATCGCCCGCCCCAGATTCTTTACATCAACCTTATTTAGAGCAGAAACAAAGACTACCGCATGGGGGACACCGGTGTTAATAAAGTTAACTTTTTGAGAAATGCCAGGCTTAAGGGAAATCTTAAAATTCAGGTCTATACCCGAGGGATTGCCTAATCTGACTTTTACCTTTTTCCCTCTAACTTGCGCCTCTACATTCCCCGCTCTGGTCTCCATGACTGCCTCTGCAGAACCAATTCCTTTAATAAATGCAAACCGTGCAAGGCATCTGGCGCCATTACCACACATTTCCGGCTCACTTCCATCTGGATTAAAAATTCGCATTCTGTAGTCAGCCTTATCTGCTTTCTCCAGAAGAATCAACCCATCAGCACCGATCGAAGAACGCCTCTGGCAGAGATTAACCGCAAGTTTGGAAAGCGTACGAGAAAGTATCCTCTTCCTATTATCAATAATTATGAAATCATTGCCTCCGCTTTCCATCTTGGTAAAAGAGATTAAGTGTCTCTTCAGTGTCATTCCTTCTTCCTAAACCGCATCCCGAATTATCGGGACAGCTACATCCCTTTTATTAAATCCTGATAGGTCTCCCGTTCTCGTATAGTATTATATCTTCCTTTTCTAACCAGAATCTCAGCAGGTCGAAGACGGGAATTATAATTAGAAGACATAGTGAACCCATAAGCACCGGCACAGAATACCGCCAAAAGGTCTCCTGCAGATACTTTAGGCAGGGCTCTGTCCTTAGCAAAAAAATCCCCGGTCTCACAAATTGGACCTACTATATCAGTCACCATTACCTTTCTCGTACCCGTAGGCCAAAGGGAGGGCCTTTCCAGTTGTAATCTCTCTTTTGACACTCCCTTGAGTCTAACCGGCTTTATCTCATGGTAAGCATTATACAGGGTCGGCCTGATAAAATCGGACATTCCTGCATCAACCACGACAAATTTTTTGGAAAACATCTCCTTTACATAAAGAATCTT
>JABAOF010000772.1_pt4 | contig 13502 bp, 13 predicted proteins | sample 7062171 | NCBI WGS metagenome assembly JABAOF01 (sample SAMN14538628, study PRJNA623070) | marine sediment metagenome | biome: marine biome [ENVO:00000428]; feature: marine pelagic biome [ENVO:01000023]; material: deep marine sediment [ENVO:00002113] | place: India: Gulf of Khambhat ...
CACCATCAGTATTATGGTATCTATTATTATCGCCACTATCCTATTCACGACACCTGCATACTTAGGCATAACTCACCTCCTCATTTGTTATAATTTATAATCTTTTTAAATTAAATAAGGTTTAATCTCTTCCCAACCTTCTCAAATATATCCACAGCCTCATCCAGATCTTCTTTTGTATGTATAGCTGTGACAATCGTTCTTACTCTTGACTTATCCTTGGCAACCAAAGGATAAACAATCGGTTTCACGAACACTCCTTCCTTGAAAGTTTCTCTACTCAAATCCATCGCATTCTTACTCTCACCGACTATTATAGGTGTTATCGGTGTTTGACTCCTTCCCGTATCAAACCCTAAGGCTTGTATTTTCTCTTTGAAATATTTTGTATTCTTCCACAAGTTCTTATGATGTTGTGGTTCATCCTGTACCATCTTTATCGCTTCCATACAAGCAGCAACAACAGCAGGTGGATGAGAAGTCGTGAAAATAAAACTCCTCGCTCTCTGTATAAGATAATCTCTTAACTCTTCTGGCCCAGCAATGTAACCACCTAAACAACCAAAAGCTTTAGACAGAGTTCCCATGTCTATGTCAACTCGATCATGTAGGTTGAAATGATCTACTATACCCCTTCCATCCTTTCCCAACACACCATCCCCATGAGCATCATCTACCATCGTAATGGCATCATATTTTTCTGATAATTCCACTATCTGATCTAAAGGAGCAATATCACCATCCATACTGAAGACACCGTCTGTAACGACTAACCTTCTCCTGAAATCTTTTGATTCTTTCAATGCTTTTTCTAAACCTTCCATATCACAATGAGGATATATCTTTCTTTCACATTTTACGAGTCTTACACCATCTATGATGCTACCATGGTTCAACTGATCGCTGATAATTACATCTCCTGGACCCATTATCGCTTGAATCGTTCCTCTGTTTGCAGCTATACCAGCAACAAAAACCAATGCGGATTCAGTCCTCTTGTATTCTGCCAATTGTTTTTCGAATTGATTATGGATGGGCATAGTTCCACATATCTGTCTCACAGCTCCTGTCCCAAATCCCCATTTTTCAATAGCTTCTTTTGCTGCTTTTCTTAACCTAGGATGATTGGCGAAACCAAGATAGTTGTTCGATGAAAGATTAATGACTTCTTTTCCGTTAATTTTGGTCCTGGCATCTTGTTCATCTCCAAGAATCGGTAGAGGACTGTAAAGATTCTGTTTTTTCAAATTCTCTATTTCATCTTTTAGAAATTGTAAATGGTTGACCAAACTCTCACCCCCTAAATGTTATACTCTTTTGACTTGAATGTATTTAAAAATAAGAAGTTATAGTCTTTAAAGTTGGGATGATCGCTTGACAGATGAAATGATCGCTGTCAGGAAGTTGAAACCCTCCCCTGGTATGGAATTAACTACTGCAAAAATTCCTAAAATAGGTAAAAACGATGTTTTGATTAAAGTTAGAGCATGTTCTATATGCGGTTCAGATGTTCATATCTACAATTGGGAACCACCTTTATCAGAAAGAATAAAGCCTCCTAGGACTATTGGTCATGAAGTGGCAGGAGATGTTGTTGAAATCGGGAAAAACGTAACTTCTGTCCAAGTCGGAGATTTTGTATCAGCCGAATCACACATAGCATGTGAAAATTGTCTTCAATGCAGGAAAGGTAGATCTCATATATGCGATAACATGAAATTACTGGGTGTGGATGTGGATGGAGGCTTTGCTGAGTATGTGTCTATTCCAGAAATGAATGCATGGAAGAATCCTAAGAATATGCCACCTGAGATTGCAACGATTCTAGAGCCCATGGGTAATTCTGTTTATACGGTTGAATCAGGGGATGTGAAAGGAAAAATTGTTACTATATTTGGTTGTGGTCCTACTGGTCTCTTCGCCGTAGGCTTAGCAAGCGTTGCTGGTGCAGCGAAAATCATTGCAATAGACTGTAAAAAAATTCGTTTAGATATAGCGAAGAGAATGGGTGCTGATCTAATCATAAACAAGGATGAAGTTGATGTTATTAAAGAGGTAATGAATGCTACAGATGGCTTGGGGGCCGATGTGTTCCTGGAAATGTCTGGTAGTCCTGTTGCGATAGAGCATGGATTTAGAACCCTGAGAGCAGGGGGACGCGTAGTGGCTTTAGGTCTACCGAGCAAACCAGTAAAACTGGATTGGTCCAAAGATATCGTACAGAAATTAGTTAGTTTACAAGGCATATTCGGTAGGGAAATGTTCGATACATGGCATAGTATGTCACGAATTATGGCTTCTGGAAAATTGGATGTGACTCCGATAATAACACATAAGTTCAAACTAAATGAATTCAATAAAGCTATAGAAATTGCGAAATCTGGGAAAACAGGAAAAATAGTTTTGTTCCCATAATTATTATTTTCTTCTCTCTTTTAACAAATCTTGGATAGTTCTCCTGAGATCAAAGGTTTGAAAAGAATCTTTAGTTGGAATTAAGAATGATTCTGCTGCATCTTTTATACCTTCACACCACGACCGGAATTCTCTAGAGAATTTGGTGTAACCTGTAAAATCTCTATGCAAACTTACGATCATACAACTTTTTCCCATTCCCTCTCCTCCTCCCGCATATATTATTCTTGAGTTTTTTTCTGCAAATTTTTCCATACATGTGATGATGTCTTTCTTCGGCCTCGTACACTTCCCAAACGTAACAGAAGCTAGGTTGATATTCAATTTTGAAAAATCAGGTAAGGCCACATACAATTTTATAATCTTTTTCTCCAATCTTTTTCTAATCCTAGTTACTGTCGATTGAGAAGTATCCAGTTTTTGAGCTAATTTACGGTCGCTGATTTTTGCGTTCTTCAACAATTCCAATAAGACTTCCTTTTCTCTCTTTCTCACAATTTAAATTTCTAAATTGAGTATTTAAGATTTAATGTTGAAACCTTCCTACGGATCTTGTAATAAATTGAGTCATCCTCCATCTAAAAAAACGTGATTCCACACTCTTGAACGTTCTGATATCTTCCTCTTAAAAAAATTTGTTCATTGAATCTAAATTATAATAGTCCTTAACACTCGAGTCAAATCGATTACCAACATCAATAATGCAATTTTTAGATGAAATATGGTAAAATTAACAATAATTTGAACATCATTGATGCTATCATTTAAGAAGTCTTCTGCTAATAAATAGTGTATGAAAAAAAGAGAAAAAGAATTATTGTTTCAACTTTTGAGGAATAGTAAGTTGAGTGATAGGGAAATCGCTAGAAAATTAAAGACTTCGCAATCTACGATCACCAGGAACCGACACAAACTTGAAAAGAAAATAATTCTATCTTATACTGCTGTCCCAGAATTCAGTAAACTGGGCATAGAATTAGTGGCGTTCACTTTGGGTAGATGCGTTAATGCAGGGGATGAAGCAAAAGAGAAGATACATGGTTTTCGTAATAGAACCCCGAACATCATATTCGGTGGACACGGAGAAGGTATGGGAAGGACAATGCTTATAGTTTCCTTACACAATGATTTTTCAGATTATGCTGATTTTATGAGCGATTTGAGAAAGGTCTCGAGTGGGTGCTACGAAAATTTGGAATCTTTTTTTGTCCCTACAAATGGTTTTGCTAGAACTCTTAATTTCAGTAAAGCAGTAGAATATTTAATTAACAAGATGGATAAGTCTAGGTAATCGAGTAAATCTTCGATGGTAACCGCACAAAAACAATAATATATCCCTAATTCTCGAAAATTTAGATAAAGTGAGGGAAATGATAATCGCGGCCACTAGCGACATCCATTCACCCAGGTATTTTGATATACTAGTTAAGGCTGTAGAAGATCTTCATATAAAGCCAGATCTATTCTTTCTGGCAGGAGATATTATATATAGAGGCAGGGTGGATGAATATCAAAAAGTCTACAACGTATTTTTCGGAAAAATTACTTGTCCTATCGTGGCTTGTTTCGGAAACGAAGAGTTTGGACCAGAGACGAGAGTATTGATAGAGAATAAAATTCCTGATATTAAGTTCGTGGATGATGAGAGTTTAATTCTTGAAATAGGGGGTAAATCTGTGGGTATTGTTGGTAGTCTTGGTAGCTTGGATAGACCAACTTTCTGGCAGAGGACTAACATCCCAGGGATATATGAAACGTATGGAGAAAGAGTCGGGACCATAGAGAAAATATTGAGTGAACTCAAAGCAGATATAAAAATTCTACTCATACATTATGCCCCGACTTATAAGATTCTAGAAGGAGAAAATCCTAGGATCTATGCAGAATTGGGCTGTAATGACTACGAAAAAATTATAATCGAGAAAAAACCAGATATCGTGATAACTGGGCACTCGCATAAAGGAAGTAAACAGACTTGGATAGATACGGTTCCTGTGTTCAACGTGGCTTTATCCTTAAACAGGAGAATAGTCGTTATCGATACTGAGAAGGATTTAAAACCCGGGTTGGAAAAGTTTCTTGAGTGAATAATATTTAAATAATAATATATCATAAATACCGTAGGTGCTGAAGTGAAAGGTGACTGTCGGGTACAGAACTGATTCTAGAATTTTATTTACTCATAATTTTAAGTCTTGGATTTCATATTCTATTAATTATTTAAGGTGGTTTTGGTGAAGTTTACGCCGAAGATTAAAAAGAAGAGATGGAATCCAGAATTAGAGAAGAAGATAAGGAAGGAATGGGATAAAGAGAAAATCTACGCTTTTAATAGTAATACTAAGAAAAAAATCTTCTCCATCGATACCCCTCCACCATATCCTTCTGGAAGGCCTTGGCATATCGGAGCGGCAGCACATTACTCACAGATAGATATGATAGCAAGAACAGCAAGGATGATGGGATTCGAGGTCTTCTTCCCGATAGGCATTGACAGGAATGGATTACCTGTTGAATGTTACACAGAAAAAAAGTATAAAATTTCCATGCATGAAACACCTAGAGAACAATTCATTAATCGTTGTATTCATGCCTTGGACGATCTAGAGGCAGAGATGATACAAATAATGAAAATGATGGGATTAAGTGGAGATTTTGATAACTATTACCGGACGGATTCGAAAGAATACAGAACGATGACACAATCTACATTCATTGAATTGTGGAATAGGGGTTTAATTTACGAGGACACAAGGCCTAACAACTATTGCATAGATTGTGGGACAACGATAGCAGATGCTGAAATAGAATATGAAGAATTACCAACAGAATTAATCTACATTAAGTTCAAACTGAAAAATGGGAAGAATATAATCATCGCAACGACTAGGCCAGAACTTCTCTGCTCTTGTGCCGCTATCATCTATAACCCGAAGGACAAAAAATACAAAGGTTTAGAGGGAAAACATGCCATCATCCCTATCTACGGAAGAGAAGTTCCGATAATGGCTCATCCTTATGCAAAAGAAGAGTTTGGTTCTGGCTCGGTAATGATCTGTTCTTACGGGGATTATTCAGATGTCAGACTGTTCAGGGAATTAGATTTGAAGGAAATCATAGCTATTACATCAGAAGGTAAGATGAGTAAAAATGCTGGCAACTACAAGGGATTGACGATTGAAGATGCCAGAAAGAAGATAATAGGAGATTTAGATAAGACTGGTTTAATTCAAAAAAGAGAAAGGATAATGCATAGAACACCACTTTGCTATAGGAGTAAAACGCCGATTGAAATCATCCCCATGAAAGAATATTATCTGAAGCAATTGGACTTTGTTCTTCAACTTAAAAAGATTGTTAAAAATATAAAATTCTTTCCTGAGAGACATAGGCAGATTTTACTGGATTGGATTAATTCTTTGAGTATCGATTGGCCGATATCAAGAAGAAGATACTATGGGACTGAGATACCGATTTGGTATTGTAAGGATTGTGGAAAACCTTGTTTACCCAAGACTGGGAAATACTATCAGCCCTGGAAGGATCATCCACCCTTCAAGAAATGTCCTCACTGTAAGTCTGATAAAGGCTTTGAAGGAGAAGATAGGACTTTTGACACTTGGATGGATTCTAGCATATCACCACTTTTCATCGCTCGTTATAATAAGGATGATAATTTCTTCAAGAAGACTTTTCCTTCTGGCATCAGACCTCAAGCTAAAGATATCATAAGAACTTGGTTGTACTACACGATACTGAGATGTTATCAGTTGACGAAGAAACCAGCTTTTGAAAGAGCATGGATAATGGGATATGGAGTTGACGAGAAAGGAGAGAGGATGAGTAAATCGAAAGGAAATGTTGTTGATCCTATACCTATTCTTGAAAAGTATGGTGGTGATATATTCAGGTTTTGGAATGCTGCTGAGGCTAGCTTGGGATCTGATTTCAGGTATTCGGACGATAGGATAGAAGGTTCTAGAAAATTCTTAACAAAGCTATGGAATATCTCTAGGTTTATCTCTATGTTTCCAGAACCGAAAAGGGCAGAATTAACGACCACAGATAAGTGGATATTATCTGAGTTAAACGAACTTATCAAGAAATGTATGAAAGGTTATGAAGGTTTTGATTTCTTCATTCCTGCAAACGCTATAAGAGAGTTCACTTGGAACTTATTCGCTCCACATTATATAGAAATGATAAAGTCCAGAGCATATGGCGAAGGATTTAATGAAAAAGAACAGGAATCTGCTTGGCATACACTTCACCTTGTTCTAAAGAATTTACTCAAGTTGTTTGCTCCGATTGCTCCTTACATAACCGACTATGTTTGGAGAGAGTTGTACGGAAAGAAGAGTATACATGAAGAATCGTTCCCTAGACCAGAATGGAAATATGGATTAGAAAAATTGACTGAGCAAATATCAGGATTCAACACAAAGATTTGGAAGATAAAAAAAGATAGTGGGATGAGTTTGAAAGCGGAAATAAAGATAAAAATACCAAAAAGTTTAGATGAGTTCCAAAAAGACCTGATTAGAATGCACAACATTCGAACTTGATGGTTTAATAAACCAAAGAATAGTGATTACCAGAATGGTTATATAGAATTCTTGTAATTTCAAGGGAAAGACTTAAATCCTTAATTTCACATTGATTTTTTTGATTTAAATGTCTCCTCAACCACGCAGAGACCGTTTAGGAATAATGGCTGAAGTAGCGAACGTAGCTAAGGAACCAGTCTTAAAAACCCAAATCATGTACAGAGCAAACCTTAGCTTTGCCCAACTGAATACTTATTTAGCTTTAATGACCGACTTAAAGCTTCTAAAAGAAAGCAAGATTGGAAGAAAAACCACTTACGAAAGAACTCGAAAATGTGATAAACTCCTTGAACATTATAAGGAAATTTTAATATTATTAAAAAAAGACCAGGATTCTACAGAAGGTGGGGGTGGCGGTTCTCTAGCTCCTTATACTTTTGTTTAGAATGATAAACTTGTAAACGTTTTACTTTTTGATCTAAATCTTAACAATTTGAAACTATTTGAAAAAAATGAAAAAAACGCATAATTTATGCGTGGATTGAAATTTTTAAAGGATTAGGCTTAAGTCCTATACTCTTTATTGGTGTTAAGGTAGTATGGTAGTCAGACCTCCATCGAATAAAAATTCAGTAAAATTGTGGAAAAGGAGAGATAGATTAAGTATACTCATATCTATTCTAAGGGCGACTATGGAAGCAAGGGGTAAAACAGATATAATGTCTAAAGCGAATTTGAGTTTTGCTCAAGTTACCAAGTATTTAGAAGATCTCTCAGATACTGATTTTAATCTAGGAAACTTTCTAGGAGATGATGAATCAAATTCTATAGAAGATAATCGGAGAAGAGACAGATATTTTATAATCTATGATATCTTGAGAAATGCTAAAGATGGAATTTTAAAGACACAATTGATGTTCAATGCAAGATTGAGTTTTGATCAAATTACAAACTATCTGGGACTTTTGGTGAAAAAATTGGAACTCCTACAATATATAACTAAAAACGGAGAAAATCTTTATCAAGCAACACAAGCAGGTCTAGACTTTGTCAATTCTTATGAACGTTTGAAATGGTTATCTTCAATGAATAGTAATGAAGGATTGATCAAAGAAAATGGAGAAAAATATAAAATAACTAGAAGAGGTCTTAATGTCTATGGTCATTCTTTAAATTTAAAAAAATTATTAACGCATGGTTACATACCTAGTGATAGAACTGGAAACAGCTTAAATTATGTAGCTGCTCTTTATAATTCTCAAAAAAATCAATAATATCTTTCTAACAACTAAAAACGGCTTTGTTGAATAAGTCTTAATTTTTCCCACTTTTTAGGCAAAGCCACTAAAAACGAAACATTTAAATAGAATCAATTATTAGTAAAAGAGAAAGAAATTATAATTAGGTGAATAGTATTTAACACTGAATCTTTAGTCAAGCTCAGAAAACTCTTGAAGAGCCTGGAGAAGTTCAGGGGGAGACACACAGAACTTATCTCTCTATACATTCCTTCTGGTTATAACCTTCAGGAAATCATGAACATGCTTAAACAGGAGTATGCCTTGACTCAGAATGTTAAGTCAAGGACAACAAGACATAACGTTCTGGACGCTCTGGAAAAGATTATGAACCATTTAAAATTGTTCAAGAAAACCCCTCATAATGGATTAGTGATATTCTGTGGTAATGTTTCCAAAAAAGAAGGACAAACAGACATTAAACTTTGGTCTATTGAACCACCCCAACCTTTGGCTCAGAAAATATACTGGTGTGATCAAACATTTGTTGTAGACCCTTTGAAGGATATGATCAGGGAGAAGGAAATTTACGGTTTAATAGTTCTAGATACTGGCGGATCGGATATAGGCTTGTTAAAGGGTAAGAAAGTAGTATTGGAAAAACATTTGGATTCTTTGGTTCCAGGAAAAACGAGTAAAGGTGGATGGTCACAGCAACGTTATCAAAGGATTAGAGAAGAAGCCAAGAAAGAACATCTGAAGAAGACTGGTGAAATCGCAACCCAAATATTCAAAGGAGAGAAAGACTTGAAAGGCGTATTGATAGGTGGTCCTGGTCCTATTAAGGATAAATTCAAAGAGGGGGATTACCTGGATTATAGGTTCAAAAAGAAACTTTTAGGGACTGTGGATACTAGTTATACTGGGATGCAAGGTCTACAAGAACTAATTCAAAGAGGAGAATCTCTCATTCAAGAAGCATCAGCAGTGAGAGAGAGAAAAATGATGGAAGAATTCTATGAACACCTAAAGAAGGATGATGGTTTATCTGTGTATGGGTTGGAAGAGGTTAAGCGTTCATTGGAATACGGAGCGGTTAAGACACTCTTGATTTCTGAAGAGTATGATTGGGTTAAGTCTAAGTTGAAATGTCAGTGTGGACATGAGATAGAAGAAGATATGAAACCAGGAACAGTCAAGAAATGCCCTAATTGTGGAAGCGAAATGGAAGTAGATGAAGAAAGGGATTTGATCGAAGTTTTATCTGAACAAGCCGAGGGTCTTAGTTCTGAAGTCGAGATAATATCAGTTGATACTAGGGAAGGAGCACAATTTAAAGAATTGGGTGGAATTGGGGCGATTTTAAGGTTTAAGATTGGTTAGGAAGTATTTTCTATTCAATAGAAAATTATATATACTACTAAAGAGTAACACTAGTAGGTTAAAATGTATAATAATAAGTTAGTTATTACTCTTTTCAAAGAAACTCACCCGTCATTTTTAGAAAATAAAGAAAGGTTAGAGGGAGTTAATAATCCTTATTCAGTAACACTGAGAGAAATAGCTGAAGAAATTAGAAGAAGGAAATTAAAACATATTGTTAAATATAGGCCTATTGTTTTTAAAGAAGGAAGACCTACTTCTTATCTTTTAGAATTATGCTCACCAGAAGCCGCGGCAGAAGAGGAATCGAATGATTCTGTTACTCTAACATCAAATTTAGTTCATAGTAAAATGGTTTATCTGGACGACGGGTTTGAGTATATTAATCCAGATGCAAAGATTGTCAAAAAATTGAGCGATCAAATAGCTTTGTATAGGCAAATGATAAGACAAGTTAGAGGAAAACGCGCTTATCTTCATGAAGAACTAAGAAAATACAAAAGGGAAATCGAAAAGTTACCCAAAGATTCTAAAGAACGAGGGAAACTATTAAAAAGGGTTGGTTATATTGCCGATAAAATAAATGCAACCTATGTCTACGACGATCCTTCAACAGATTTATGTTATTTTCCTTTAGAGAATCTTTCCAAAAATTATCATGATGCAATACCAGCAGAAAATGCATTAGAATTAGAATCCATATTGAAGTATAATCATGCTGTTGGGATTAGTATGAGTCCAAAATATCAAACTGGACGAGAGGATTTCTGGCTAGACAAATTCGAAAAAGGAGTGCAAGGTTTACCACCTGGTTCATATGTCGATATCTTTGTAGGAGCAGCACATGTTGATGGTTTAAGGGTTAAAGGATATGATGTGAAATGGAAGGATTTACAAAGGAATGAGGAATTGAATAAAGTTATGGGTAATTTCAAGGAAAAACTGGAAGAAAAATTTGGAAAGATTCAAGTAATTGATTTGACAGAAGAAACGGTAAAAAGAGAAATAGAACAAGAAATATTAGCAAAGGGTAATAGTTCTGGCAGAAACCCTTAAATTTTTAATCTCCCTCTTCATAATAAAGTGATTGATTGAAAGTTAGAGAAATCCTCGTTCATAAACCTAGTACGGAATTAAGAAGGGTTACAAAACCGAGAAGGTCATTTTTCACTGATTATTTCAACATCGATGAGATGCAGAAGGAACACGACAAACTCGTCGAAACCCTGCACAATGAAGGTATCAAAATTCATTACCTCAGAAAAACGAGTGAGACTAAACCGAAGTTGTACATCATGAGGGACAGCGCTGTAATTCTGGACAGGAAGGCAGTTACATGCCATTTCATTCACTCCATCAGAAGAGGAGAGGAACAACTCGTCAAGCAAAGACTCAGAGAATTGGGGATTAAAATTGCGGGTCATATATATGTCCCTGGCTTTCTGCAAGGGAGTGATGTCTTCTTCATCGATAAGAAACATGCCTTTGTGAGATTAGGAAACGGAACGAATAGGGGTGGGATAAAACACTTAAAAGAAATATTCAATATAGATGTCACCATGCTCGAAACTGATGACATACCAAGCACATCGTTCAACATCATAAATGATGTTGCGATAATGAATGAAGAATTGACTGAAAAACCCATCTATCATACCTTGAAAGAAAAGGAATATGACATCATTCTCGCATCAAAAGAAGATGCTGAAAGCATGGGTATAAATTTCCTACAGATTGATGATTATAAAATAGTCAACAGGCCTTCAGGAATAAACAAGAAACTTAACATGCTCGGTTTTGACATCATAGAAGTTGACGTAAGAGAATTGACTAAAGGTATGTGCGGTGTAAGGAACATATGCTTACCATTTTATTAATATTCTGATGGATAATTATTATCATGCCTTACTACTTCACAAGAGAAGAACATTGGAACGATGTTGGCACAGCAATAATAGGTGTTCTGGATGTTATAACTGGTTTGATAATTTATTTCAGTAGCGACTTTAATTTCGCTTCTTTTCTCCCCATCTTGTTCTTCTCTTTCTTTTACTTAGTTATCGGTGCTTGGTCTATTTTCACAAATGTAATGAAAGGGAATTATTTGGATTGGAGAGGTTATATTGATATTATTAATACCATATGCTTGTTTTCCATCTATTCTGGTAGTGTGTTCGACATATTCTGGTTTCTTGGGATAGTGATAATCGCAAAAGGGCCATTATCTTTCTTTCTTATAACTACAAAACAAGGTTAAGAAAATGTTCTAAAATTACTCGGTTCTTTGGTTATTCTCACCGTTGGATAACTCTCTTTTTGTCCGGCAGGGCTAAGTCTGATCAGTTCTGCATTTTTCCTGAATTCTTCCAACGTCTTCATGCCAACATAACCCATCGCATGTTTTAAACCACCAATCATGTTGTGCAACACATCTGACACTGGTCCGACATAATCGACCAAACCTTCAACACCTTCTGGGACAGTCTTACCTTTGGGATCCCTGAAGTATCGACTAGCGCCCATTCTAGCTTCTAAAGCTGCTTCAGAACCCATTCCCCTATACTCTTTGTAAAGTCTTCCTCCGAGTAGGACTCTCTTACCTGGAGATTCTTCAGTTCCAGCCAATAAACCACCAATCATGACAGAGGATGCACCTGCGGCAATAGCCTTAGCGATATCACCGTATTGTTTTATACCACCGTCAGATATAATCGGGACGTTGTACTCATCCCCGACTTCGCTGCAATCCCTTATTGCGGTTACTTGAGGTACGCCAACACCAGTCACCACCCTAGTTGTACAGATTGAACCAGAACCCAAACCAACTTTAACAGCATCCGCACCCGCAGCGATTAAATCACTCGTTGCTTTTGCAGTGACAACATTACCCCCAATCACATCGATGTCAAATTGTTTCTTAATCTGTTTGATTGTGTCAATAACATTCTTGGAATGACCATGGGCAGAATCAACGACTATAACATCCACATCAGCTTTAACTAGGAGATCGACTCTCTCTAGATTGTTCACTCCGACTGCTGCTCCTACCATCATTCTACCGTCTGAATCTCTCATAGCATCAGGGAATTTCTCTTTCTTTAAGATGTCCTTGACCGTAATCACACCCTTCAAATTACCTTGTTTCCCTGTGACGAGGAGTTTCTCTATCTTATTCTTTTGTAATATTTTCTTTGCCCTGTCTCTTGTAATGTCTTCATCTACTGTCACGAGTTTTTTGGTCATTACATCTTCTACTCTCTGCTCATCATTATCCATGAACCTTATGTCTCTTTTGGTTATTATGCCGACCAGTTTATTCTTTTCGACGACTGGGATTCCTGATATTTGATTCTTTTCCATTATTGCTTTAACATACCCGACGGTTTCAGACGGTTGAATAGTTATCGGTTTTTCGATGATCCAACTCTCATACCTCTTTACTCTCTTCACTTGTTCAACTTGTTTTTCAGTGGAAAGATATTGGTGGATTATGCCTATGCCGCCGTGCTGAGCTACTGCAATAGCCATTTTTTCTTCTGTGACTGTATCCATTGCAGCAGAGAGAATCGGGATGTTTAGTTTGATTGATCTGGTCAACCTAGTTCTGACATCCACTTGCCTAGGTAAAACTTCAGAATATTTTGGGATGATGGATACATCATCGAATGTTAAGCCGTAAGCATTTTTTCGCATGATTTTATTATTCGCCTTAAATTTATAAATGTGAGATTTCTGAAGAAGAATACCATAAAGAGTGCAAGATATTATGTCACAATATCTGTATGGTTATACATGAGATGCATGAGTTGGGAATAATGCCTAGATTTAATTAAGTTGTTCGTAGAATCGAAAAAGTGATGAAACGTTTTAAAGTATATGTTTAAGCAAAAATGAATTTACTCTTCCCGCATCTTCTTCT
>JABAOF010013399.1_pt3 | contig 13500 bp, 15 predicted proteins | sample 7062171 | NCBI WGS metagenome assembly JABAOF01 (sample SAMN14538628, study PRJNA623070) | marine sediment metagenome | biome: marine biome [ENVO:00000428]; feature: marine pelagic biome [ENVO:01000023]; material: deep marine sediment [ENVO:00002113] | place: India: Gulf of Khambhat ...
CCCTTACTATTTAAAGAATATATTTTGAAAAAGAGTGTAAAAGATTTTTCTATTAACAATACGACACCTGTAAAGAAAATCCTTGTCCTCGCTGCAAATCCCAAGCTTACTTCTCTGCGGCGTTTGGATGAGGAAGTGCGTGAAATTAAGGAAGGTTTATGGCGTTCAAAATATCGAGATCATTTTGAGATTCAGTCTAAAGAGGCAGTGCGTCTCCGGGACCTCAGACGAGCGCTGTTGGATGTTAAGCCGCAGATTGTTCACTTTACCGGACATGGAAAAGAAGATGGTCTGCTGGTAGAAGATGAACTGGGAATGGCTGTGTGTATTTCCGCAGAAGCACTCAATGATTTATTTAAACTCTGTGCTAATCATGTTGAATGTGTGATTCTTAGTGCCTGTTTTTCAGCGCCCCAGNNACACATTGTTCACTTTACTGGACATGGGGAAAAAAACGGTCTGTTGGTGGAAAATGAATTGGGATTTGCTGAGTTTATTTCTGCGGAGGCCCTCTCTGGGTTATTTGAACTTTTTTTGAATAAGGTAGAATGTGTCATTCTTAATGCCTGCTATTCGGTGTCACATGCGAACGCCATCAGCAAACATATTGATTATGTTATTGGAATGAAAGAAGAAATTAGTGATAAAGCAGCCATTGAATTTGCCGTAGGATTTTACGATGCTTTAGGTGCTGGCAGAACTTTGGAGGATGCTTTTAAATTCGGACGAAATGCTATCCAACAAAAGTTCCCAGATCAAACTAAGCATTTAATTCCTCTCTTGAAAAAAAAGAATAGTGGTAAAAAAAATAGACATATTATGATGAAACCTTTAAAATTTTTAATTCTGTTATGTCTCCTATTCTGTTTGGTTGGGTGTTCAAAAAAGGAAAAAATTGTAAAGGATGTGGGAACGTTTCCATGGCCGCCACCAAAGCCATCCGCTTTTTGTAAGATTCCGTCAGAATTTCTACTAAAATCAGATGGAGAAACGTATCTAAAGGATGTATTAGAGCGATTGGAAAGAACAATGGACCAGGCTGGATACCATGAAAGAGAACTTTGCGCAGTGAAACACGGCTTTGCTATTGCGTCCCGAATCGAACAGTTCCAAAAGGACGGCACACCCGAAATAGGAAATAATCGTTGGGAAATCGAAATGAAACCCCTTCCTCCCAAAACCCTGATAACTAACTTTAAAGCATATTTAAAAGCCGTCTTTTTCACGGATGTCTATAACTTCCGAAAAATTGTGTTTGTTGTTAAACGGGGTGAATTGAACGAAAGAAAAAACCCGATAACCCCTGGTGAGGCAAAAAAATGGTTCTCTTCAAATGTAAGGAGCGGTAGGCTTAAAGATATCCTGAATATTTATTATTCAACGCATTATACATGTACGGCACTCATTTATGAGTTTGAAAAATACAAAATGAATGATGAACCGATCCCTGTAGATGTGAGTAATCTAACCGGGAAAACCCACCTGGAAAAATCAAAACTGTGGGCGGCACTGGAGAATAATTTATGACAAGAAAAATTAAGAAAATCTATATGAGCAAATGCAAAGTCAGGCTGGCATGGTTATGGCTGATCATGTTCGCATTCATCCTCCTGTTATTGGTCGGGCAGCATGTATTTGGAAAATACGATTATAAAATAAGAGTTGAAAAGGAAAAAAATAAATGGGAAATAAAAAATGAAAGTAAATCCATTGAAGCCGGGAAATGGTTTATCACTTCTGTTATACCATCGCTCTTATTGATCGTTTCAGCTTTGGGCCAGGATATACTGCGGAAAAAAAAGAAGAAAAAAGACAGGAAAGTGAATCGTTCCACCTTCAGGCTTTTCTTTTTCTTGTCTCTTTTCTATTTAATGGTTGTTAGCCTGGTCATCCTGGTAAATCCGTTTTCCAGTCATTCACAGTTAGAGTTAATGAAACAGAGCAAAGTATGGCTCTTACCCTTCCAGGGATTGGTTGTGATTGGGTTAGGAGCTTTTTTTATTGTAAAGGAAGACTTACTGGAGCTGCTGAGAAGCTTTTTGGGTTTTATTAAAGGGTAATGAGAAAATTCTTGTGAAAGAAAAATGGGAAAAGAGATAGCTCCCCACCGTGAATTATGGCTCTAAGTTATTAAAAACAAAGGAGGCTCTATAATGTTTGATTACTACAAGATTATTGGAGGTTTTATGATTCTAATAGGCCTCGGAAGTGTTGTAGGTGTTTTTATGGCCTCATTTGGGTTATTAGATCTAGAGATTGGGGTGCCGCCCTTGTTCGGTTTTCTTTTTGGAATATGTGTCACCGTTGGAATATTTCTCATAACACTTAATTTAGACAAAAATTCAAAAGAGAAAATTGTAAAATTTGCCGGGATGATATTTTTTATTATTGGATTAATATCAATATTAATCAATATTGCTGGTATATTCAAGATATTTTCAATTGAAGATTCAACTGCTGCTGCTCTTTGGTTAATATTTCTCTTAAGCACAATTGCCGGTGTTTTAGGAATCATGATTGCTGAGAAGAAAATAAAAATTTGGTGAACAGCTAAAATGGATATCTGGCAAGGCTATTAAAAGGTTGCACAAAACGTAAAAAGTCAATTTCGATTTCGATCAGAAGGAGGTAATACAAAATGGTGAAAAGAAAATCCGGGAAAATCACCGATTGGTTTATCCAGTTAATAATAGCACTGATTGCGGTAATCGTCGCTTACCTTCTAGCTTTTAATCGACAACCACCTCAATTTATCATTGAAACCCCTATTGTTAAGGTAGGTGAACAAATAATTATAAAAGCTGCCAATAAAGAAGCAAACCGAAACGAACCACTCAATGTAGAATTTGATAGCCATTTATTTGAAAATGCTGGGGAACCTTTTAAAAATGACAATGACTATAAACAGCGTTGGCGCTTTAATATTATGAAAGTAGTTTTCACACCCGAAATGATAAGACCAGGTGCTCATAAAATGCGTTTCGGTTTTAAAGAAGAAGGCCTTTCCAAAGAAGAGCAAGCTGTCTCATTCAGCTTCAAACCTATACCTCCACCCCCAGTGCCACCCAGCAAGAACATCAAAGGATTTTATAAAGCACCGATCGAAGATGAATTCGGCTCAAAAGATATTATCACCTTGACTATAGAAAAAGTTGATAAAAATTCTAGGATTTCCACTTTCAAATACATCCTGGCAGGTGTTGGGGGTATAGACTCCGGTACAGGAAGTATAAATTTCTCTCAAATGACAATCAATATTCCAGGACTGGGGGAGGGTAAAGTGAGCCTTAACAAGGAGAATAAATTCATCTTGAGTTTTATATACAAAGGTAGAGAGGTGCAATTTGTGCAAAGTAATATTTAATGCCAGGTTAATATTATTGATAATGGCGCTGCTTATGGCAGCCACCAATTGTAAACGCATTGACAGGGCAGCAAAATTCGGGGACAAAGATAAATCACAAACTTCTCAACCGGTAACAAGCGACGAAAATGAAAACAGGATTATTGAATTGCAGGCTAAAATAGATAGTATGCAAGATATGCAAGATCGATCGGACCGGATGCTGCGAGAGTACGTTGCTACTGTATCCGAAATAACTAAAGGATTGAATGACATCAATATCGATTATATTGACATTTATTGTGACCTGGAATTGAGCCCTTCAAAAATTGGAAATCTAAAGAGTAAAATATTAAATAGAATCGAACAAATCAAGAAGGTCATCGATAATAATCGCGAGCTTGTCCAAAAATTGAGAATATCGCCGGAAGCAATTGTGGCCTATGAGAGGTTGGTGGAAGAATTAAAAAATCGATTAGAAATTCAAAGAAAGGAAATCAACCGACTCCAGGAAGATAATATCGCCCAGAGGAGGAAAAACTTAGAACAGTGGGAGAAAAATTTAGAACAGCTGGAAGTCAATTTAAATCTAAAGAAAGATATCTCATCCCTGGAAGAACAATTTAAGAGAATAAATGAAAAACTACAGCAGGAGCAAGAAAAAAGCAAAACAAGATATTTTTTAAGAATAACTCCCAATAGCTTTGAGCCGACTAAATGTACAGAAGAAGAAAAATTTATAACATTAAAAAAGGACGACAATATGATAACAATCCATCCAACCGGATCATTCAAAATTGAGCAAAGAGATGAAAATAATCGCATCTTGAGAATTCTTGATTGGGAAAATTTCTGGATGGAAGGCAAATTTTTTATTGTTTTCAATAAAGAATTGACGAAGCTTGTAGAAGAAGAGAAGAAGAAGAAAATGATGAGAATCACAAAAATCTGCGTGAATCTGCAGTAAAAGTTAATGTCAAAAATTTTATGAAAGAATATGAAAAAAGTAGCCGGGAGATAAACAAAAATACGCAGCGAAAAGTAAAAAAACCTTTGTGTTCCTTCGTGTAACTTCGTGGCAAGAAAATGGAGGAGGAAATGAATACAGAAAAAGCTTTTATAAGGGCCAGATTTTTGGTCTTTGGGGATATCATCTTTACTACTTTAACCATACTTACAGGTTGGTTTTTTAGATTGTACCCCATCAGATGCATTAAGCTCAACATACCGGGACCAGGTAAGCGATCCATTGTCATTTGTTCTCTTCATTATACTTATTATAAGTTTAATGCTGGTAATAGTCGCCTGGACAATGATTCTTTGCCGAAAAGGAAAAGGAGCGATAATACCCTATGCTTTCTCTATTCTTATGGGCTATTTTTCAACGTTTTATTTCATATGGACTGTGAATGGATATGAAAACATTTTCGGTACTTTAAAACTTTTAATAAGTGGTGCGATAATATGGCACTTACACACCACCGACATTGAAGGGAAAGAAGAAGAAAAAAGTAAAAGAAAACCGAAAGAAAATGATATCACTGAACGAAAAGCCAGGGAATCTGAGGATGAGATGCGTAGGCAAAGGGTAATTTCAAAGTCCCGTGAAAGAAAAAATTTGGAGGCAAAATGAAAATGAGAAAATTAATCATTTGGTTTATCATTATAGGTTTGGTTGCAGTGGTAAACTGCAAAAGGAAAACCAGGTTTGGAATAGCTGGAAGTAAAGTTGAAATCATTCCTATCGCAGAAATTCTCGATAACCCGAAAGAGTATCTATACTAGGAATGTGCTGTGAGAGGTTATGTAACCAAAGTCCTGGATGTTCCAGGTATAAAGCTTGACGTTTTCAAAATATTTGACGGGACGGATGAAATCTGGATTCATACAAATAGAGGGGTCCCACCGATAAATATTATAGGCATAGTTAAAGGAAACCTCATAAGATTACTGGATATATCATTTACAATATCATTATTTATAAAAATACCGATTATTCCCGAGATGCGGTATTTTATCGTGTTGAAAGAATTTAAATTCGAATAGAAAATGATGTCTGTGAAGGTTATACATGGTTTTACCTAAATTATAATATAATCAAGGAGGATGTAAAAATGAGGCGATCGATTCCAATCTTAGCGCTTTTAATTATTACGCTGGTATTTTCATCCATTAATTGTGAACCCAGGAGAAAAGGAAAGGAATCACAATCACCGGCAGAGACGGTGAAAGCAGTATATATGGCTGCCAATGGAGGATGGTATTCTGAAACAGAAAAATATATTTACTCAGAAGTACTGGATAGTATTAAAAAACATCTTGGCACTCTTCACATCATAAGGGAATGGGAGAATTATACACGAAACGGAAAGATCGAAAAAATTGAGATTTTAAAGGAAATCATCCGCGGAGAACGAGCAGAGGTCTATTTCAAAGTATATTTTAAAGGCGGTGAAACAAAGGAAGATCAGGATTTACTTCTCAAAGAAGGCAGGCAGTGGAAAATTCTTTTTGATTTTGTCAACTGAATCAAATAGATTTTAAACGTTTATCATCATGAATGAATACAAAAACAATAACAAGTCAAACACTGACAGAAGAGGTTTTCATCTATAGTCTGTGTTCTTAGGCTGGGTGTGCAACACCTCCGCGTTCGCCTGCGGATAAAAAGGAGAGAGAGATGAGTGATAATAATGGTTCATATAAAGGCCTTTCCGAACTGTTGGATTCTGGCGATCTTTTTACTGAAAAATTGGTTTTAATTCTAAAGAAGAATGCCTTTTACGGGACGCTTCCTATTGATGGCAGCAATAAACTCCATTATCGCGGCCAACAGGTAACCCCCATCGTTCCTCTTAAAAGCTTGATATTGAAGCACATCGAACCCCGGGAAATTGCCGACGCCGTGTGGTTTGAACAAATCGGGACGGAAATAAGGGTATATTTTAATCCGCCACCATCGGTTATGGATGGTAAAGAGCAAGCCAGGGTTATGAAATCCTACAACTTTAAGAAAGGTGATATGATCGTGCACATGGCAGTTCCCCTCCTGGAAATATGGCCTGATTTTGTTTGCCCCAATTGGAAAATTTATTTCTCGTACTTCTCTAACGTTGGCAGAGGCAACACTTTTTATGCCCTTCCATTTACAAAAAACAGCGGGGAATTGGAGAAAACGGAATTTAAAAATGGGTTGGGTAAAATCGAAAGGGAAATCGTCAAATCGGATCATTTCCCGGAATCCTATGAATGTAAAACCTATTGGGTCAACAGCAGCAAGCAACTGGTTGCCGGGGATGCCGGCATTTTACTGCTGAAAAAACCTGAAAAGATAATTCATTTAAGAAAGAAATTTAATATCGGCGTAAACTTTGGAACCACCTGTACCAATATATATATCCGGGAAGAGAGTAATCTCCCGGAGCCAATGGTTTTCAAGGAACATCTCTTTAAAATTACCGATCATCCCCCAGGCAAAAATGAAAGTGAAAAGGAAAAGGACTACTATTTTTTCCCCTCCTTTAAAGTAGACATGCCACTCTTAAATATCTTTTGTGATTTTCATCTCAAAGAAACGAGTTTAAGGCCGTTCCTGGATGGTCATATTTATTTCCCTCATGCCCCCGGCGAACCTTGTACTGCCGATAACCTGGTGAGAATAGGACCGGAAAGTGATACCTCTTATAAATGGGAAATAGTAAAGGCTTACCTGGAACAATTATGCGTGATGTGCTCTGCCGAGGTGGTATGTAAAGGAGCGACAGTAATTAAATGGTGCTTTTCATATCCCAATTCCTTATCAAGTGCAGCCAGGGAGGCATTTAAGAATATAAGCAGTGGAATTATCCGGGGCAACTCCAGCAAGACCGGCATAGGATCTTCTGAAAATGGACCACTGTTTAAGAATGAAATCATTGCATCAGCCGGTTATTTTTCCAATAACCCGGATATCAGGGCGACAATACCGGAGGGAGTCGTGTTTATGACCGTCGGCACCAGGACCTCTGATATTTCCATCTGGCAAGGGATGAAAGACCAGTTACTGGTGCAAACATCCTTACCCTTTGCCGGTTGGGATATTTTTTCATACCCCTTATGGAAAAGAACCGATTTCCTGGAATATTTTTGTAATCAAGAAGACATGCGAATTTTGACTTCAGAGGAACTTAAAAAAAATAAATCCGCTTTTTATACCCAGCTTGAAGCTCTTGTTAATGCACATTGTGCTATTATGTTGGAGAAGCTTCCCGCTCTTGGGGGTGACCGTATTGCCAGGGTATTCAGGCAGTTGGTAGCTCTGGCAATTTCAGGACTGTTTTACTATATTGGTTTAATTCTTCACAGCCTGACCGGCAGCGGCATTTATAAAGAACGTATACCGGCAATTTATATAGGGGGCAGCGGCTCCCGTTTGCTGCACTGGCTTGCCGACGGAAATTACACCCCCTATAGTGCTGTTAATAAACTATTTAGAGCTGTTTTCTTCCAGGCCTATGAAATTTCCCAACAAAATGCGTTTAAAATTGTACTAAGCCTTCACCCCGATGCAGAAGCAGCTTACGACCTGGCCGCGAATAATCCCTCGCTGCCTTATAACGAAGAAAAAATGAGTGAATTTTTCTTTTTAGCAGGCGGGACCTTTGAGAGTTTAAATGGGGAGCAATTTCAATGGGATACCCGGCTTTCTGTGGAACAAATTAAAGGCGGGATAAAAATTTCCTCTAAGATGGAACATTTGGAAACCTTTCTCAATGCTTTTGACCGGGAGGCCGCCTCCGCGGGCATACCGTTGGTTGGAGAAAATTCCCAATGGCTGACTGAAACACTGAAGAAAGTAAATCAAACCCTTTCGAGACTTGCCGCAGCCGATGAAAATAAAATCCAGGTTGAGCCCCTGTTTATTATGGCCTTGAAAGAATTTTTGGAGCTAAAGGTAGATGAATGGGCAGGGGAATATTAAACCAGGTTTTTGCTTAAGGAGTTTTAAAATGAATAGGAAAATAGTAACGATTTTAATTATTACAGGTCTTATATTATGTCTTGGAGCCGCGTGTGAGAAAATAGACAGAAGCAAGAAGAATTACAGGTTGTGCAGCCAGAGGATTATTGAATTTTCAAAAACCATGGATCTGGAATCGGATTCATACCCGGAAAAACTGGAACAAAAAGTCCTGGAATTGTGTAATATTTACGCCTTCCGGACTATTGACGAATTTATCGCTGCTAAAAATAAATACGAAAATGAGGTGAATACACCCGCTCAAAAGGAAATGTTATCTAACATCCTTAAACAGATTATAGGCGATTCGTACAGCACTGAGGATAGAGCGGTTTCATTAAGACCACAGAAACAGAAAGAAAAGTATCCCAGGAAAGAGACTTTACCCGGTGAGACTTCTGCGATCAAAGAGAGAGCGATTTCTTTAAAATTACTTCAACAAAAATTAAAAGAATATCACGGAAAGAGGTCCCTTCCCCCTGAGCTTTCTCAGTTATGTGGAATTACCAGGATTATTGGTTATATGAAGGATGATGTCAACCGGGATATTCTCCTGTTGGGCAGTGTGGATGAATCATTACCTGCTCTCTATCTTGATGATTTTGTCATTGCCCTGAGAAGCGCCTGGATGAAATATGCTAAGTTGAGAGGCAATACCTATTACTATTCATATCCCGGCTGTACCATTGATCCTGATCCACGTGTGCTTAGAAGACTTGATGAGGTGGGAGCTCAAATACAAGGTAACCGTGAAGTCAAAGAAGTAGAACAGGCCATTAGCCAATGGAAAAAAACATGCAAATCTCCCCAGAAAGTGGGAGTTTTTGGCATTCCTTTTAATACACACTTCGGCTGGGTCATGGTAAAAGCCGATTACGATATGAAACGCCTGGTGGATGGTTCTGATCAACTTGATATCCCGGGATTTTCCAGCTTGATAGATATGGAACTGGAAATCGCTAAAAAAAGCATTTTAAGTGGAAAACTCATATCTATTCCACTTTCAAGCATGAATCGTTTCTGGTTCTACCCGGGAAAAAACCGTTACCTGGAATATGAGGATATGGTTATCATCGATGAGTGCCAGGTTCTTCTTCTTACCGAAGAGGAATTCCTGACAAAAAGCGGAAAGGTGGTAGGCAGTGGTAGAGCTAACCCCTATGCAAAGAAGTTTACTGAAATATTTTCTGCCCTTTATCCCCGGATAGCAAAACAAAGACCCATTTACTATGAACTTGAGAGCCTGTTCCGGTTTGTGGCCCTGGCAAAAATATTAAAATTCAAATCTCCTCTTGAAAAAATTGGATTGGACATCGATTACCTGTTAAATCGATATCCTGTTTCACGGACGACAGTTGATAAGTTTTTGCCAGGCAGGTCTAATGTAAAAGGGTTTACGCATCGGAAGGATTATGAAGATGGTTATTCCAACTACCAATTATGGATCCCAAGCTGCGGTGGAGTTTCCATAGAAATTGAAGCTAACCCGGAAAATTTCAGCCAGTCTCAAGCAAGCCGGTTTAATGATCTAAAAAATTCTGTTTTAAACAACAGACCTTCATCGGATGCCTTATCCTGGGATTTAGGAAGCCGCAAAAAACGCAAAGCAGCAGAAGGTGCAATCGATCCACAGGAAATCCAGAAAAACATTGAGCTAAATCAAAATAATGCCGGTAGTCCCGCCATCTTTATTGTTGAGAAGTACGATTCCAAATATAGGCTCTTTTACGATTCCACCAGACCGATTTATGAAGGGGATAATAAGTATCACTTGTTAAAAAAAGCCCTGGAACGATTACCGAAGGAACAAAGGGATAAAATAGTTTTCTTTTTTGATATGAAGAATTCTTCGGAAAAAGATGCAAAAACTTTTGAAGAGTCATTGCAGACGATAAAAATTGCAGTAAATCCAGGAGTTGTAATTATAGTAATTCCAAGGAAAAATAATTCCACTGAAGTACGCGATACCCTGCTTTCTCCGAACAAGGATATACAGCCTATTTCACACCCGGAACCCAAAGTGGAAAAGGTAACAAAAGGCAAATATAAAGGTTGGTATGGAGTTGTGATTGAATTTATTGTACGAAAAGGAGGTGAAATCAAAAAAATAACTTTACGTGCTTTTTCAAAAGTTCAAGAGGTACTGGAAAGGTTTTCCAGTATTATACGGCAAAAGCGTTCTTCACCTGTTAAACCCAATTCACTATTAAGAGATGTCATTGAGGTAATCAAGGAGACGAAGAGGACCTATGAAGGGAAAGGTGAGATTGAAATAATAATAGAATTTTTAGAACAGATATTAGGCATTGATATAGGTTTCTTGAATCCTCCAGTTATGGAAGAAAATCAAAGGATTAAAGCCGCAGCCTGATGTACAATGAATACAAGTGTATTGGATAAAATTATTAAACCCCGGGATTGTATACTGGCCTTTGGGATACCCACCTCAAAGGACGATTTTATGAAGGATCTCGAATCCGAAAACAAAGATTTTGCCAAAACGATTCCCGGGAGATGGTTCCAATATGAAACCATTATTATGCGTGTTCTCCAGGAGGTTGAGCTGGTTTTGAAGGAATTAGGGGTAACGGTTATTCATAATCTCACCCTGGACGGTTTTGGAAATCTTTTAAAAGAGAACACAGCCAAAATTATAATATTGTTTGCCCATTGGAAAGAAGAAACTATCAGCAAAGTAGAATTTTATGATGGTCTTAAAGGCCTGGATGACATAATCGCACAAATCCCCATTAATTTTCACAACTTGATTGATTTAAATGTTTGTCGCAGTAAAGGTTTAGTCGAATCTGTGAAGAAAAACAGGCCCAATTGTTATTATCGACACAAGAAGAATATTTTTGAGAAAGGGAAAGGCGAAGCAGTAAAACTTGATTTTATGCTGCGCTTTTATATGGTGTTATTCAAGCATTTAAACCGCAATGAACTGACCTACTTTAGCGCTTATAGAGAAGCAGCGCTTATATTTTCCCACCTATTAAAACAGGAAGGAGGAAATTTTGAAGCAATTAAAGGAAATTTATAAGGACTATTTGAAACGTATTGGCAGGTTGGACGAGGAAGTTTGTTTGGGGCCTCGTACAGATAAAAAGGACGTTAAAGATAAAGGTACAATCATCCGGCAGTCCCGGTTTTTGAGTGAAAGGCTCAATAACCGGTTTCGATTCAATAATAAGATTATCATACTTGCTGTTGTATTGCTTTGTATTTTGTTTGCTGTAGGGGTAATACTGGTTTTTTATTACCGGGATTCGCCTTCTGTAATGGGGGGAATATTCGGCGGAACCTTTTTGTCGCTTCTTTCCATAATAGGCTGGCTTCACAAACTCTGGAAAGAAAAAAGCTTAATGGATATTTCTTTGAGCATTTTGGAAGGTCTGCCCCCTGAAAAAGCTTCGGATTGTATTAGTACTCTCTACTGGATACTCCGCAGTCCATCGAAACGTAAGGACGCCCTAACCCCCCCATCAAAATTGTAAAAACACTATAGAAACAGTTTCAAGAGAGAGAAAATGTATTGGTGTTAATAAAGTTTTTCTGGAAGCTTGCTGCCTGTGAAGTGGGCAATTGAAATGAAAAAGAGGGGGCTGCCAATAATAAAACAAAAGACAAGACAGGTAAATGATATCTCTGATATTGATACGGGATTGAATCCAGATAAAAAAATTCTTATACTTTCAGCAAATCCCAAAATTACCCCTCGGATGCGTTTCGATGAAGAAGTTCGTGAAATCCAGGAAGGTTTACGACGTTCGAAACATCGAGAACAATTCGATATCCATTCAAGATTGGCAGTGCGTGTCCGGGACCTCAGACAAGCACTATTGGATATTGAACCACACATTGTCCACTTTACCGGACATGGGAAAGAGGATGGCCTACTGGTGGAAGATGAAATAGGAAGTGTCGTTCGTATTTCCACAGAGGCACTCGCAGGGTTATTTGAACTCTTTTCAGGCCAGGTAGAATGTGTCATTCTTAGTGCCTGTTTTTCAGCGCCCCAGGCGGTTGCTATCAGTAAGCATATTGATTATGTTATTGGCATGCGAAAAGAAATTAAGGATAAAGCGGCGGTTGGATTCGCTGTGGGCTTTTACGATGGATTAGGGGCGGGTAAGTCAGTTGAGGAAGCCTTTAAATTTGGATGTAATGCTATCCAACAAATGTTCCCCGATCTACCTGAGCATTTAATCCCTGTTTTGAAAAGGAAGAAAGGCTTAGAAAAGCAGAACAATGGAGTAGAAAAAATAACCAAAAGGAAGAAGCAGAAAGTAAACATTCGGATTTGCATTGAAACCACAGGAGATATTTTTGACACCCAGGTTTCCCTAGATGCCAGAACTTCTGTGGTTAAAAACCGTTTAATCCGTGAGTTGATAATTCCTAAAATCTTTGGAAATGAACAACCGAATACTTACTATTTACTGAGCAAAACGCGCGATGAAATCATGGATGATAATAGAACCCTTCGGGAAAATGGTGTTCAAGACAATGAAGTTTTTCTCTTTCTGGTAGAGATAGATGATGAATATAGTGAAAGTAAATGATTCGGATTTCTTAGGGGCTGTATTTTTTATGAGCCCTCCTTTGGTGTTACTGGTACCATGACCAAAATATTCATAAGCCATGCATCTGACGACAAACCAATTATTGGGAAATTTGTGGACATCATTCTTAATTTGGGCTTGAATATACAAACTAAAGATATCTTTTGCAGTTCAATGCCCGGCACCAGGCCATCAACCGGTGAGACCTGGAAAGATATCATTAAAAGTAATTTGAAAAACGCTGACGTTGTGATTATGGTTATCACTCCAAATTTTAAAAAGAGCGAAATGTGTCAAAATGAGGCCGGTGCAGCCTGGGCTTTATCAAAAGAAATCCTCCCACTAATAGTTGACCCAATTAATTACAGCAGCGTTGGGATTCTTTTTGAAGGCAAACAAATAGACAGAATAACTGAAGCCGAAAGCCTTGATCGAATAAAAGATAAATTGGAAAAACTTCTGAAAATAAAATCACAGGAACCATCTGCTAGATGGACGCAATTAAAGCAGGAATTCATTTCATTTGTAACAAAATACCTCAAGGAAAATCCTTTTAAAGAAAGATGCCTTAAGAAAAAGTATGGAACATTTTT
>JABAOF010002469.1_pt1 | contig 13496 bp, 6 predicted proteins | sample 7062171 | NCBI WGS metagenome assembly JABAOF01 (sample SAMN14538628, study PRJNA623070) | marine sediment metagenome | biome: marine biome [ENVO:00000428]; feature: marine pelagic biome [ENVO:01000023]; material: deep marine sediment [ENVO:00002113] | place: India: Gulf of Khambhat ...
TTCAGCATTTCTAACGAGGGCATATGGGTTCACCTATATGCCAAGTGTAAATCCAGCCTACAGTTGCTGGACGGCCGAACCATCCCATTGCAAGTTCACACCCGCTACCCATGGGACGGAAGGATCACACTAGAAGTTCAGGGCGAGGGCTCATTCAGTTTGTTCATGAGGATCCCAAGGTGGAGTCAGGGGAATGTGACCTTGGAAGTTAATGGTGATGATGTGCTCGAAGACACCGCAGCTGGTAGGTATGCGCAGATCACGAGGGACTGGAAAAAGGGCGATGTCGTCCAGCTTGAACTACCCATGCCGGTGCGAATGATGGAGAGCCATCCCTATGTTCTTGAGAACTCCGGGAAGGTTGCCATAATGCGCGGGCCGATCCTCTACTGTGTTGAAGGGGTCGATCATCCAGGGATTGATCTAAGGGACCTTATCCTGCCTGAAGACGCTTCTTTCGAAACTTACTCTCGATCTGATTTTCTCGGAGGTGTGGTTGTGCTGCAGACAGAGGGTGGTTTGGGAGAGCAGGGTGGGAGATGGAAGGACGAACTTTATTATGGGATCTCTCCGCCGGGAAAGAATAACTCCATTCGTTCCGTGCCTGTTACTGCTGTTCCTTACTATGCTTGGGGGAATCGAGAGCCAGGGCAGATGCGGGTGTGGGTTTCAGTAGACAGTAGTCAGATATCAGGGACCAGAAATCAGTTGATCCGTCAATAAGTCTAGATGTCAAGAAGTCGAAAAGGTAAGAAGAGATCAGGGATCAGTTATCAGTAGCCAGATATCAGATCTCCGATTAACTGATTCCTGGTTCCTAATCTCCAATCTATAATCACTAATCTCCACTCTCCAATTACCTTATTAACGTTCCAGTCTACATCGACATAACGCCCCTCTGTTACCGTGATGGAGATTTCATAAGAAGAATCACGTTTTTTAAGGAAGGACGTATTATGAAGGTTATAGAACTTAATCATCCTTCACAGATTCCTATAGAGGATAGGCACGCAGCCCGAAACTGGTACTTCTGGTTGTGGCTATCACCTATGCTAACAGTCCCCACTTTCACTGTGATCCTCCTCTACTTTTTGATCATGCGCTTAAGCACCTACAGTTTTTCGGGTGGTGTTGGTTTTGATTTGATTGGTAGAGAGGCTATCTTGGCCGCTGTCTTTGGATCTTCACTCTGGCATCTGATCCTCATAATTCCAGCGGTGGATAGGCGTTCTTTCGTCCGATGGCACGGTCTGCAAGCTTTAGTTCTGGCCGCCAGCAGGGTGGCGACACCGCTCCTCACTGGATTGATCTGGGGACCATCTGAAAGAATGGTCCTTACTGTTCCCGTCCTCGTTGGACTCTGGTTTTTTGGCACTTGGTGGGGGCAGTCGGAAGCTGGAAGGGGAACATGCACCACCATGCGTTTGTTTGGGAGATCAGAGATTGGCCAAATGAGCTTGGACCCGGATGAGTCCCTTTCAACAAGAGAACTTGATCCAGAGGAGTTGATAGAGGTTATCCGTCATAGTCGAAATCCGCGTGAGCGTGCAGATGCGCTTAAGGAGCTCGAGAAGCGCGGAATGGTGGAACCCTTGTAAGATCGGAGGCGAAAATGACATGCCCAAGTTGTGGCGCGCCGGAAGAGGCGCGCGTCAAGGTCTGCCGAAATTGCGGTGAGGCATATGCAAGCCAAGACATATTGGAGTTACGTAACTTGCAGTTCCTCCTCAGAACTACGGCTGGCTGGGGTGTTCCGGAAGAGTTGCGATCACCTTATGAAGACCGCTTTCTGGAGCTGCAGGCCAGGTTGTCTCGGGGGAAGCAGGAGGTGGAGGCACAGGATATCAAGAAGGCAGCTATGGAAATTGCGGAGCCCGTCCAGGACCGCAGCAGACCGGAAACAAGCCCTGATGAGGTGGACCGCCTGGTTTCAAGGCAACGACGAGAACGCGAGCGGGTACCATTTGATCAATGGCTCTTAAGTGATCGAAATATCAAGATTGCCCTCTATTCGGGTGGGCTGTTGTTGCTTCTTGCAGGACTGATATTTATCGGCGTGAGTTGGACTCGCATCCCTGGCCCTGGAAAGTTTGCCGTCATGTCGATGGTCACAGGGTTGACGTTCCTGGGAGGCTACCATCTATTCAAGCGCCGAGCCTATCGTCTAGGGGGAAATGCGCTCCTCTGTATTGCCTGCGGGTTTTTAGCCCTTGATTTCGCAATTCTCCAAATATACGTACTGGGTCCAAGTGGTTTGAGCAACGACGTGATGTGGTTGATCGCGTCGGTCGCTTGCTTGCTGATCTACGCCGTGATGGGATATTGGACACGAAGTGACGCGTTCACCTACATAAGCCTCGCCGCGTTAGCCAGCGCAACGACTGCAGGCTTGGTCTTGGTTTCTGCTGAGGAATTCATGTTCTTGGTTGTTTATGCGTTGTTATCTTGTGCAGTGCTTGGCCTTGCATGGTCGCTTGAGGAGACATCATTGGCAGACTTCACATGCCAAGCTCTAAAAATTACATCGCATGTCGCCATGCCGATAATCATTTTGGCCGCCCTGCTTGGATGGACCATCGAGCATGGTTGCAAAGAATGCGGTATGGGCAGCCCGTGGTTGGCGATTTTGACTTTGGGAATCGGTGTACTTTTCTACGTGATTACGGACATCGCCTATCGATGGAAAGCAGTCAGATGGGTGACGGCAGTACTAATAGTGTTCGTATTCGGGATGAGTATGGTCGAATTGTCGGTGGAACGCGGTGTGATGGGAGGTGTGCTGATTGCACTGGCGATAGTGTACTTGGGTTTGGGCTATCAGTTGGAACAGCGTGAAGGGAGCAAGGGTGGAAGTTGGCCTTTCTATATAACGGCATATATCGTAGCGTTGCTGGTCACATCACAAGCAGTCACGGATAAGGGGGATCTTGCCCTGGTCCTACTCGGTGACGTGGTCTTACTGGTGGTGTCAGCAGTGATTCATCGTAATTACTACTGGGTGTATGGTGCAGCCTGGCTGCTCATGGTCCCCGTATATTTGTACATCTCCATGTTTGAATCGGATACCGCGAAGCAAGGGCTGATGATGGGTGTACTCGGTATGGCATACCTTGCATTGGGTTTTGTGCTGGGACAAAGGCGAATCGCACTTGGCGGTCCATTCCTCACTGCAGCAGCATGCCTGAGTATTGTAATCCCCGTACTCACCTGGAGAGATCCGCTCATCGCCAGCGTGGTCCTGGGGGCAATCGCCGTCCTATATCTGTTGGCAGCAATTTGGCTTGATTGGCCATGGTTGCTATTGCCTGCGACTCTGGCCCTGAACGCCGGCGTTGTGGCTCTACTTCGGCAGCTTATTGGGCCTGTCCGCACAACGATGCTGGAAGATGCACTCACTCTTTCATTGGCCTTTATCGGATTTGCGCTGGCCATTGGCGGATTTACGTTACGACGCGCGAACAAAGGAAGGTGGGTATGGCCGGTGTATCTAGCCAGTACACTCAATCTGACTGTTGCCTACCTGGCGGCGCTTTATTTGGGCGATTTCCTGGCCATCGGTTTGTCCATCGCACTCGCCGTATTGCTTCTGACGCTCACTTGGTTTGAGCGAGATGTTTTTCAGAAGTACAAGTTTCCTCCCCTACTCACTTATCTAGGGACGTTTGTGATCTTCGTCGGTCATTTCTACGCGATTAATATGATTGGTGATACAACGGTGGAAATCTGGCCGGCAATAACTTCGATATTGTGTGGTTCCTATGTAGTGATCTCCTGGCTTAGCGAGAAGCCCGGTTGGAAAGAAATTTATGCAGTCCCATTCAGAAACGCCGGATTGAGCCTTATGGTTATCGCCATGGCGGGCTCCATTATTGCCTTGGAACCCCTCCTGGTAGCGATTACGTTCACCATTGCGGCAGTCATCTATGCTATCGATGCGGTATTGACAAAGAAACTCTACCTTGCGTATGCAAGCCTTGGCGCTTTTGTCATCGTAGTTTGGGCCCTACTTCGGGAGTTCGACATCTCTGAGATCCAGGCATATGTCATCCCGGCATGCCTTGCTTTGTTAGGGGCAGGCTGGAGTGAGCGTGCTCAAGGCCGAACAATTACCTATCGATTGACTACGGCCTTCGGGGTGCTAGTCATGACAGGAACTTCATTAGTTCAGTCGCTTTCAGAGGGAGATCATGTATACGCCATCTTGTTAGCTGTCGAGAGCTCGCTGGCAGTTGGTTGGGGTTATGTGAGGCGCTCCCGAGACTATGTTCAATGGGGCGTGATTACGCTGATCGTAAATGCCATTGTCCAGTTTTGGCCGGCTTTTGTTGAGTTCCCGCGTTGGATTCAACTTGGCTTGACGGGTGGATTCCTGCTCTGTGTTGGATTGGCGGCGCTCTTCAAGCGTGAGGAGATCCTTTCAGCACGGCAGGCACTCGGTGAGACATGGAGCCGGTGGGAACCATAAGTACAGATTAGAGACTAGAGACTGGAGACTAGAGATTGGAGGCTAGAGGCTAGAGACTGGGGACGAAAGACGGAGTTCGAAGGACGAAGGATCTGGATTTGGAATTCAATGCAACCGTGTAGCTGTAGAGTTATTCGCTATTAATAAGCCGTTAGTCGTTGGCCATTGGTCATTCATCCTTCGTCATTCGTCCACCATCCCTCATCCCCATTCTCTAGTCTCTGATATCTGGCTACTGACTTCTGTCTACTGTGAATTTATTGTCCCCGAGGGTGATCGACAGCCAAATTTTGAACGCCAAGATCGTAGTTCCTATCCTGATCTTGGGATTCTGGTATTGCTGTCTGAGGCCAGAGCGCAACCGGCATGAACCACTCCTCGGGCCGCTCCTGTATGTACCTCTCAATGATGTTGAGCGATTCCTGTGTCCATTGAGCTGCATCTAGATTCTTGTCCCCTGTTACTGGCGGCTGGTGGACATGCTCGCCCACTGCGTAATATGAGCCGTCGCAACTCTTGTAGGATGTGCCAACTACGATCATAGCGCCTGTCTTGAGCGCCAGCCTTGCATGACCTGCTGGTAATTTGGTCCGCTTACCGAAGAAACTCAGCATATCTCCGTTCTCTAGTGGCACGTCCGCTGCGATGGCCACCACACCTCCATTCCGAAGACGATGGACGGCGTCGCGTAGAGCTTCCATGGAGATCGGAGTGATATCAATACCGAACGTGGTCCGAATCTCGTTCATTTTTACGGAGCTTCCCTCGGGATTGGACTTGGTCAGAACCTGTACCGATTCGAAGTGCTTCATCAATGCAAGCATCATGATGTCGAAACTGCAGGTGTGTGCGCCTACGATGATCAATCCTCGGCCGCTGGACCGGTGAGCTTCGATGACCTCCATGAGTGAAGGGTCAAATTCACAAGATGCGTAAACCTCATTGGGACCAGATTCGACTGCGCGGCATAGGTCGATGTGGCCGCGGACGTAGTTCTGAAAGGAATGTTGAACAGCCTGAGACACCTCCGTGTGATCTTCTGGTAGCCCAAGGACAACGGCCATGTTCGTCCGAAGTGCCTGGACGAATGGCAGTTGATCTTGACGTGAGGCAATGGCCGATAGTTGATCGCCGATGCGGTATGTCCATTGACGTGGGAGAACTTTACACATCGTGCGGGCTAAGAAGGGACCCCAACTGCTGGTGGCCAGGTCTATCAAGTTCATCGTATTCCTCCTTCAACCCCATCCAATATCCGGGGTGCACGTCCTCATCTTTGTTCTTTATGAACTCAGGGTATAGGAATGGCGTTATGCAGGTGTCGGTTGGGGTGTTAATGGGGAATGGAGACTCGAGATTGGAGACTGGAGACTAGAGATTGGAGATCACTTCGTGACTTTTTTCCATTTCAACCATTAGATTGATTTTCTGATCCCTTCTTGACTTTTTGACTTCTTGACTGATTAACTGATTCCCTAATAACAGATTCCTGATTTTTGTAATCTGACTAATGTCTACTGTTTACTGGCATCGCTTATTTCCTCCGCGGGCTCGTAAGGAAGTCTCGCAAGCTGGGCCAGTTTTCCTTGATGATTAGGTGATCGTCAGTGCCCTTTTCGTGTGTGGTCAGGTACATCAAACACAGTCCGACGCCAGTTAGGAAGTACCACCATGACTGTGTGACGAAACCAAGGATGAATGGGCCAAGAAATATACATGTGCGTGTCGTCACGAAATGGTTTCTTGTTATCAGACGAATGACCACCCATAAGCAGGCGCCGATGAGCAGACTCTGCCAAGAGATAAGCAATAGAGCAGCTGCGCCAGCAGTGTTCCCACGACCGCCCTTGAACCCCAGCCACAACGGCCAGCGGGTACCGGCAACCGTCGCCAATACGGTCATTCCGATGATCAGATCGCTATCGATGAAGTAACGAGCAATGACCACGGCCAGAACACCTTTGGCAGCCTCCGCCAGGAAGACGATCAAGCCTGCCCAGCGAGATACGCTGAATGCAACGTTCATCACTCCCACATTCCCGCTTCCTAGATCCCTTAGGTCTTGCTTTTTGACCAGTTTGGTTATGATCCAGGCGACGGGTATGGAGCCGATGAAGTAACCGATTACGATTGGGGCGATCGTCATGACACGCCTCCGTCCTCCAGTCTTACAAGCCCTAGGTTGCCATCGACGGTGATCTCTTGACCATCGGAAATCAACTGAGTTGCGCCAGTGACGGACATGACGGCCGGTATGCCGTATTCCCTTGCCACGATGGCGCCGTGTGAGAGAATCCCTCCGACCTCGGCGATGACAGCACTTGCTACGGCGAACAATGGTGTCCAAACTGGATTGGTGATGGGCGAAACCAGGATCTCGCCTTTCTTGAGTTGGTCGAACTCCTCAGGACCTCGGATGACCCGGGCTGTTCCAGTGACGACGCCAGGGCTGCCGGCGATCCCAGTCATTGCTCCATCGGTAATTTCCACAGGCTGAGCTGTATCCCCGTAGATTTCTTGACCATTTCGAATGATGTCCGGCCAATGGCGTGTTTTGTTGAGTTCAAATTCTTCTCTGCGTTCTTCCACTACCTCATTCATCGTGCGCGGGGTTTCTGCCAGTTCTATCAACTCATCCAGCGTCAGGTAGAAGATATCACTCTCGTGAGCCAAAATGCCTCTCTTGCACCATCGATCACTCAACACATTGAGCATGCGGCGGAATGGCGGGAAGAGGCGAGTGAGCTCGAAATGCATGGTGTCCCGCTCTCGGGTGTGCACTTGGGCCAGGTTCAACAACCAGCGGAAGAACGGGGACACAACGTACCGACCCTTGAAGTCGGATTCAACAGCTGCAAAAACCTTCTCCGTCAGTTCCTCCCGCTCGCTCGCGAGGCGAGTTTGTTGATGGTAGGGACTTTGGGTTTCGTCGGCGTCAAGGTACGCTCGGATGAAGCCGAGCACCGGTGTTGGATCCTCGCCCCATGTGGGGAAAAGAATCGACATGCGGAGCTCCCGGTGGCCGTATTCATCCAAGAAGCGATCTAGCTTCTCCAGGAATTCCTGCCCGTCGGGGGTTCCTTCAAGGTGATCCCTGACTTCTCGCTCGTCGTATTTCCTCAAAATATCGCTCACAACCGGTGAAGCTTTGGCAACTTGCGACAAGTCCCATATCTGCTTATTGGTCTCCATGGTCACATTGCCGGTTACCCCGGAAATGAGCTTTGCGCACACTTCCTCGGTCTCATCGCCAAAGGTCGGCTCGAGCATAGATGCGAGCAGGCGATATGTCCTGTTGCTACTATCGATCAAGAGGAAGTCATTGTTCAATAGGTCACCGGCAATGCCGTAGACCAACGTTTCGATTCGAGCCACAATCTCTTCATCGGAGACCGTTTCAAGAGGAAGTGAGTTGATCTCATCTATGTCATCGTGGTATTTCTGGAGTAGATTCGGCAGCTGCTTTGGGAAGCGAATCATAAAACGCAGCATGCGCACGACCATCCTCAAATAAGTAGGCGAAAGCTCTAGCATAGATCCTTGCTTGTGATCGCCAAATGGGTTGACAACTTGAGCTACCACGTGTTCTCGGATGGATGGAGGAAGTGGCTTGAATGCGGCCTCGATGTAATTCCGGTTGAAATAAGGCTGGTTGTAGAATGAGACTGCGCCATCCATGTCTTTCTGGGGAGTAAACCCTAATGTCTCGAAGGTGTAATCTAGCATGGACTCAAGGAGCGGGACGATCGCAGATAAAAATACCGGAGAGAGCGGATCCGGGAAGATCTCTCTGAACATCGTGCGGTTGTATTCTTGATCCCCGATCGTCGCCTCGCTTATGGCATCTAGTGTGGTGATCGGCCGTGATTGCAGTACGTAGAACTGGTCCTTGTAATATGCCCATTCAATATCTTGCGGCGAACCGTAGTGCCTTTCTACCTCGCAACCAATGTCGACAAGTCTTTCTAACTGTTGGTTCGAGAGCGCAGGCACCTCGCACATAGTATCCGGTGTGTCAATCTCCGCGGTGCCGCCATCGTCGAGGTAGGTGATCATGCGGTCTTTACAAGCGATTTCTTGTAAGAGCAACTGACCGTCGTCCTTGCGCATCTTAATCGTGTCAGGAGTTACTAGGCCTGAGACGATGGCTTCTCCAAGACCCCAACTCGCGTTGATCACGGCTTCATCTCGGTTTCCAGTGATTGGATCGGCTGTAAAGAGGATGCCGGCTGTTTCTGACTGGATCATGAGTTGGACTACCACAGCAAGGTATACGCAGTTGTGGTCGAAACCCTGTTTTGTGCGATAAGTAACCGCGCGTGTAGTCCACAAGGATGCCCAGCAGCTTTTAACAGTTTCGATTAGCTGCTCATCCCCCCGGACGTTGAGATAGGTATCTTGCTGTCCTGCGAATGATGCTGTCGGAAGATCCTCTGCGGTGGCTGATGAACGGACTGCTACTGGAGCGTTCCCAACTCCTGTCCCTCCCAAGGCTGCATCCAATTGATGATAGCTATCGATAATTTTTTCGTGGAGGATTGGAGGAACTTCCTGCCTAGTTATTAGATCCCGGATGGCCGTCGCACACGAATCGATATCGGAGGGATCTTCTTCCTGCATGCCGGCAATGATTTTCTGGATGGGCTTTGTAAGTCCAGTGATTTCAATGAAATCCTGGTAGGCTTGGGCTGTAAGGCAGAAACCAGGGGGAACCGGAAGCTTTGCGGATGTCATTTCACCCAGGTTGGCGCCCTTGCCGCCTACCAACTCCACGTCCCCGGCTGAAATTTCGTTGAACCATCTTATGTAACTCATTTGAAACCTCCACCTATCGTATCGATATGTGTAATCAATTTGACCTAAATATACCTGGTGAGCGTTATTCCCATATCTGCCGAGCTGTTATGGTTGCGCTATTGATGTTTGTATTCGTGTAGATGGCTTTTTGAGGATGGATGATGGAAGATTCCAAATGCACTGAACACTAAACTGGGCGGCGAAGTGTAAGGATGTACGGTGCATCCCAGTATCGCGGTTAAAAGCCACTCGCGCCAGAATCCAATCGTGCTATACTGGCTCAAGATGCGCCATTTGTTCGCCGAAGAATCTCCATAGTTATTCGCAACCTCCCTCTTGGTGGTCGATTATGTTAGAAGTCCGATTGCTGGGACAGTTTGACATCCGCCTCGATGGAGAACCGGTCGAAATACGTTCGCGGCCGGCCCAATCTCTATTTGCATACCTGATTTCAAACCCGGGAGTTGACCACCGTCGCGAGAAGCTGGCGGGCTTCTTCTGGCCGGAGTCTAATGAGATCAACGCCAGGAACAACCTGCGACAAGCCCTCTGGCGCATCCGCAAGGTTCTCCGAGATGGGGGGTTGGTTGGCGAAGATTTAATTCAGGCGGATAGCATTCACATCACATTCAATCCGGATACAGAGACTTGGCTTGATGTCTCGGTCCTTGAGGCCGACGTCAGCGAGGGTGCGCCGGTAGAGAGTCTGCAGGAAGCCGTCTCGCTTTACGAGGGGGAGTTCCTTCCCGGCTTTTACGAGGATTGGGTCCTGCTGACGCGTGAGAGGCTCCAGGCAATCTTCGAGCATAAAATGCAGCAGCTTCTCGAGTTATTCATCAAAGAAGCGCGCTGGCATGACGTTCTCGAGTGGGGGGAGCGTTGGGTCTCATTGGGGCAATCACCAGAACTTGCATTCCGAGCCTTGATGATCGCACATGGTGGCCTGGGGGATACATCAGGAGTCGCATCCATCTACCAGCGCTGTGTGGAGACGCTGATGAAAGAAATGGAGGTCGAACCATCTGAAGACACAAAGCAAGCCTATGAATTGCTCTCAGCGGGGGAGAAACTCCATCGACTGCATCCTGAGGGGTGGGGTGAGGAATTGGTCACCACACCTTTGGCTCCATCCGAGTTTGCAATCCCAGCCTTCCTGGAGGCAGAACTACCATCATTGGAAAAGGCTCCGCCGGTCTTCGTGGCACGGGAGCGCGAACTCGAGCGGTTGGATCGCTTCATGCAAGAATCTCTCGATGGTCGCGGCAAGGTGGCATTCATCATCGGGGAAGCTGGCAGTGGGAAAACGGCTTTAATGCATGCCTTTGCCAAAAGAGCACAATCTGCGGACACAGATCTAGTTGTGACAATGGGGGATTGCGACGCACTCACAGGAATCGGCGATCCATATCTCCCGTTTCGTGAAGCTCTGGCCCTACTTCTTGGTGATCTTGAACCCAGATGGGCTGGCGGATCAATCTCTCGCGATCAGGCACAACGATTATGGGCCAACGCCCCCCATGCGTTCCAGGTTCTCATTAAGGAAGCCCCCGACCTGGTGGATGGATTCCTCTCAACAGAGACCCTGCTCTCGCGGCTGAGGGCTTTTTCCGGTGGAAGCAATGAGTGGGTTTCCAGCATGGAAGCCCTCTTGGAACGCAAGCGCAGCAAGGCCGTTAGGCAGACCTTCGTACAGAAAGACCTTTTCAGGCAATACAGCCAGTTGTATCTTGCGTTGGCGCAGCGAACGCCAATTCTCCTGTTGCTGGATGACCTACAATGGGCGGATCCCGGATCCATAGGCCTGCTTGCTCATCTCGGGCGAAGCTTAGAAGGCAGTCGGATTCTGGTTTTGGGTGCATTTCGCCCTAGTGAGATAACACCCGGAGCAGAGGGTCAACGACATCCATTGGCGAAAGTTGCGGGGGAGTTTAAGAGAACATTTGGTAGCAACCGGATCGAGCTTGGGGTGTCCGACGATGATGAAACATTCCATTTTGTGGAAGCATTTCTGGACTCAGAACCTAATAATCTCGACCAGGATTTCCGTGAGGCGTTATTCAGGCATACGAATGGGAATCCGCTGTTCACAGTCGAGTTACTGCGCTCCATGGAAGCTCGCGGTGATATTGTGAAGGACGATGGTGGGCGATGGGTGGAGAGCGCCGCACTGGATTGGGAAAGTCTGCCACCCAGAATTGAAGGTGTGATCGAGGAACGGATTGGAAGGCTGGGAGAGGAAGCGCAGGAAGTCCTTACTGTGGCGAGCGTGGAGGGTGAGGAGTTCACGGCGGAAGTGGTTGCGCAGGTGATGGGGATTGAGTCTCGGGAGGTGATCGCACTCTTAAGCAGTGAGTTGGATAAGCATCATCGTCTTGTCTTTGCCCAAGGTACACGCAGGGTGGGGAAGGGACGAATCTCGCTTTACCGTTTCCGACACATTTTGTTTGAGAAGCACATTTACAGTCAGCTTGATGATGTGGAACGGGCACAATTTCATGAGGACATTGGCATTGCGTTGGAGGGGATTTACGCCGAAAGGTTAGGCGAGACTTCCGTCCAGCTTGCAAGACATTTCGCTGCAGCAGGAATCACGGAAAAGGCAATTCATTATTTGACAATTGCAGGGGAAAGGGCGAAACGCTTGTCAGCCAATGAAGAAGCGATCTCGCATCTCAGTAGGGCGATCGCATTGCTTCAGGAATTACCATCAACTGCGGAGGTAGCTCAAGAAGAATTGGCACTGCAAGTGTCGCTGGGAGTACCCTTGATCGCGACGAAAGGGTACGCTGCGCCTGAGGTTGAAAGGACCTTTGCCAGGGCTAGGGACCTTTCTCTTCTAGTCCTCGATCCTCCAAAGGTATTCCCAGTGATGTATGGGCTCAGGACGTATTACCTCGCGCGCGCGGAGCATTCGACTGCGAAGGAGATCGCAGAGCAGTTGTATGCGTTGGCGGAGAATGAGGAAGATCCAGCGCTCATGCTGGAAGCCTCCGAGGCGGTGGGCTCAACGCTGTTTTACATAGGGGATTTGGTCCAGGCCCAAGAGTATCTCAAGCAAGGATTCGAGCTTTATGATCCTGAAGTTCACCACGCTCACGCCTTCCTATATGGTCAGGATCCTGGGGTTGCCTGCCTGAGTTACTTAGCGTTGACCGAGTTGACCTTGGGATACTTTGTCCAGTCTGAGGAGAAGAGCCGTCAGGCAATTGCATTGGCACGAAAACAGGCACATCCTTTCAGCCTGGCGTTGTCTTTGACCTTTGCAGCTCTTTTCCACGCTGTGAGGCGGGAAGCGTATCTCGCTCGTGAGTTCGCGACGGAGGCGATTGCGATTTCCACAAAGCATAGCTTCCCAGTCTGGCTTGCTGCCGGGACCATCCTGCACGGGTGGGCGATGACTGACAGCGGAGAGATCGAGGATGGTCTCGCACGGATGCGTCAGGGTTTGGAGGGTTGGCGGGCGACGGGATCGACAGTTGGACGCCCACACTTTCTTGCTGTTATGGCGGAAGCGCTAGGGGATGCGGGCAAAGTGGAAGAAGGTCAAAGGCTCATTGATGAAGCATTGCGCACCGTTGGAGAGAGCGGTGAACGTGTTAATGAGGCCGAACTATGCCGAATTGAGGCGGAGCTTTTGTGGCGATCGGGCGGGAGCATGGAGCAGGTGGAGACACTCCTTCTAGAAGCGCTGGATTTCTCACGAGAGCAAGCTGCAAAGATTGTTGAGCTCCGGGCAACAATGAGCTTGTGCAGGCTTTGGCGTGAAATGGGGAGACATGAGGAAGCCAGGGAATTACTCCATGAGGTTTATTCATGGTTTGAGGAGGGGATGGGTACGGTTGACTTGATGCAGGCGCGTGGCTTACTGGAGACTGGAGACTAGGCGCTTTGGCTGCGCCAAAGCGTTGGAGACTGGAGATTAGAGATTAGAGAATAGAGACTGGAGAATAAAGAATGGAGAATAGAGAGTGGAGATTAGGGACAAGGTATCAGTTGATCCATCAACAAGTCAAGAAGGATTCCATTTTGACCTATTGACTTTTTCACTTATCAACTGATCCCTGATTTTCTGATCCCTGATCCCTCATCCCTGGTCACTTCTTGACTATTTGACTTCTAGACTTATACACCCGTTGACTTCTTAAATTGAGCCCCTCTTTCCCAAGGGGATTGGGAGAGAGGGGCTTCGGTGAGGGGGGAGAGGAGATGTTAATTACCAGTTGTCTACAATTAG
>JABAOF010016124.1_pt1 | contig 13484 bp, 2 predicted proteins | sample 7062171 | NCBI WGS metagenome assembly JABAOF01 (sample SAMN14538628, study PRJNA623070) | marine sediment metagenome | biome: marine biome [ENVO:00000428]; feature: marine pelagic biome [ENVO:01000023]; material: deep marine sediment [ENVO:00002113] | place: India: Gulf of Khambhat ...
TTGATCAGTCCAATCCTGAAGGTGTTTGGACAGGTAATTATACAGGAGTATGGCATTTGAATGAAACAGGAACTGGGACACGATATGATTCCACCTCTTATAATAATGATGGTACTCCAAATAATTATGATGGAGATGAAGCAACAACTGGAAAAATAAATGGTGCAGATGATTTTGATGGAAGTGATGATTTCATCTCAATGCATGATGTAACAACAGATCTCGATACAATATTTACCTTCGCCTTTTGGATGAAAGCAGATACCTTAAGTGATGCAGCTTTGGCAGGCTTTCATGACTCTGGTGGCGGAAACAAATGGCGTATAGAGATAGTAGGAAATTATGCCGCAATAGAGGACAATCAGGGTAGTGTTAACGTCTCAGATGGTAATTGGCATTACGTGGTTGGTGTCTGCACAGGTTCCAAGTCCATCCTTTATGTGGATGGGAAATTGGACCGAGATAATATTGCTGAGACACCAAACATTGTAGATAGTGACCTTGCCAGTATAGCCCAGGAATACGACTCAGGACCATCCCCAAGTAATGAGTTTGATGGTATTCTCGATGAAGTCCGAATCTCGAACAATGCAAGAAGCGCAGAATGGATCGCAACTGAATATAACAATCAAAACGATCCAAGTACTTTTTATACGGTCAACGATGAAGATATTAAAATAACTGATTGGTCGTATCGCAAACCTATAACCATAAATTCAAGTCAGGTGACTGGTGACTTGGATGCTTTCCCTGTTCTTGTTCACATTACTGATTCTGATCTTGCGAACGATGCCCGGTCGGACGGTTATGACATAATATTCACAGATTGGGACGGTAAATCAGAGTTGTATCATGAAATTGAAAGCTACAACAGCACCACAGGTGAATTGATCGCTTGGGTGAAGGTACCTAGTCTTTCCTCATCTTCTGATACCCAGCTTTATATGTATTATGGAAACAGCAGTATAAGTTCTCCAACAGAGGTTCCAAATGAGGTTTGGAATTCTAATTTCGTAACAGTATGGCACTTAGAAGAAGATCCGTCAGGAGCAGCTCCACAAATAAATGACAGTACATCGAATAACAACAACGGAACCACTGGAGGTTCGATGGCTAGTAATGATCAAGTAACAGGAAAAATTGACGGTAGCGTAGATTTTGATGGGACCGATGACAATGTGACAATGCCAACAAACGGATATAGTGTTTTATCAGGGACAGTTGAAGCATGGGTAAATATAGACTCTTTTCCAGATCCAGGTTCTGGGGAATTCATCGAATATATATTTTCTCATCGTACGGATCCCACAGCAAATAGAACTTATATGAGACTCAATAACGATACAACATGGGGCAGTGGTATGGGAGATACATTTGATTTGGTTAGGGGAAGTTCCTTGAGCACTAACACTTGGTATCATCTTGTTATGACGTGGAATGGGACACATGTAACAGGATATCTGAATGGAAGTTTAGATTTTGGACCCACAGCATATTCTGGTTTGAGTTCTGTTGGAAATATACGAGTTATGGCTTATGAAGTGGGAGATCGAGAATGGGCTGATGGGACTTTAGACGAATTAAGAGTATCAAATACAAATAGAAGTGCAGATTGGATTGCCACTGAGTACAATAATATTAACGATACAAGCTCCTTCTTATACCCAGGAGGTGAAGAGGATACCAGTACCATAGAAGAACAAAGCATCACAAGCTACGAATGGGTGGAGTTGTACAACGACCATGATACAGCACTAAATTTGACAGGCTGGTATCTTACAGACAACGATGGAAATACCTTTAACCTAACTGGTGCAGGAACAATTCCTGTTGGTGGATATCTAGTCTGTCATTTGGGCGAGTCTGGAACGAACAGCTCGACCCATGTTTATGGACCAATAATGAGCAGTGGTTCATCGCCAAAAACCATGCTTGAAGATTCTGATGACTTGGCCCTAATAAGTAATAATAGCGTCCTTATCGATTATATCGCGTGGGGTAATGATCCTGGAGAAGACGATAGTTTTGCAGTTACCTTAGGGCTTTGGACAGATGGAGATTATATTGATACCTCAGAGACTTTAGAAAATGAAACTATAGGGAGAGATAAGGTCTCTACTGACACAGAATCTCCCTCAGATTGGGAGAATCCAAACACGAATAAGGCTGATCCATATGGAGTTCACTCTTATTCTCAAACACCATGTACAATAAACCTGGATTCAAACATAGTGATTAACGAGATATTGTTCAACGTAACTGGCGGACCATATAGCAGTGATTGGAATTATTACAAGAAGATAACGATTCATTCATCGAAAGTTTCAGGCGATCTGACCGATTTTCCTGTTCTTATCAACATAACAGATTCAGATCTCCAAAGCAAAGCCAACTCAGATGGCTCTGATATCTTATTCCTTGCATCAGATAACGAAACAAAGCTCGATCATGAAATTGAAAGATACAACAGCTCAACAGGTGAATTGATAACATGGGTAAAGATACCTTATCTCTCTTCCACAACAGATATAGTCATCTATATGTATTATAACAATTCAGATGCTGAGGATCAACAGAATCAGGAGGGGGTGTGGAGCAATGGATACGTTGGTGTTTATCACATGGTTGAGGAAACTGGAAACATCAATAATTCGGCATCCTCAACCAATGACGGCACGAGGGTAAATACTCCTACAAGAGCCACAGCCAGGATCGGATACGGACAGGAATTCACTGGTGGTGGTGCAGATGATCTATTTAATGTAGGTGATTTAGGTATCGCTGATGGAGTAAATGAATATCTCACGCTTTCTTTTTGGGCATATATTGACGGTTCTGCTTCTGAAGATTGGGGTAAAATAATATGTAAAAGAAATAATGCCGACTCTGATTATGTTTATTATTCGGGATTAAATGATGGGGCCTCAGTTAAAGACATTAATTTTTATGTCAACGATGACGGAGGGGCTTCGACAATCGGTAATGGCTGTTGGGTGTACTTTACTGCAACATATAACGGTTCTATGAAAGTACATTACATAAACGGATCATGGGCAAGAGATGATGGTGGCGGTTCAGGTGGTCCAATTACCAGTTCACAAGCAGATGTGTCCATTGGTTCAAGGCTCACCACTCAAAACTTCGGTGGCATTCTTGACGAGGTCCGATTCTCTGATGTTGCACGATCAGCAGAATGGATTGAGACCGAGTACAACAATCAGAACGATACAAGTTCGTTTTACACGGTAGACAGTGAGGAGTCTACAAGTGGAACTACCAGTTATGAATGGGTCGAATTATATAATAATGGAAGCGGGGCTGTTAATCTAACTGGTTGGGTGTTGACAGACAATGATGGTAACACATTTTATTTGAGCGGAGCAGGAAACATTCCTGCAGGTGGTTATTTAGTTTGTCATCTTGGTGAGTCAGGAACAAACAGTTCAACAGATGTTTATGGTTCTATCGTTAACAGTGCTACACCAATGAGAACTATGTTAGAGGATATAGACGACTTATCACTGCAAAATGATGCTGATGCTTACTTTGATTATGTGGTATGGGGCGGTGATGTTGGAGCAGACGATGATGCAGCTGCTACATCTGGTGATTGGGATAATGGCGATTATGTAGATACATCTCTACTTTTAGAAAATCAGACCCTAGGTAGAGACATGAACAGCAACGACACCCATCAACCAGAAGATTGGGAGAATGCAACAGGCTATGCAGATCCTTTTGGTATTGATAGAAGCACTGAGAATGGCTCAACTCCTGGTTTCCAAAATTGGGATCTTATTCCTGAGTTTTCTGATTTCATTATTCCAATAACTGTCACCATGGTATTGTTCGTAATCTTGCGAAAGAAGACTCGAAAAAAGACGAAAGAAAGAGGTAATCCAAAAACAAAAATGGAGGATAGAAAATGAGATTTCTAGAGGATATAAGAACTTCCGACTTCCAGGAAAATCGGCCTACATCCAGGTTGAAAGAAGTGATCTCCGATTTGAAGGAAGGAAGAGACATAGAAGGAGCTTTGCTGGTGGATGAAGAGGATGCCATTATAGCGAGCGCATTACCAGAGAATCCGAAGTACGAGGCAGAGATACCTGAGATACTTGCTCTTCTTGAAGAACGCGACCGTTTTTCTCCCATCAAGAATCATAAGGCCATGTTCGCGCAGCGTATCTTCGAATACAATGGTTTTAAGGTTCTGGCCAAGAAACTGAGGGACAAGCTCACCCTTTTGGTATTGCTTCGAAAACGAGGCTACGTCAGCCTGGCTATGTTGGATATCGAGAATTCCATCAGAAGAATCAATGAGATAATGTAGAAAAGATGATTAAAAAAAACTAGTGAAGGATGCATATGGTAGATAAAGAAAAGGAACAGCGGATGTGTCCCAAGTGCGGCAGAGCCATCGCTTCAGGCTCAAAACACTGCGATTATTGCGGCACAAATATCAAGCAAAAAAAGGTTAAAAAAGTCTCTGTTCCCATTGGAAAGGTCAGTAGGAAGGATGCCAAGAGTAAGATTTTTAGTGACTTTGTAAAGCGCTTCGAAAGAATGGAAGGTCTAGCAGAGGAAGAGGAGAGTGAGGATACAGAGGAATTATATGAAAATGATTCTTCAGAGAAAGAATTTGAGTGTCCTTTGTGTGAAACTCCCTTAGAAATTGGGGCAAAAAAATGTCCGAGTTGTGGTGTTGAGCTGACAGATTTTGAAGAATTATTATTGGATCATGAAGAATTGCCCACTGAAACTAAGAAGGGATCCCCCGAGGAAAGGAAAAGAAAGATTGAGCATGAGTTTCCAGAATCAGGGATCGAGATCGAGGAAGATGTTGAACAATATGAATGCCCAATTTGTGGTGAGTTGGTAACTGATGGCGATATAAAGTGTTCAAGTTGCGGTGTAGAATTCATGGATGTTGAAGATTTAGCTGATAAGTTCATAGGCTCGCCAGACGATGAAGAAAAGAAACTGGAAAGCGAAGTTGAGAGGATGGTTGATGAGGATGAGGAGGAAGTTGAGGAGGTAGAGGTTTTTGAATGCCCAATTTGTAGCAGTGAAGTTACTGAGAACGATGTCAAGTGTAAAGCCTGTGGTGTGGAGTTTACAGATCTTGATGAGGTTCCAGATCAACTCATGAAAGCAACTATAGACGAATTGGATAAATTTATAGAGGAAACAGCATTAGAACTCGAACTCGAGGAAGAGGAGAGGATTGAGCATCCATTACAAGAAAAAATTGAGAAGGTCGCAGAACCAAGAAAAATCGCCGCAAAACCAGTGGTAGAAGATCGTTTGAGGTATAAGGAACCCTATGCAAAACCACCCCCTGAAAAAATGGATGTTAAGAGAAAAAGAGAGCGTGAAATTGTAGAAGAGCGCAAGGGTATCGAAATAAAAGACAGATGTCTGATGTGTAAGGTAGATGTTTCACATAGAACGGGTTACTGCGCGAAATGCGGTATGATGCTATCATTTGATGCCGAAGTTAATAAACGTCAGATTATCGAATTTCTAAGGAACATACAGAGTGTAATGAAAGAAGTAAAAATTCTGATTGAGAAGGGAGATACAGAAAAGAAATTGAAATGGGTAGACAAATTGCTTTCAAAAAATCTTTCTGATGAGGAACTCTGGTTCCAAAGAGGTATGTTGCTCATCGAACTTGGATCCGAACAAAAGGGGCTCAAGTCACTCGACACGGTGATAAAGATCAACCCAGACCACAAAAAGGTTTGGATAGCCAAGGCGAATATTCTCAGGAAAAACAACAAAATAAAGGAGGCCTCAATTTGCTACAAAAGAGCTTTTGAGGTCGTGAGGTCAGAATTTGTCAAAGAGCCTGAGATAGAAAAGAAACCAATAGAAAAACCAGAGGAAAGACCTGTTGAAAGACCTGTGGTAACACCAGTGGAAGAACCAATAGAGAGACCAATTAAAAGACCTGTGAAAAGACCTGCAGAAAGACCAAGAAAGATACCGATAAAAAGACCTGCGGAGATTCCTGTAGAAGAACCAATAGAAAGACCAATAAAAAAACCTGTAAAGCGACCAGTTGAAAGACCAACCAAAAAACCAATAAAACTCCCGGTGAAAAGGCCACTAAAAACTCCAATAGAAAGACCTGAGATACCTGAAGAAATTCAATATGAGCCTGGCCCGTTAGAGGGTGTCAAAGAAAGAAAATTGGGATTGACAAGAGGTCTGACAAAAGGTTTGAAGAGGGCTAGGCGAGGAATGGTAAACGGTCTAACAAATGGCAAGATAAATGGTCTGAAAAGGCGCAAGCGGGGAATGGTAAACGGTCTAACAAATGGCAAGATAAATGGTTTGAAGAGGGCTAGGCGAGGAATGGTAAACGGTCTAACAAATGGCAAGATAAATGGCTTAAAGAGGGCTAAGCGAGGAATGGTAAACGGTCTAACAAATGGCAAGATAAATGGTTTGAAGAGGGCTAGGCGAGGAATGGTAAATGGTCTTACCAATGGTTTAACCAATGGTTTGACAAATGGTTTGAAATGGTCGAAGCGAGGAATGGTAAATGGACTTACAAACGGTCTAACAAATGGACTTACGAACGGCCTCACCAGAGGACTCAGAGCCTTAAGAGTCGGAATCACGAATGGTATCACCAACGGTAACGGAATAACAAATGGTATAGGAGGAAGGCGAGCTTTATTTGAAGAAAGAAGCTCAAAATTGGGATTGTTAATGATACTATCGATTATATTATTGCTGATTTTATCACCATATATTCTACTTTTCTCCCATGAGACTCCAGAATCCATAGAAATTGATGGTAGGTTCGGAGATTGGAGCGGAATTGCAACAACTTCTGATATTACAGAGGCGGCACCTTTCAATCCCAACATCGACATAATCGACTATCGCGTGGATGACAGGCTCATGGAACTGTCATTCTATATGCTGGTGGAAGGCGATATATTTGAAGGAGAGCCTGGTGGTGATAAACATGTGGACACAGCGTACATTTTCATAGATACTGATCAAGATCCCACCACAGGTTATTATGTCAAGGGCATCGGTGCAGACTATATGCTTGAGATATATGGGTGCGAAGAGAAGATAATTGGTAATGGCTTCTACAATTATCTTGCAGAGGAGCAGGATTGGGAAATGTGGGCATCTATTGGTTCTGTTGCAGCTGCAATCAGCGGCTCTGAGCTGGAGGCCCAGGTACCTCACAGTGCGCTGTATCTGCATAACCATGATACTGTGGATGTTCTTTTCCATATGCAGAGTTGGGACAAATTCGAGGACTTCTCTGATACCGTGATAAGCAATGAGAAAGGAGTTTTGTCTGTGACTCAGCAGGGTGTGGGTGAAGATCCGATAACTGGTAATGACAACAGGCTGTTAAAGCTGGAGCTGGAGGCATTGCATGCTGATATAACAGTTAGCGAAATCATAGCACAGAGAATGGGTGTAGGAGACGATGTAGATATTGCAAGAATAAGGTTAGAGGACATTAACCGCAATTCAATTGCCACTGGCTCCATAAGCAACGGGATTGCAACATTTAGGCCTGAACTATCTTTATCTGAGGGGCAAGCCCGCACTATATATATCGTCGTTGATGTTGGTGGGAGTGCAACAGCTGGGAACAGTATTGGCTTCAAGGTGGAGAACTATCATGATGTGGTGACAGATATTGGCACCGTGTCAATAAAGCGAGACAGACCAGAGGAAGGGTACCATGAAAGCAGTTATTTGCTCAGCGTGCCTGAAAATGTTACGATCGACGGTGCATTTGCAGATTGGGAAGGTAAGACGATTCAGAATGATACTGACGGAGATGTACAACGCCCTGATTTGGATATACAAAGATATGGTGTCTCTCGCACTGATGAAGGAGCGGCATTCTATTTGAGGGTGGAGGATGAGATTTGTGGTGGGGTGAAGGTTCCTTATTGGAACGATAAAACTGTTATTCAACCTGTAGGTGAAGAAGTACCTGGTGCAAATGTCACCATAGAAATTCCACCCAAAACAGGTGAGGATTATGTTTACATATTCATCGACACGATTCCTGGCACAGGCTATACTGGTGGTCTTCCAATAGGCGCGGACTATATGATAGAGGTTGAGGGGAGGTACAACAAGGTGCTGAGTAAGGCCTATTATGAATGGATTGGAGCCTTTCCCTGGGAATGGAATTGGACAGAACTCGATTCGGTAAATGTGGGTTTAGATACTGTGCAGATGGAGGTAGCAATAGGCTGGGACGATATTGGTGTTAACCAGTTGAATGATAGCTTTGATGTGTACTTTTTGACTACGGACTGGGAGAAGAGAGAAAGTGATTATTCTGATACAGAAACCAGAATGCAGAGGTCTACAAGAGGCACTGTATCAGGCATAGGTTCTGTTAGCGACCTGAGATACGGATGGAATGTATCTTATGCAGGTGATGTGAACAATGATGGTTATGACGATGTTATCATCGGTGCGCCTTATAATGATTCAGCAGACGGCTCCAAAACTGATTGCGGTGCTGCGTACATATTCTTCGGCTACCCAGGAATGGGTGTGAACGATTTAGATGCTGCTGATGCGAATGTCACTATTTACGGCTCTACTGCAGGTGACCTTTTCGGATGGAGTGTGAGCGACGCAGGGAATGTTGACGGCGATGATTATGATGATGTAATCATAGGTGCGCCTGGTTACGGTTCTGATAAGGGAAGGGCATACATCTTTTTGGGCAGAGCCACAGGATCATGGAGTGGAATAGATGATGCAGACACTGATGGAGATGTGAATCTTACAGGAGAAAATGATGGTGACAGGTTCGGCTGTTCTGTTTCAGGTGCAGGTGATGTGAATAATGACAATTATTATGACGATTGGTCGTATCGGAAAAAGATCACAATAAATGGAAGTCAGGTGGCAGGGGACCTTACAGATTTCCCAATACTTATCGACATTACAGATTCTGACCTTGCAGCTGATGCACAGGATGATGGAGACGATATCTTTTTTACCTCTTCAGATAGAAGAACCAAGCTCAGCCACGAGATAGAAGTTTTTAATGGGACAAGTGGGGAACTAATCGCTTGGGTTAAAATCCCCAAAATTTATGCCTCTACAGATAATGAAATATATATGTTCTATGGCAACTCTGATGCTAATAATCAACAGAAAGCAGAAGATGTTTGGGATTCCAATTATATGGGAGTTTGGCACTTAGCAGAGAGTGGAACCGGAACAAGATATGATTCTACAGGAAATGATAATGATGGTACACCCAACGGTTATGATGGAGATGAGGCAACAACTGGAAAGATAAATGGAGCTGATAACTTAGATGGAATCAATGATTATATAGCAACCATCAATGAGAACTCTGTCAAAGGACAGACACAAGTTACCCTCGAAGGATGGTTTAATATGAGTTTTCATGGCGGTACGAAACAAAAAATCTATTCCGAATTTAGAAACTCAGACAGCTCGATTCGTTTTGAGCTTACGATTACGACTACAAGTACGTTAGGTTTTGGTGGCCGCGCTCCAGACTCTGATTCATATACAAATTGGGTTGGTTATCCCTCCTTATCCACTGACACTTGGTATCATGTCGTAGCAGTTTTTGACTCTGTTACTGATGTTCATCATATTTATTTAAATGGTGTTGACTATTCCAACTCGGTAACTGAACCTGCATTTGATAATACGAACCCAAGCCAAACTCCAAAGATAGGAGCAGAAAGCAATGGGCTTGATACCTTTAATGGTACGTTGGACGAAATTCGCCTTTCAAAGTGTGTAAGAAGTGCTGATTGGATCGCTACTGAGTTCAACAACCAGAACGACACCAACTCATTTTATACAGTTGGAGATGAAGAGGAAAACCTGGACTATGACGACATCATAGTTGGCGCATATGGTTTTGGTAATGATCAAGGTAGAGCGTACATCCTCTATGGGCCTGATTTTGATATGACCGGTATTCCTTGCTCATATTCTGAAAGTTTAGCAGAGTCTGAAATGGCAATTACTGCCTCTTACTTGGATTATCTTACTTTAACAGTCAATCCGGCTGTCCAAACAAATTACCTGATCATAGCAACCTCAGATATTGGACCAGATGGAACCGCCCCCGCTGCTGGGGATATTACATCGCTACGGTTGAGAGTTGATGATGATGACTCAAAAATATGTCATGAAGTTATCAGACAATTTGAGGATCCAACAGACTGGTATCATTTCTCTGCTGTGAAATATATCACTTTAGATGCTGGTTTACATGATATTGAGCTTGAGTACAAGACTGATGGAGATACCGGAACATTTCGTAATACTCGAATAATTGCGATAGAGATGACGATACCATCGAATCAATCCACCGAAAACGATAATCAAGTTGATTCAACTGGTACTGAAGTAACTGTTACAGAAACAACATTTACACCTTCCTCCTCGGGAGATTACCTGATAATTGCAACAGCAAATCTATTTCAGAGTAACAACAAAAACAGTGCATGGGGTCGTTTGTATATTGATAGCACGGAATACGGAGAAACGCTCATACAACCTGATGATGTTAGTGAGCGTATGAATTTTGGAGTTATGAAGAATATCACATTGGATGCGACATCTCATAATATCAAACTAACAATCCAAAACGATGGTGGAAATACGGCTAGTATGACAAATGCACGCCTTGCAGTAATACGGCTTGATACCTTCTCAGAATATTTTTACAACCAAGCTGAATCACAAAACGATGGGGCTGGTTCATGGGAGACTTTGGTAACAAATTCTTACACCCCTTCAAATGCCGGGGATTTCATTATTTTGGGAACTGCAGAATGGTTTTCGGATGATGTTACTAATGTGGACGGAGTAAGACTTAAAACGGGCAGCACAACGCGACAGGAATCCCAGTTGGAAAGTAATGGAGCTGCGGATAAGCATATGCCCTTGATGATGGACAAGCGCTATTTATCTGGTTCTCAGAGCGATACCATGGATCACTATATTACTGATTCAACTGGATGGTCCAAGTATGCTAGGCTAATAGCGATACCTGTCGGATTGACTTATGTAACTCTAACCGGCGAGAAAGCAAATGATAAATTCGGCTTCTCAGTTTCGGATGCTGGTAGGGTGGACAACGACATATATTATGATGTGATCGTTGGTGCACCTGGTGGAGACAAAGCATACATCTTTACAGGCGATGACTCGATGACCACTTCTATTGGTGCTGGTGATGCTAATGTCATACTTAGTGGTGAACCTAACACAGACTTCGGCTTCAGTGTTGCAGGCCTCGGCAACATTAACAATTTCCATAATGATGATGTGATTGTAGGTGCGCCTGGCTACAACTCAAATCAAGGTCGAGCGTATATATTCTATGGTGTGGAATACAACGATATACTCACAGCAGACGGTCTTGGTGACTCAGTAACATTGTATAATTGGACAAATGACAGGGATATGGAGTTAAGAGATACGCTAATTGCAGGAGACAGTCCTCATTGGGTTTTTGTAGGTGATGCGAACAATGACGGCTACAATGATATACTCGCTGCAAATTATGATGATAATACAGTTACAATCTATAACGGGACGGACAATGAGGATTGGGAAGAAATAGGTAAGTTATGGGTAGGGGACAATCCTCGATCTGTTTATGTAGCAGATACAAATAATGATGGCTACAATGATATTGTAACTGCTGATTATGGTGGTAATACAATCACCATCTATAATGGAACGAGTTCTGGAGGTTGGGAATCTAATTATACATTAAGTACAGGAACCAATCCTTACTCAGTTTTTGTGGGCGATGCAAATAATGACGGTTACAATGATATACTCGCAGCAAATTACTTTTCTAACTCGGTGTATTTATACAACGGGACAAGCAGTGGTGGTTGGGAGGCTGTATGCACATTTGATGTTGGATCCCGCCCAACTTCTGTATTTGTAGGTGATGCGAACGATGATGGTTATAATGATATCCTTACAGCAAACAGCAATTCCGACACAATTTCAATCTATAACGGCACCAGTGGCGGTGTATGGGAAGCGGTATATAGTCCAAGTGTAGGAACCAATCCCCTTTCAGTTTTTGTGGGCGATGCGAACAACGATGGCTATAATGATATACTCGTAGCAGACTATGATGATGATACTGTGAGCATCTTTAATGGAACCAGCTCTGGTAACTGGGAAGCGAAAGGAACGCTGGATGTAGGAGACGGACCACGTTCTGTTTTTGTAGGTGATGCGAATGACGATGGCCTCAATGATGTTCTAACTGCGGATCGTACAGCTAGTAAAATTACGATTTATAATGGTACCAACAGTGGAAACTTCGAGGAGAAGTATACCTTAAGAGTAGGAATCAATCCTTACTCAGTTTACGTAGGCGATGCAAATAATGACGGTGACAATGATATAGTCACCCCAAACTATTATGATGACACAATAAGTGTTTACAAAGGTACGAGCGGCAGAAGCTGGAATGAGAACAGCACCTTAAGTGTTGGAAACAGTCCCTATAATGTTTTTGTAGCTGATACGAACAATGACGGCTATAACGATATAGTCACCGCGGACAATTCTGATGCCACAGTCTCAATCTATAACGGTACAAGTTCTGGCGGTTGGGAAGCGAAATACACGCTGAGTGTAGGATCCAGTCCCACTACTGTTTTCGTCGCTGATGCAAACAATGACGGCTACAACGATATAGTCACCAACTGCCCCGGTGGCGACTCAGTCACAATCTATAACGGTACAAGTTCTGGTGGTTGGGAAGCCCAAGGCACCTTAGGTGTGGGAAATTATCCTAATTCTATTTTTGTTGGCGATGCAAATAACGACGGATATAACGATATACTCACTGCAGACTATCTAGATAACACAGTGTCCATCCTTAACGGTACGAGTTCTGGTGGTTGGGAAGCGAGAGGCACGCTGAGTGCAGGAAACAGTCCCTATTATGTTTTCGTCGGCGATGCGAATAACGACGGCTATAACGATATAGTCATCGCAAACTCTGTTGACGACACGGTTTCAATATATAATGGTACGAGCAGCGAGGACTGGGAAACAGTATACACCCTAAATGTAGGAGATGATCCACGATGGGTTTTCATTGGAGATGCAAATAACGACGGCTACAAAGATATAATTGCTTTAAATTATGCTGATGATACAATAACTATCTACAATGGTACAAATGACAATGGTTGGGAAGCGAATTGCACGTTAGATGTGGGAAATGCGCCTACGGAGGTTTTTGTAGCTGACGCAAATAATGATGGCTATAACGATATACTCACCTCAAACAGGGATGATAACACAGTTAGCATCTATTATGGGACAAATGACAATGGTTGGCTAGCAGAATATAATATGTACTCAGGGAACTATCCCGAATCGGTTTTTGTAGCAAATGCAAATAATGATGTCATGGATAACTACATCCATGT
>JABAOF010021132.1_pt4 | contig 13481 bp, 10 predicted proteins | sample 7062171 | NCBI WGS metagenome assembly JABAOF01 (sample SAMN14538628, study PRJNA623070) | marine sediment metagenome | biome: marine biome [ENVO:00000428]; feature: marine pelagic biome [ENVO:01000023]; material: deep marine sediment [ENVO:00002113] | place: India: Gulf of Khambhat ...
TCGAGATTCACGTCGGTATCCAGGGGCATGTTTCTGGTGTGCACCCGGAGAATCTCCAGCCGTGCCTCCTCATTCGGGACCGGAATCATGACGAGTCTGTCGAAGCGGCCGGGTCTGAGAAGGGCTGGATCCAACATGTCCGGCCGGTTGGTGGCGCCAATCGTCACAACACCCTCCATGGTCTCAAGACCGTCCAGGGATGTGAGGAGCTGGTTCACGAGTCGCTCGCTTACGCCAGAGTCTCCCATCACCGCCCCTCGGCGAGGGGTCAAGGCATCGATCTCGTCAAGGAACACGACGCAGGGTGCCACCTGCTTGGCCTTCTTGAAGATCTGCCTAATGGCCTTTTCACTCTCCCCCACCCACTTGGACATGACCTCAGGGCCCTTGATGGAGATGAAGTTAGCCTCCGACTCCGTCGAAACGGCCTTCGCCAGTAAGGTCTTCCCCGTTCCAGGGGGCCCGTATAGGAGTATGCCTCTCGGGGGCGTTATGCCCATTCGTCGGAAGGATTCGGGATCTTTGATAGGCATCTCCACCGCCTCCACCAATTGGTTCTTGACGTCCTTCAGGCCGCCCACGTCTTCCCAGCCGACTCGGGGGATCTCCACGAGGACCTCCCTCAGGGCACTCGGCTCAACCTCTTTGAGGGCCTCCTTGAAGTCCACCTTGATGACTCGCATCTTCTCCAGGATGTCCGCCGGAATGGGTTGGTCCAAGTCAATTTCCGGCAGATAGCGTCGAAGGGCTTTCATGGCAGCCTCCCGGGCGAGGGCGGCGAGATCGGCGCCGACGAAGCCGTGAGTTATGTTGGCTAGCTCCTCCAGGAGCATGTCCCGGTCCTCATCCGTCCCCTCGAAAGGCATCCCTCGAGTGTGAATCTGAAGTATCTCCTTGCGGCCGTCTCGGTCGGGAACCCCGATTTCTATCTCCCTATCGAAGCGGCCAGGCCTCCTCAGGGCGGGATCGATGGCGTCCTCTCGGTTGGTGGCTCCAATGACGATGACCTGACCTCTTCCGCTGAGGCCATCCATGAGGGTCAGAAGCTGCGCCACGACGCGTCTCTCGACTTCGCCAGTGACCTCCTCCCGCCGGGGGGCGATAGAGTCAAGCTCGTCGATGAAGAGGACGGAGGGGGCGTTCTTCTGAGCCTCTTCGAACTTCTCCCTCAACCGTTCCTCCGACTGGCCATAATACTTGGACATGATCTCGGGACCCTGGATAGAGGCAAAATTGGCCCCGGCCTCGTTGGCCACTGCCTTGGCAATGAGGGTCTTCCCCGTTCCAGGGGGCCCGTAGAGCAGGACTCCCTTGGGGGGATCGATGCCGAGACGGTCGAAGAGCTCTGGGTGTTTCAGAGGGAGCTCGATCATCTCCCGGACCCGCATGAACTCCTCGTGCAGGCCACCGATGTCCTCGTAGGTGATGGTTGGAGCGAGAATTTCGCCCTCCTTGATGGGCTCCTCCTTCATCTCAATGAGGGACTCCTCGGAGATCTGAACGATGCCGCGGGGAGTCGTCCGTATGACCATGAACGGGAGGGCGCCCCCCATGAGGGCAATGCCAGGGACGATTACGACGTCCCCTTTGACCACGGGCCGCTTGAGAAGCCCTCTCTTCACGAAGTTCTCTATCCCCTGGCCGAAGCTCACCTTGTGGCCCTCACTGATTATCGGCGCGATCGTCACCCGCTGGGCGCCCTGCACCTCGGCCTTCTTCACCTCCACCTTGTCTCCAATGGAGACGCCTAGGTTCCTCCGGACGAGGCCGTCAACCCTGATGATGCCCTTTCCCTCGTCCTCCTGCATGGTGCGGAAGAGCTTGGCGGCGGTGCTCTTCTTCCCCACGATCTCTATGATCTCCCCCACATCGACGCCCAGGGCCATTCGGGTCCGCGTATCCACGCGTCCCCTGCCGAGTCCGACGTCCGATTGCGGCGCTTCAGCTACCTTGAGAATGACCCTGTCTGGCATTGGACTGTACTAGCCGCCTGGCCCTATTTTATCGTTTGGGTATGCTCAGCGAAGGTGATAACCGTCAGTCTGTCTCCGAGCTCGAGGCCTGCTCATCCACCGCCTCGGAGAGGGTCATCTCCCCGCGGGCCACCTTCTCGGCGAGCTCCCGAGATATGGTCAGTTTCCCCCCAGAGCGGATTCGGCTCGTCTTCTGGATGTTCCTCAACTCCCCCTCAGTGGGGAAGATGTCATAGCTGCGTTCAGCGGTCACGCCCCTGCCCGTGGCGATGTCTGTCGCGGACTCAATATTGCGCGCATCATCCCTCCGCCTGTCCCTCCTGGTAGTCCCCCTCTCGTCCACGATCTCCGTCTTGACTCCAGTATCGGAGAGGGCGTTGATTATCCTATTGCGGTTGGTGGGGTCGCCGTGGCCTATGCGTACCCTGAAGGCCTTCCCGTCATAGTTTCTCAGAACGCTCAAGAGGACCCCATGAACGGCTTCCGGCGAGGGAGCGGTTCGCGTCTCTATGACCTCCCCGTCTCCGAGGATGGCGACTCCAGGCCTGGGACCGGGGTCGACGCCGACGACGACTTCTTCGAAAGTGGTCTTGCCGCTGAGAATCTGGAGAGCCTTGGTCACAGCATCCTCAACCTCCTCGCAGGCGATTCGAGGCTCAAAGTCGACTTGATCCGACTCATCGCGAGAGGTGAGGACCACAGCGACCTCAGGAGGTACAGGTTCGTTGAGAGAGAGACTGACGAAGGGGATGTCCCTCTCCTTAAGCTTGGAAACTAGGTCGTGGTACAGCCGGAAGTCAGTCGTCAGGAGTCCAAGCATACTCCCCATCGGCTCTGCTAGACACCGAACTCCCATAAGGACTGAACGGTCTCGGGGCTCTGTCACCGAGCCTCTTCGTCCGTTGCATAGTCTCCCAGAGACTCGTCGAGCTTCCGAAGGAGCTTCTTGCCTTCCGTCGACAGTTTCTCCGGTGTGACAACCGTTACCCTCACAAGTTCGTCTCCTCGACCACTCCCGTCCAGATCGGGAAGGCCCTTGTTGCGCAGACGGAAGACCGTGTGGCTTTGAGTTCCAGGAGGCACTCTCAGGGTGGTGTTGCCCGTCAGGGTGGGAACGGAGACCTCTGCGCCCAAGGAAGCTTGAGTGAAGGTAATGGGGACCTCCACCAACAGGTCCCGACCGTTCCGCCTGAAGATCTCGTGCTCCTCCAAGTGGAGGACTATGTAGAGGTCTCCCGCGGGTCCTCCACGCTCACCCGCTTCTCCTTTGCCAGGAATCCTGAGGCTGAGGCCGTCGTAGGCCCCTCTAGGGATCGCCACGGCCACCTTGGAGGTCTTCTGCAGCAAGCCGCTTCCACCGCAGGTCTCACATAAGGTCGAAGGCCACTGACCTCTTCCTCCACACTTCGTGCAGGGTGTAATGGTAATCATCTGGCTGAACCCTCTCCGTCGAACGTCCCGCTGCTCGCCTGTCCCGTTGCACTGAGGACAGGTGGTCATGTCCCCACCCTCGGCGCCAGAACCTTCACACGCGTCGCAGGTAACCTCCCTGGGGACCTCCACGACCCTCTTGTCGCCCTTCGCGACGTCTTCGAGGCTGACATCGACGTCCATCCTGAGGTCGCGCCCTCGGACCACGCGGCGGTATCCTCCACCGCCAGACCTACGAAAGAATTCCTCGAAGAGGCTGCCTCCGAAGGGCGTTCCGAAGTTGCTGAAGAGATCTCGAAACAGCGAACTCCCAAAGATGTCCTCGATGTCTCCGAAGTGGGTGAAGTCAGACCAGTTGAAGCCACCGCGACCGAAGGTGGGCTGGACGCCCTCGTGACCGAAGCGGTCGTAGAGGGACCGCTTTTCATCGTCCATCATGACCTCGTAGGCCTCGGAGAGCTCCTTGAACTTCTCCTCCGCCTCCTCGGGGTTGTCCTTGTTGAGGTCGGGATGGTACTTCTTCGCGAGGCGCCTGTAGGCGCGCTTGATCTCGTCCTTGGAGGCTTTCCGCGGCACCCCAAGGACGTCGTAATAGTCCTTCTTCGCCATGGAGTATAAGTTGAATCTAGGCCAGGCTCAATAAAAGTTTCCTAGTCCTTCTCCTCGCTGACGTCCTCGTAGTCAGCATCCACGACGTCCTCCGTGGAGGGCTCCTCTTTACCCTCTTCCTTGGCCTTCTCCGCCTGGGCCTTCTGGTAGACTTCTACCCCTACCTTCTGGGCCTCCTCGTTGAGTTTCTCGATGGCCTTCTTCAGCACCTGTATGTCATCGGTCTCCAAGGCCTTCTTCAGGTCCTCGACCTTCTCTTCGACCGATTTCTTTGTGGCATCGCTGACCTTGTCTCCCATCTCCTTAAGCATCTTCTCAGTGCTGTAGACCATCGCGTCCGCCTGGTTCTTCGTGTCGGCTAGCTCCCGCCGCCTTCGGTCCTGCTCGGCGTACTTCTCGGCGTCCTTGATCATGCGCGCTTTCTCATCATCGTCGAGGCGCTGTGGTGCGGTGATGGTCAGCTTCTCTTCCTTTCCTGTCCCGAGGTCCTTGGCCGATACGTGGAGGATTCCACTGGCGTCGATGTCGTAGGTGACCTCTATCTGAGGGACTCCCCTGGGGGCAGGTGGTATGCCCGTCAGGTAGAACTTCCCCAGGGAGATGTTGTCAGGAGCCATCGGCCTCTCCCCCTGGAGAACGTGAATTTCCACCGTCGTCTGGCCGTCTTGGGCGGTGGTGAATACCTGGTTCTTCTTCGCGGGGATGGTGGTGTTCCTGTCGATGAGCCTAGTGAAGACGGCGCCAAGCGTCTCCACCCCGAGGCTCAACGGCGTGACGTCTAGGAGGAGAATGTCCTTCACCTCGCCGGACAGGACCCCACCCTGGATGGCCGCGCCCAGGGCAACGCACTGCATCGGATCCACCCCTCGCTCCGCCTTGGTGTTGATCAGCTTCTCGAAGTGCTCCCGGACAACCGGCATCCTCGTCGGCCCGCCAACGAGGATCACGTGCTGCACGTCTTCATACTTCCACTTGGCATCCTTGAAGGCCTGCTTGATGGGACCGACGGTCCTTTCGAGGACGGGTTCGACCAGCTGCTCCAGCTTGGAGCGATTGAGCTCCATCTCCAAGTGGACAGGCTTGTCACCCTTTTGCGCGATGAAGGGGAGATTGATGCTAGTCGTGTTCGTGCTGGAGAGTTCGATCTTGGCTTTCTCAGCGCCGTCCCTTACCCGTTGCATGGCGTTTCGGTCGTCGCGGAGCTTTACCCCCTCCTTCTTCTCGAAGTCCTTGAGGACGTGGTCGATGATAGTGTTGTCCATGTCGAGGCCGCCGAGGTGCGTGTCCCCATTGGTACTCATCACCTCGAAGACGCCCTCTCCAATCTCCATGAGCGTGACGTCGAAAGTGCCGCCTCCCAGGTCCAAGACGGCAACCTTGGCTTCCTCCGCTTCCTTGTCCAGCCCGTAGGCAAAGGCGGCAGCCGTGGGCTCGTTGATGAGGCGCAAGACTTCCAGTCCCGCGATGGAACCAGCATCCTTGGTTGCCTGCCGTTGATTGTCGTTGAAGTAGGCGGGAACAGTGATAACGGCCTGCGTCACGTCCTGCCCAAGGAAGGCCTCAGCATCTGCCTTGATTTTGCGGAGGATCATGGCGGAGATCTCTTGGGGTGTGTACTTCTTCCCATCAATCTCCACTGTGTGGTCGGTGCCCATCTTCCTCTTGATCTGCATGACGGTCCTGTCGGGATTCAGAACCGCTTGCCTCTTGGCAGGTTCCCCCGCCAGGATCTCATCCTCCTTGGTGAAGGCGACCACAGAGGGGAACATCTTCCCCCCGTAGGTACTTCCTTCAGCACTGGGGATTATGGTCGGCCGGTCACCGCGCATGACGGCGGCCTCGGAGTTCGTTGTCCCGAGGTCGATCCCGATGATCTTAGCCAGCTTCCTCACCTCCTTTCTTGACGACTATCACTTGTGAGGGTCGGAGGATTCTGTCACGCATCCGATAGCCCCTTTGCAGGACCTCAACTACAATCCCCTCCTCATTACCCTCCGCAAAACCCACGGCCTCGTGAAGGTAGGGATCGAAGGCTTCTCCTTCGGCCTTGATCTCCTCCAGGCCTTCGGCTTCCAGGACCTTGATCAAGTTGTCGTGAATGATTCGCATGCCGTTGGCGAACTCATCGTCTCTATCCTTCATAGACATTAGGGCGAGCTTGAATTCGTCGACCACGGGAAGGAGATCCACCAGGAGCGAGGCGGAGGCGAACCGCAGGAAATCCTGCTTCTCCTTCTCCGTCTCCTTCCGAAGGTTCTCCATCTCGGCTTGGAGATAGGCTAGCCTGTTGAGGAGTTCCTCCACCCTCTCCGACTTCTTGCCCAGCTCGTCCCGCAGACTTCCGAGCTCCGCTTCCAGCTCCTTCTTGGTGGGTCCTCTGGACCGCTTTGCCTTGACTGTCTTTTTGGGCAAGGCTACCGCCTCTCGAAGGGCGGCGGATGGGTGATGCGGGAACCTCAGAACTCCCCTTCGCCCATTCCGCCCATTCCGCCCATTCCGCCCATTCCGCCCGGACCGCCAGGACCGCCCGGTGGCATTTCAGGTCCCGTCGTCTTGGCGGCAATGACGTCGTCGATGCGCAGGATCATGACGGCTGCGTCCGTGGCCGAGTCGATGGCCTGCGTGCCCACACGGATGGGCTCCAGGACCCGCTCCTTCTGCATGTCCGTGATCTTCCCGCTGAAGACGTTGATGCCGTGGTTCTTGTGGCCCCTCTTGTGGTGCTTCCTCAGGTCTATGAGGGTGTCAATGGGGTCCAAGCCAGCGTTCTCCGCCAATGTCCTGGGCACAACCTCAACGGCGTCTGCAAAGGCCTCGATGGCTATCTGCTCCCTGCCGCCTACGCTCGGGGCGTAGTTGCGCAGGTCAATGGCAATCTCCATTGCGGCCGATCCGCCACCCGAAATCATCTTGCCGTCCTCGATGGTAACGGCCACGACGGAGTTGGCGTCGATGATCGACCTCTCCACCTCGTCCACCACGTGCTCCGTCCCACCGCGAACGAGGATGGACACAGCCTTGGGGTTCTTGCAGCCCGTGACGAAGGTCATCTTGTCGTCGCCGATCTTCTTCTCGTAGACCTCCTTGGCGGTCCCGAGATCGTCCTTGGACAACTCATCCAGCTTCGTCACGACTCGACCGCCGGTCGCCTTCGCCAGCTTCTCCATGTCTGACTTCTTCACCCGCCGGACGGCGTAGATCCCCTCCTTGGCCAGGTAGTGCTGCGCCAGGTCGTCGATGCCCTTCTGGCAGAAGAGGACCTTGGCGCCGCTCTTCTTCACCGTGTCCACCATCTTTCGGAGGATGTTCTCCTCCTCCTGCAGGAAGGCCTGCAACTGCGACGGATCTGAGATCTCGATGCGGGCGTCAAACTCGGTCTTCTTGACCTCCAGGGCCGTGTCTACGAGGGCGATCTTCGCGTTCTTCACGCTCTGTGGCATGCCGGTGTGGACCCTCTCCTTGTCGATGATGATTCCTTCGACGACCTCGGTGTCGGCGATGGTGCCTCCTTGCTTCTTCGTGATCTGGATGTTGTCGTCGTCTACGGTCCACTTGGTGCCCACCTTCTCGGCGACCGCCTTGACCGCCCCCACAGCGATGTCGGCTAGGTGTTCCCGATGGGCAGATGCGCTCTTGCTGATCATGGCCGTCATGGCGATGTCCTTCAGCTTCTGCGTGTCGTCGAAGGAGACCTTCGAGGAGATCTTCTGAAGGACCTCACGGGCCTTCTCAGCGGCCATCCTGTATCCCTGAGCTATGACTGTGGGGTGGACGTTCTGCTCCACCAGCTCCTCAGCCCTCTTCAGGAGTTCTCCCGAGAGAACGACCGCGGTGGTAGTCCCATCCCCGCACTCCTCGTCTTGGGTCTTGGCAACCTCCACGAGCATCTTCGCCGCGGGGTGCTCGATGTCTATCTCCTTAAGAATCGTTACGCCGTCGTTGGTGATGACCACGTCTCCCAGGCTGTCCACGAGCATCTTATCCATGCCTCGGGGGCCGAGGGTAGACCTCACGGCATCGGCCACTGCCTTCGCCGCTGCGATGTTGTTGAACTGTGCACCCTTTCCTCTGTCCCTCCTGGTGCCCTCCTTGAGCACCAAGATGGGCGTTCCTCCTGGAATCATACCTACTTACCTCCGAACCTTAGAGATACTTCTTGGCATCTATGTTAGACCTTCTATATAAGCATAACGAGGGGAGTGACTGCGCCTCCAGGGCTGCCCGGAAGGCGTTTGGCGGGCTCAAGAAGCAACTCGATTTCTTCTGGCCCTTCCTGAGAGACGACCGTCAGCCACTTGAACTCCCCCGGTGGCGGTTCTGTCTTCTTGATAAAACCCAGGACTTGCGTGTAGAACCTAAGGGCCTTGTCTTGGTCTCCTCGTGCCGCAAGATGACGCGGAAACCCCCTCTGGGCACTCAGACTTAAGGGAGGGACGCAGTTAGACGCCACGTGAGAGAACTCCTTGCAGAGGCGGCAGACCGCGCCTATCAGGCTCTCCAGCTCCTACCGAGGAATCGATGGGGCGAGGTTGTAGGGCAGGGTGCCGATGGAACTCCCACAACCCACATCGACAAAGTGGCGGAGGATGCCATTCGACACAGCCTGAACGAGGCCGAGGCGAAACTGAATTTCCTGAGCGAGGAGTCGGAGTTTGCCGATCTCGGACACGAGCTGACGGCAGTGGTCGATCCTGTTGATGGAACCCACAACGCACTGGCGGGCCTGCCCAACTACTCCGTTTCCATCGCAGTGTGCGAAGCAGACATGGCAGGAGCCCGCTATGGCATAGTGAGGGACCTGACAAGCGGATGGAGCTTCGAGGCTGCGAAGGGGGAAGGGGCTTGGCTCAATGGTCGCAGGATTCGGGTTCGGCCCTATTCTGAAGAGGGCTCCCTTTTCTCCATCTACCTGGGCCGTCGGGCACACGACAGAGCCTTTCGACTGGCAGGAATGTGTCGCAGAGTGAGGAGCCTAGGGGCCGCCTCCCTCGACATGTGCATGGTGGCCTCGGGGGCCGCCGACTTATACTACATGAACACCACCGCGGAGAATCTGGAGCTCAGGATTACGGACGTGGCAGCTAGTTGTCTGATTGTCCGGGAGGCTGGAGGAGAGGTTTATGGCCTAGGAGGAGATGCGTTGAACATGCCTCTTGATCCCGCCTACCGCTCCAACATGTTCGCCCTAGGCGACGAGAGACTGCTGGAGGTGGTTCTCTGAGGTTCGGCCTGACGGCCAACCCCGAGTCCACAAGGGCGGTGAAGGCCGCGGGGGAAGTCCTGAAAGTCCTCAGGAGAGAACACAAGATTCTCATTGAGGAAGATCTGGCGAAGGTCCTCGGCGAGAAGGGCTCCGCCCTGGACGAGATGAGTATCGACATCCTGGTGACTGTGGGCGGGGACGGGACCATCCTCCGGGCCCTGCAACTCGGCGACTTCGAGATTCTGGGTGTCAACATAAGCCGCGTCGGCTTTCTTACCGAGGTGGGCATAGATAGCCTGGAGGACGTCCTTCAGGATCTTACGGAGGGCAAGTTCGTCATCGACGAGAGGATTAAGCTACGGGTGGACTCGAACGGCAAGAGGCAGCCGGACTGCGTGAATGAAGCCGTAATCCACACTGCCAGCCTTGCCAAGGTCCGAAGGTTCAGGGTCACGGCGGACGGTGAGGTCGTGGCTACCGTGGAGGGTGATGGCGTCATCGTGGCCACGCCGACAGGTTCCACCGCCTACTCGATGTCGGCCGGCGGGCCCATCCTAGACCCTCGGGTGAGAGCCTTCGTCATCACGGCCCTGGCGCCCTTCCGTCAGACGCTGAGACCGACCGTCGTACCCGCCGACGGGCGGATTGTGGTCGAGCTTCTAGACCGTGGACCTTGCGTATTGGTCTTGGACGGCCAGCAGGAGACCAAGCTGCCCAGCAAGGCCAGAGTGGAGTTTACGATTTCTGAGAAGAGGGCCAGGTTCGTCCGATTCACCAAGGCCTTCTACACTAGGGTCAACGAAAAGCTTACGGAAGGCCTGCACTCGTGAGAAAGAGGGTCGAGTCTATCCGTAGGGAGACTCTTGAAATGATCTTAGAGGCTTCTAGCGAAAGCTATCCGAATGAGTTCGGCGCCATCCTAAGGGCCGAGGAAGGGATTGTCTCCGAGATTCTGCTCGTTCCAGGGACTATCGGCGGTGAGTCCCACGCCATCTTCCGGCTCTATATGCTTCCCATCGACTTCAGCGTGGTGGGGACGGTGCACTCACACCCTAGCCCGTCGCCCCTCCCATCCCCCGAAGACGTGGAGTTCTTTCAGAGATTGGGGCAGGTCCACATCATTGCTGCCTACCCGTACGACGAAGTTTCCTGGAGGGCGTGGGACCGCGAGGGCAAGCCCTACGCCTTGGAAGTTGTAGACTGAACCTGGAGGTATAGGTCCTCAAGGCCGTCGACGACCTTCTCCACGGTGAAGCTCTTCTCCACTTTGTGCCGTCCCGCAAGGCCCATGCGCTCCCGCTCCTGAGAGTTTTCCAGGAGTCGGTCGATCTTCCTTGCGATGTCCTCTGGGCTCATCGGTTCGGCCAGGAGACCCTCAACGCCATCTGTGATAACCTCCCTGACGCCAGGGACGTCGGAGACCACTACTGGCTTCCCGCAAGCCATGGCCTCCAAGGCAGCGATTCCGAAGGCCTCGAGCCTCGAGACTGAGGGGAGGACGAGCATATCGCAAGCGGCAAAGTACTCCGGTTTCTCCGATTCGGCGACGCGCCCAGCAAAGTCTACCTTCTCCTCCAGGCCAAGGGAGGATGCCAGTCCCTTCAGCCTCGCCGCACTGTCTCCTCCGCCAACCACAAGGAGGCGAGCGTCGACCTGCCGGAGAGCCTGGAGGAGATACTCGATCCCCTTATGACGGACCAGGCGACCGACAAAGAGCACGAGGGGCTCTGTCTCTCGGATGCCATATCGCTTCCGGATGGCGGTCCCAGAAGCGCCTGGTTTGAACCTCTTGGCGTCCACCGCGTTGGGTATCACCATCGGGTCCAGCTTCCAGAGACTCCTAGAGGTGGCGGCGTATGTGTGGGTGGTAGCCACGACCCCAGTTGCCTGACTCATTGCAAAGGCCTCCAGGGTCCGTCTATAGAGTCCGGTCACCAGGGGACCTGCCGGGCCCGCTACCTCGAGGTCGCAGTGGTATGTGACCACGAGAGGTACGCCGGTTCGCTCGGACGTCCTGGCCGCGAAGTACGAGGTAACAGGAGGAGGTGAGTGGGTGTGGTAGAGGTCAGCTGGGACCACTTCCAGATCGTCCGTCAGACGGGGGGTCACGGGAGACCTGAAGAGTGTCAACAAGACCTTGGAACGCAGGACTGGAATCCCCATCACTTCGTCCTGGGCAGGCACCCTCCCGTGCTTGCTCGTAACCACGGTAACGTCATGGCCTCTCCGCTTGAGCTCGAGGGAGATGTCCATCACATGAGACTCCACCCCGCCGATATGAGGATAGAAATAGGGACAGACCTGCGCGATCCTCATGCTAGTATATCCTGCTCCCAGGGGCTACGTTCCCTTTGGCCAAGGCCCCGGGTCCAATGGATGAATCCTCCCCGATAACGGTCCCCACGTCAATCGAGGCGTTGATCCCCGTCTTCACGCCATCCCCCATAATGACGCCCAGCTTTCGCAGGCCCGTGTCCACCCTCTCCCCCTTGACCGTCACGAAAATGCTCCTCGAATCCAGGCGCAGGTTGGCCACTTTGGTTCCTGAGCCGAGATTGCAGCCTTCCCCGATGACGCTGTCTCCCACGTAGTTCTGATGAGGGATGTGGCTGTTGTCCATGACGATTGCATTCTTGACCTCACAGGCGTTGCCCACCCTGGAGCCCCTGCCTATGTAGGTCGAGGGGCGGATGTAGCAGTTGGGGCCTACGGTGCTTCCCTCGTCCAGGTAGACGGGGCCTTCGACATATGACCCCGATCTAATCACGGCGTCCTTGGCAACCGTTACGGGGCCCTTCAGCGAGGTTCCCTTCTCGACATCCCCCTCAACCTTCGCCTCTAAGCCCGCCAGGAGCACCTCATTGGCCTTCAACAGGTCCCAGGGATAGCCCACATCCAACCACGGGCCCTCTAGCTTGTGGACCAGGATGTCCTCCTTCTTCAAGAGGAGCTTAAGCGTGTCAGTGACCTCATACTCACCCCTCGGGGACTTGGGCGTCTTGCGGATAAGGTCAAAGATGCTCTCGTTGAAGAGGTAGATACCAGCATTGACCCAACCCCCCCTCGGCCTGGGTGCCTTTTCCTCGATAGAAGTCAACCTTTCCCCCTTCACGTGGACGCTCCCGAACAGCTCGGGCCTCTCGGCCTTCGCCACCGCCACAACCGTGGAGTCAGACTCAACGTGTCTCTCGACTATGGTCCGGAGGTCTTTGCCATCAAACACGATGTCTCCGTTCAGGCAGAGAAAGCGACCGTCAACGTGGCCCTCGGCCAGGCCAATAGCCGCTGCCGTGCCGTCCAGTGTCTCCTGTTCCTCGTAGTCCAATGAGAGGCCGAGGGACTCCCCTCGGCCGAAGTACTCCTTGAGTCTCCTCCCCCTCCAGCCGATGAGGATCGTTGCGGAGGGCAGTCGGGAGGACTTGATCCGCTGGAGGGCGTGCTCCAGGAACGGTCTACCGGCCACGGGCAAGAGGGGTTTGGGCTTGTTTGCAGTCAAGGGGCGCATCCGAGTGCCCTCCCCTGCAGCCAGTACAAAGGCTCTCATCGGATCGCCCTGGAGACCTTCGAATGAAGGGTAGCGTATATCTCCCTTGCCCTCTCTTCTTCCCGGGCCTCGGAGGTGATGCGAATCTTCGGCTCCGTTCCGGAGGGCCTCACCAGAGCCCAGCCATCGCCGAAGTCCAGCCTCCAACCGTCGAGGTGCGAGATGTTGTCCACGTCCATGGTCTCCAACTCCCGACCCAGGTGTTCGAGGCCATCCGCGGGATCATACTCAATGGCGCCCCGGAGGATGGGGTAGTCCGGTACGTCCCCAACCTGCTCCTGGATGCTTCCCTCTTGAAGGATGGAACAGAGGTAGGCTGCAGCGTAGACGCCATCGGGACACAGGGAGAACTCGGGGAAGATCCAGGTGCCCGAGGCCTCACCCCCAAGGTCCGCCCGGGCTTCCTGAATGGCCTCGGCGACGTAGACGTCGCCGACCCTGCTCCGAATCACCTTGTCCTTCCCCAGGAAGTCCTCCAGGGCCATGGAGGCATCCACAGGCACAACGACCTTGTCCGCCCTTAGAGCTCGGGCAAACAGCACCAGAAGCTGCTCTCCCTTCACCACCAACCCCTCTCCATCCAGTGCCACCATCCGATCGCCGTCTCCGTCATGGGCGACCCCGACCGTGCAACCAGCCTTCCTGACCCTCGCCGCGAGGTCCCCCAACCTCTCCTCCGACGGCTCAGGTCCCCTCCCAGGAAAGCCACCGTCGGGCTGAC
>JABAOF010040500.1_pt1 | contig 13479 bp, 11 predicted proteins | sample 7062171 | NCBI WGS metagenome assembly JABAOF01 (sample SAMN14538628, study PRJNA623070) | marine sediment metagenome | biome: marine biome [ENVO:00000428]; feature: marine pelagic biome [ENVO:01000023]; material: deep marine sediment [ENVO:00002113] | place: India: Gulf of Khambhat ...
CGAAGGATACAGGATATCCTGGGATTCAGTAACTGGAAAAGTAAATGACGTCGTCTTTGAGGACAACATCAAAGCCTGGAGTGGAGACCACTGCATCGACCCCAGGATTGTCCCCGGCATATTTTTCTGCAACAAAAAAATAAACAGAGAAAGCCCTTCTTTAATAGATATTGGTCCAACAGCACTCGAATTATTCGGCCTCCAGGTGCCTTCGCACATGGACGGGCGTTCACTGATAGATGTCAAGAATTTTTCCTTGGATCAGAATAGAAAGGAAGAGAAAAAATGAATCAAATAGATCGAAGAGAATTTATTAAATTAGGCTTGGCTGCTGGGTCTCTTCTGGCCCTGGGAAGCTCAGACCTGGTTACCAAAGCATTTGGAAAGAAAGATACTCCCCAAAAGGTCCTTATCCTTGGGCTCGACGGGATAGATGCTCGCCTTCTCCAGCTATGGATGAAAGAAGGAAAACTTCCTTATTTCCAGAAGCTGGCGAGCCAAGGAGGCTTTCTTCCACTCCGAACAAGCATCCCGCCGCAGAGTCCTGTGGCTTGGTCGAATTTTATCACGGGGATGAATCCAGGTGGACACGGCATATTTGACTTTGTCCATAGAGAACCAGAGCATTACCTTCCTGTATTTTCTGCAACCGAAACTACAAGCGCAAAAAAAACAATCAGAATCGGAAATCTTGTGTTTCCCCTATCAGGAGGAGAGGTAAAAAATATGCGCCAAGGAAGAGCTTTCTGGCAGATCCTTGAAGATCATGACATTCCGGCAACTGTTTTTAAAATCCCGGCTAATTATCCTCCTGTCCCTACAAAACAGAGAACAATCTCTGGTATGGGAACACCGGATATACTCGGAAGCTACGGCATCTTCAACTACTACACAACAGAATCCAAAGAGCTCAAGGAAGATATCGGCGGAGGAAGAATACATGAGATTTATGTCTCGTCCGATAGAGTCGAAGCAACTCTTCCCGGCCCTAGAAATGAATACAAAAAGGATAGGCCAGAATCTGGGATAGAATTCAAGGTTTTTATAGATCCGGCGAATCCGGTCGTCAAAATTTCAATCCAAGATCATGAATTTATCCTCAAAGAAGGAGAATGGAGCTCATGGAAAAGAGTTCGGTTCAACATGATTCCCACCCAGAGTGTAAGCGGCATCTGCCTGTTTTATCTTAAACAGGTTCGGCCCCACTTCAAGCTTTATGTTTCACCCATAAACATTGACCCAGGGCAGGCCGTACTTCCCATCTCCACTCCCAAAGGATACTCCAAAGAGCTGGAAGAGAGATTCGGTTCTTTTTTCACCAAAGGTCTTCCGGCTGATACCAGCGCTCTTGATAACGACGTTCTGGATGATGGAGAGTTCCTTGAGCTTGACGATTTTGTCCTCAAAGAAAGGCTGGAGATGTTCGACTATGAATTGGCTAGATTTTCATCCGGTCTTCTCTTCTACTATATTTCCAGTACCGATCAACGGCAGCATATGTTCTGGCGGCTTATCGATAAGGAACATCCCGCTTATGATCCAGCTCTGGCAAAAAAATACGGAAACACAATTGAAAACATCTATAAAGAGACCGATAAAATCCTGGCCAAAGCAATGGAAAAGGCGGACAAGGATACGGTGATAATCGTCATGTCTGACCATGGATTCTCTCCCTTCCGCCGCTCTTTCAATATAAACACATGGCTTAAAGAAGCCGGCTACCACTCCCTGATCAGTCCCTGGAAACAGGGCCGAGAAGATCTTTTCATGAACACTAATTGGTCAAGAACCAAAGCTTATTCTTTTGGCCTGAACAGCCTTTACATCAACCAAAAGGGAAGAGAAGCACAAGGCACTATCAAGCCAGGAGCAGAAAAAGAAGCCCTCGTTGGAGAAATTGTACAAAAATTAGAAAATTTCCGTGACCCTAAATCAGGAGAAAGACCGGTTTTAAGAGCATATATTAGCAAGGATGTTTACCAAGGTCCGTATGCGGACCTAGCTCCGGATATCATTGTCGGCTACAATCATGGCTACCGCACATCCTGGGCTGCACCGCTGGGAAGAATCCCTAAAGAAATTGTCGAGGATAATGCGGAAAAATGGAGCGGTGACCACTGCATGGATCCAGAAGTTGTCCCTGGAGTTCTACTCACCAACCGCAAGATAAAATCAAAATCTCCGGCTCTCTATGACCTAACGCCGACAATACTTCAAATCTTCGGTATAGAAATACCAAAGGAGATAAGAGGGAAACCGATATTTTAGATTCCGGGAGAAAAAAAATGGGAAAAGCTAAAATAAAATTGGATAAGGATTTAATGGAGAAGGTCAAAAAATACGCCAAAATGGCTGGCTATTCTTCCCCTGAAGAATTCATCACCCACTTGCTGGAGAAAGAGATTGCAAAACTTGAAGAATCAGATTCGGAGGAGGAAATCAAGAAAAAGCTTAAAGGCCTTGGCTATATTTCTTAAGCATTAAAGGATGATGTGGATTTTCAATTCTGTGTTCGGAAAAATATTTGATCTCATCTTTTTCCTTTTCCGAAACATGAATCCCTGGATTGGGATGATTATCATCTCACTCCTAACAGCCCTCTTGATGCTTTTTGTCTTTCGCTTCACCTCAAACCAAGAAGGGATAAGGCAAGTCAAGAATAAAATAAAGGCGTATCTCCTCGAGCTTCGCTTGTTCAAAGACAGTCTAAGTCATTCTTTTAGAGCGCAGGGGAAAATCCTTCGCTATAATTTAAAGTACATCAGCTACTCTGCCAAACCCTTGCTGGTGATGATCATTCCTCTCATCCTGATACTTATCCAGCTTAACCTCTGGTTTGGCTACGAGGCTCTAACTCCCGGACAAGAAACAATCTTAATGGTCAAATTGGAAGAGGGTCACAACCCTCTTGATATAAATCTTGCAGTCGAACCCTCCTCAGGCTTCGATATCCAAACTGCACCGCTCAGGATTGAAGAAGAGATGGAGATAAACTGGCGTCTTCAAGCGAGAGAAAAAGGAATTCATGACTTAACATTGATAGTCAACGGCCAGAGACTCACAAAAAAGGTGGCTGTCGGTCAAAAACCGCTGAGCAAGATTTCTCCTTTGAAAGTTAGACGTCACTTTATCAATGAATTACTCAACCCAGGAGAAGCACCACTATCAGGAGACATCCCGATAAAAACGATAGAAGTGAAATATCTAGCCAAGAAAATGAGTCTTTTTGGTTGGAACATCCCGTGGATCTTGGGTATCCCTTCCTGGCTTATCGTTTATTTCGTTCTTTCTATTATCTTTGGCTTTGTCTTAAAGGGAGTTTTTAAGGTCGAAATCTAGCTTGAACGTTTCTCTTACTTATTATCAGTTATTTTAACTTAATAAATCTTAACGCGAAAGATCCTTATTCTTTTTCGACCTACCCCATCTAAAAAAATCATAATTATGAAAATAAGGGCTAGCATAAATGCAGTAATTATTGGGCCGAAATGAAGCATCGAGTAACAGAAAGCTATGAAAGGCAGAAGGCCGGCGCGAACTACAAATTTCAATGGCTTGTGTTTTTCAATGATATTAACAGCTAAGGGAGAATATTTGTAGTATAGGTTGATTATCGCACTACCTAGCTTGCTACTCATAAGATATCTGTTCTTAAAATCACGGATGGTCTTTACATAAGGATGCATTGGTGAGCCAAAAGCTGCTGTTGCAATAAAACAGTTACTTTTTTTTCCATTCGTACTATCATCCGTCTCATCATCACCCGTGCTTACGGTTTCAAAATTGGCTGTTATCGATTTATCTGACAACATAATGACTGTTAGAGGATTAGTAACTCCTGCAGCATCACCACTCCAACCACTAAATTCATAGCCATCTGAGGGTAAAGCTTCTATGGCAACCTCACTTGCTAAGTCATGCACGTAACTCCCAGGTGAAGGATCAGTAGTTCCACCAGAACTTGCAGCTATGGTCAGCGTGTATTGAGATAAAATTGGCACAGCACTAGCACTGGTTTCCCGAGGAGTAACATCTGTGTCTTGAGGAGAAGAATCTGAATCAGCGGGAACCACAGACGTGATAAGAGGAGAAATCGAGGTCTCTGAAACAATGACATTCAAATCCGTATCTAAACCTACAAATTCGTTCTCACCCTCTGGGGAAAGTTTCAAAACTAAGTAATTTTTGTGTCCTTGACCAAAGTGCTCTGTGGTGCCTGCGACGATATAACCCCCGTTTGCTGTTTGCTGAATAGACCTTGCTTCTTCACCTCCTATTCCATAGACTTTCTGCCATTCAATCTCTCCATCAGGAAATAGCTTTAAGACCAAAGCATCAGTGCCTCCATAACTAACTGAAGTAGCATAGCCTGAGAGGACATATCCCCCTTCTGCTGTCTGCTGAACAGGAGACCAGAGATATTTGTCAAAGTCTCCTCCGTAGGTTTTCTGCCATTCGATCCCTCCATCTGGGAAAAGCTTTAATACCCAGAAATCTCGTGATCCTGTATCTGAAGACTTGATATTGCCGGCGACTATGTAACCTCCATCCATTGTCTGCAGAACAGAAGACCCAGCATCACCCCAGCCATCATCATCCTCTCCTCCGTAGGTTTTCTGCCATTCGATCTCTCCATCAGGAAAAAGCTTTAAAATCCAGATGTCCTCTGATCCAGCACCAAATGACTCTGTTGTGCCAGCGACAATGTAACCTCCATCTGTTATCTGATGAATAGAATATGCCCACTCACGTTCCAATCCTCCATAAGTTTTCTGCCATTCAATCTCTCCATCAGGAGAAAGCTTTAATATCCACATATCTGAACTCCCAGAACCATATGAATAAGAAGGGCCTGCGACAAGGTAGCCTCCGTCTGTTGTCTGTTGAACAGAATGCGCATAATCACCGTAGACTCCTCCATAGGCTTTCTGCCATTCAATCTCTCCATCAGGGAAAAGCTTTATAATCCAGGCACCTCCAAAAGCTCTTGCGATGCCTCCGACAATATATCCTCCGTCTGTTGTCTGGCGAATAGATTTGGCTACATCCCATTCATCTATGCCATAAACTTTCTGCCACTCTATCTCTCCATTAGAGAAGAGTTTTAAGATCCACATATCACAATATCCGTCTATGGTAAGAATCCAGGAAAAACCTCCCACAATGTAGCCTCCATCTGCTGTCTGCTGAATAGAGCAGGGAATATTAGAAAAATATCCTCCATAAGCTTTTGCCCATAGATCGCTTTCAGCGTTGATTTCAAGAGCGACGTGTTCATATTCATTTATCTTAAAAGGTCCCTTCCAAAGAGAATTAAACGATGTAAAGGTAGCAAACCATCCGAGCAACTCTGGTTTTTTTAAGCTATTGGTTCTTTGATAATCCGCGCATCCAAAGAGCCAAAAACTTGTCAAAAAGACGGTCAGAAATAAAGCTAGTTGTTTAATATTGACCTTAATGGAGATAAATCTAGATAGAGATTTCATATTATCGGTTAAAAAGCTTCTATGCGATTTTGTTTTTTGTTTGAATTTCCCATCCTCCCGCTTTCGGTATTTTATGCAAGGAAAAAATTTATGTCAAATGCTAAAAAGAATACAAATCTCATCTATCTTATTATTATTCCCTTTTCCAATCCTTTAAAATTGACTGCATCTTTCCCCTATGATATAAGCCAGAGAGTAACTCAGCTTATGAAAATCAAACAAAAACTAAAGGAAACAGTTACACTCAAAAATAAATTTTTTCCCCAGAAAAAAATATCAGCATCATTTAAATATAGCTAAATAGATTTTAAATAACGGAGGAAATCATGAAATTAAGACCGATTGTGTTCGTATTGTTTCTATCAACCTTTTTATCCACTTATGTTCTTGCGCAGGAAAAACCCGCAGAGGAGCCAAAATACGGTTGGCAAAAAGAGATGGTCGGGGGGATTAATTTGACTCAAACCAGTTTAAGCAACTGGACCCAAGGAGGAGAAAACTCAGTCGCCTGGCAGCTCAATTTTAATTTCAAATTTATAAATAACCAGGAAAAGTTGAGTTGGGCTAACTCTGGTAAGTTTATGTTCGGTTCAACTAAGCTTGGTGATCAAGAATTCCGCAAGTCCATCGATGAGATTAAATTGGAAAGTGTCCTTACATATAAGCATGCAAAATACGTTAATCCTTATGCTGCCATAACTGCTGAAACTCAGTTTGCTCCAGGGTACAATTACGACACAACACCAAAAACGCAAATATCGTCTTTTATGGACCCTGGATATTTCAGAGAAAGTATTGGTGTAGGTTATCATCCAAACGAAATCGTAAAGACCCGATTGGGTGTGGCACTCAAACAGACCATCACCAGTGATTATCCCATACCATATGCCGATGACCCGGATACTATGGATAAGATCGAGAAAATAAAGAATGAATTCGGAGTTGAGTCGGTGACTGATATAAGTTGGAAGGTTACAAAAAACTCACTTTTTACCTCTAAATTAGAGCTTTTTTATTCACTAAAAGCCTTCGATGAAACAGACATAAATTGGGATAATGTTTTCACCATAATGATTTCCAAATACTTTAATGTAAATATTAATCTTAAGTTTTTCTATGATAAGGATATCTCTAAAAAGCGACAGATCAAGCAAGCAATCTCATTGGGTTTTACCTACAGTTTTCTGTAACAAAGTTAGAGATGCGACCATCAGATGATTATTAGATAAAAGATGGGAAAGAAGAATTGAGATCGGTATTATTTTCCCTTTTTAAGGAAATACATCTTTAAAAAAAGATGATGTCTAAGCCAAGTTATTCGCCTAGTCCTTTTCTTCAATCTTGTTGAACCAGGCTATTTCTTCGAGTTTCCTCCTTTTCTTCTCTCTTGAAGGTTTTCTCTCGTAGTAGCCCATAGCCATAAGCGATACGATCTTGTATTTACGAGGAATCTTTAAAAATTTCCGTGCTTTTCTGGGATTGAACCAACCAATCCAGCACGTGCCCAGACCGAGCTCCTCGGCCTGAAGCACGATATGTTCACCAGCTATACCTGCATCAATGTAGTAATAGTGGATGTTCTGTATTTGTTTCCCTATCCTGTTGGCAATGATATCCAGCCGCGCCAGTATCAAAATGATAACCGGAGCCTTGGCTGCAAATTTTGTGACGAAATATATTCCTGAAAAAACCTCTTTGGCAAATTGAGCCTTAAGATCTGGATCGTCAATAATTAAAAACCTCCAGGGCTGGACATTATCTGCAGATGGTGCCAACCGGGCAGCCTCGATGCAGGTCAGAATTTTTTCTCTCTCCACAGGCTTTTCTAGATAACGGCGGATACTCCTCCGGCTTCTGACAAGCTGCTGAAAAGGATTTTTAATTTCTTGTTTTTTCTCCGTCATCTATGGTTTAACTCCTCCGATTATTCTCTTTAAATATTTTTTAATCTTACGAGCCCTGCCTTCTCGAGGACTTTCAAGAAACCATAGACATCCTGAACCTCGACTGGTCCAAATTCAGCCGAAACAGCCCGAGCAATATCAAAAATACTCTTTCGTCCATCGACAAAATTAAGCGCCTCATAGGAAGCATAACGCCTAAGCTTTATCTGATCCAAAACGCCTTCCCCAAGCTTTTCCTCGATATAATCTGTCCTAAGGGGGCAGACGAAATCTTCCGCCCTGACCGGAACGACTCTGCTCATTCTTTTCTCCTCCGAACTCATAGTAATTGGCTTTGGTTTTGTCCCAAATTTTAGGCAAAGATTTTTATACGTGGTCTGAGCTTCCTTTATAAAAGCAGAGCTTAATGTTTTTATGTTCTCATTGCAATCTTGAATTTCACTTTTCGCTTTTCGGTCTTTGACAAAGATTAACGTTGAAAGAACAGCGTGCTCTTGCCTTCGTTTGGAANNATTTTTAAATCCAGAGCTTAATGTTTTTATATTCTCTGTGCAGCCCTGAATTTCACTTTTCACCTTCCTGTCTTTCACAAAAATACAAGTGGAAAGAACAGCTTGTTCTTCCCGTATCTTGGAGTGCTCAATCACATTTAAAACCTGCCTGTAAGCCTTATGAAGTTTTTCAGCCTTGTCAGCCTCATACATCAAGGATAGGCTATCATAGTAATCGCTTGAAAGGCGAGAAAGACCGTTTCTGGCAATAAGCCTTGACATGTCCTTGGCTTCTTTTTCTGATGCATGGGCCAAATAATAAGTGGAGCCAAGGGCTATAAAGCAAACACGACGCAGCTCTGAAGCATCAACTTTGTCAGGAGTATCAAGGTTTGTATGATGGAATGTGTCTCCATGACCGAACATCACCGAAGGAACTTTCAAAGCGCCGTCATTAAAAATGTAATGGTCGCTTCCACCGCCAAAAGGGCGAACTCTATAAGCAAAGGGATGATTACTTCCGTTCATACTTCTCAGATTCAGCCTCTCCGCCAGTTTCGTGAAATTGACAGTGACATCATTGAGATAGCTGGGCATTGAATCAGGAGTACAGGTTATGTTAAAGGTTCCTCCTGTCAGATGAAGGTCTTCTCCGATCATATCACAGTTAATCACTGATAATGTGTTTCTGGTTCTTTCAAGGTAGGCTTGGATGTAAGGAACCGTCCCAGCAAACTCTGGAACCCAAAGAAATCGGATTGTCCTCTTTGGCGGCTCAATCAATCCTTTGTCCACCATTTTTTTCAAAGCCCGAGCCATCTCCAGCATGCCCCCGCTTCCACTGGCATTGTCATTGGCACTCGGGAGAGGGTGGCAAAGGTGTCCGATTATCATAACTTCTTTTTCTGGCTCGGTGCTTCCAGGCAATGAAGCTGATAACACCTCAACTTGGCTCTGATAATGCTCAGCATCGACAGAAGCTTTCAAAACAACCTTTTTCCCCTCATCCAGCATCTTTTTCAGAAGCCAGCCCTGGTTTTTGCTGACGTTAAATCCGAATCCTATCTTCTCTCTCTCCTCCCAACGGGGCCAAATGGCTGTATACCGAATCATACTGGGATAGCCTGGCCTAACTTCTGGAGGATACCAGGTAACAACGCCCAAAGCACCTCTCTTGACAACTGCCTCCCTCGAAACATCGCCCGTATAGGCGGTGGCCAGAACAATTTTTCCTTTGACTTCTTTGTTTTTATAAGACTCCTCACCTACTCCTGTGCCTACGTCCACAAGCTCAGCCTCCACTTCAGCAGAATTACTGTGTTTGACAAGAGTGAGAGGAATCTCTTCATAGGAACACAGTCTTTCTTTTTTCGGAGAAACCATCCAAAGCTCTGCCCGCTTAGCTCGCCAGCCAATAGGAGTTCTGTAGGCGTAATAATACTTAGAGCCGTTCGAGGGCCAGCCTTCAAGCACTATATCTTTAAATCCGATTCTCTCCAATTCATTTTTAATCATCACAGCTGCATCATGCCACCCTTCTGAAGCCTGGATGCGATCAAAGCGTGTAATCAAGACCGTGTAGTTAAATGCGTTCTCTCCAGAGACATTCTCCATAAGAGCCTGGGTAAGCTTTTTTGAGGCAAGAGTGTTCTCTGCCAATGCCACAGAAGAAGTTAGGGTCGCTATAAGGAAAAAAACGAAGGTTTTTCTTTTTTGTTTCACAGCTTTCCTCCTTACATCTTTATAACATTAAAACTAGTATTTTTTCTAATGCTGCTTGTCAGAAAAGCCAGGATCTTTGATTCCTTTGTGTATCTATTGTGTATCTACGAAAAGAATCAACTCAATTTTATCTTCGCAAGCAAAACTTGGATATAAGGATTACTATTTTATCAGGTGGAGATTGGTTTGGCGCCCATCAAGGAAGTAAACTCCCTCCCTTGTGAAGGCTGCATCCTGTTCCAGAGCAATACGAATTTCCTGGCCTCCCCATTCTGCAAGGTTTGTTCTGATGTTCAGTTCGATCGCATAGCAGGTGTCATAGTAGAGACTATAATCTCCCTTTCCCGGAACTTTGTCTTGATTGTCCCATAGACCGATGGTTGGTCCTGCTGCATGACCATGGAAGCCTAAGGGATGGGTGTAGATGCTGGCTTTCAGACCAGCTTTTTTTGCTTCTTTCAACGCAACAGCAAGAATTTCGTTTCCGGTTTTTCCCTCTTTGAATTCCCCTATGAAAATATCCTGGAGCTGGTTTCCCAGCTTCAAAGCCTCCTTTAAGCCCTGAGGTGCATCCTTTTCTCCTTCTCGCAGGACATAAGCATGTTCCTGGGTATCTGTGTTCAGACGGAGATAGGTTATTCCAATATCGCAGTGCAAGAGATCTCCCCTTTGGATAATGTTTCCCTGGGTTTTACTTTTTTTAAAGCGCTGGATGGATATAGAAGGATGAAACCAGTTGCCCAGGCGAAGTTCCCGGAACTTTTCCCTTATCCACCAGGAGACATCCTGAGTTGTGGTCACCCCCGGCGTGATGACTTCCCTGGAGAAAGCTTGGGCGATGATTCCATGAGCTATAGCCACAATATGGGGATAGACCTCAAGCTCCTCAGGTATTCGCCTCTCCAGCCAGCCGATTGCGAGTTCCTCTGCTGAGTGTAGCCGCGAAGAGTACTCGGGGCCAAGTGCTTGAAGCAGCTTTTTCTTTAGCGAGACTGAAAGGCCATCGCCAAAGGCAAATGTATCAGACTCGTTTATACCGATTCTTTTAGGATTTCGCTCCTTTATGACTTTTGCCAGGCATTCCCACTGCTCAATTTTTTCAGGATCCCATACTCCTTCATAGAAATTTCGGATCCCGTAGCGGCTGACAGCCAGCCTTTCCACACCCTTTTCTCCNNAGACAGGATCCTCGTTGTACTCACGACAGATAACCACCCACATATCAAAATTCTCCCTACGCATCAGTTCAGGAAGAACTGTTTCAAGGCGAATCTTTAACCAGTTATTAACAACAGCATTTCTTTCCCGCATGCTGAGAATAGAAGGCATCTCTTCCTTTGCAGACAAAAGGGGAAGAAGCGCAAAAAAGAGAACAAATGCAAGAAGTACTATTTTTCTTTCTTTGGACATGACTCCTCCTTTCCAGGTAATATATTTCTTTAATAATTCCTTCTACATGTTCTCCAAATTTATATCAGAAAAAAGAATCTTTTAAAAACTTTTTAGTATATTTCTTCGTATAATATTATTGGGGTCAGGCCTTGCCAATGGGAAGAGATACCTTCTCGCCCCTTTCCCAATGGCATTCCCAATGATAAGGCGTGACCCTATGACTGATTCTAAAAGCTTTTGAGGAAGCTATTAAGAAAAAAATAATCAAGAACAAAAATGAGGACAAACCCCGTTTTTGCAGGAAACAGGGCATTCTCAATTTATGGATACAACATCAGAAAATGGAGAATCTTCCCTTTTCGTGTATAATTGTCCAGTAAAAGTATTTGCTCAAGTCTTTATTTATTTGGTATAGTGCTTAAAGCTTTTGGGCTTTATATAAAATTTTTAATTAATAGAGGAGGTAGAACAATGAAAAAATTTGCGTTGATCGGAATGACGGTTATCTTCGCACTATTTTCCTTTACATCCTGCGAAGAAGGTTTGTTCGTTTCTAAGGCTCCTGCAAATGTTGAAAGCGCACTTAAGCTCATTCCCGAAGATGTATTTGCAGTCTTCTATGTCGATGTCCAGAGAATTCTATCAATAGAATTCATAAATAATATAATCCAAGAAAAAGAAGAAGAAGATGAAGCCTCGGAAGAACTAACAGAGTATGAAGAATTTAAAGCAAAGACAGGAATAGATCCCGCAAGGGATATTCATTTCGTCGTCGGTGCTATAACAGGAGAGGGAGAAAAAGGAAAGGAGGAAGGAGTCGGAATCATAAACCTCAATTATGATAAAGAACAATTACTCTCTGCGCTTAAAGAAGAGATAGAGAAGGAAGCAGAGGAAGAGGAAGAGGAAGAAGAGAAAGAAGAAAAATCAGAACTGATCGAAGAAGAATATAACGGCTTTATTATTTACAAAGTTAAAGAAGAGTGTGAAGAAGAAGAGAAAGAAGAGGAAGAGGAGGAACATGGTGAAGAACACGAAGAACATGGTGAAAAAAAGGAAGAATGCTTCACATTCCTGGATAAGTCAAACATAGCCATTGGAAATGAAAATGCTGTCAAATCCGTAATAGATGTTTTAGCCAAAAAGAAAAATAATATATATAAAAACGAAGAACTCTCTTCCTTGCTCAAAGAAACGAATTATGAAGCCATGTTATGGGGAGCTGCTCTTGTTCCGTCTGAAGTAATAAAAGAGGTTATTTCAGAAAAACCCGAGCTCGTCATCTTAGAAGCCGTCAATGCAGCCTCAGTTGCTCTTGACTACAAAAATCAGAACGTCATCGCTGATATAAATATCATGAGCCACGACCCAACCAAGAACCAAGAGCTGGCCGATAACTTAAACGGGTATAAGGACATGGCAGCTTTGATTCAGGTTCAGGACCTAAACATGGCAGAAATTTTAGACAGGATAGAGATTACCTCAACCCCTGACATGGTAAATATTTATGCCAGCTTTCCCGAAGATCTTCCACAGACTATTATTGAAAAACTCAAAATGGAGAAGACAAAAGAGGAAAAAGAGGATTTTTAAGAGTTCTCTCTATTCGGTTTTCTCTCCTTTTTAGCCCGGCCTATTTTATTCTATCAATCTTCAAGAATATATTCCTTCTGAGAAAAAAGAAAGCAGGCTAAACCGAGAAAGATGGCGGTGATAAGGATAAGCATGAAGATGGCCAGCCCATCAGGACTTGGCTCCAACCTGAACATCAGAAAAGAAAATCTTCCTGTTCTTGGGGCTGGCAGCAAGGATTTGAGATAGTGAACGATGGAAAAGCGTTGTGTTGAACCAGGAAAATACTGGATCACGCTTTCCCAGCCAAAGCTAAAAACAAGCCCGACTAAAATAGACTTCTTCAGAAAAGTCCCGATAAAAGTAAAAAATGCTGTATAACAGATTATTCCCAGACTTAATACAACAACATCTCTTAGAAGAATCTTATACAAAGAAAATCTGCCCAGGTTATTTACGTTCAAAATAAGAAACGATAAAAACACCCCAACAGCCATCATAATTATAACCAGCGTCGTGTAGGCCGAATACTTTCCGAGAACGATAGCTGATTTGGAAACTGGCCGTGTTGTTAAATAGGTCAGTGTTTGCCCTTCTATTTCTTCCGAGCCAACCGAAGTCCCGAAAAAAAGCGCCAGAATCAGGATAAGAAATTGAAGATAGAAGACTATAATCAAGTTGGAAAATATATAAATTCCCCGGACGTTGCTTCGACCAGCAAAAATTTGATTAAACTTAATGATAAAAGCGATCACAACTGGCAGAAAACTGAATAAGAAAAACATTCTTGTCTTTTTCGCCCTTCTTCCCATAGAAAAAAAGATGGAATAAACATTTTTCACTGAGTTCAGAAAAAAAGACAATTTCCCAATACTTTTTTGATTCATCCTACTTCCCCACTAGATAATCAAA
>JABAOF010002523.1_pt1 | contig 13475 bp, 9 predicted proteins | sample 7062171 | NCBI WGS metagenome assembly JABAOF01 (sample SAMN14538628, study PRJNA623070) | marine sediment metagenome | biome: marine biome [ENVO:00000428]; feature: marine pelagic biome [ENVO:01000023]; material: deep marine sediment [ENVO:00002113] | place: India: Gulf of Khambhat ...
AATCCAGTTAATGTCTCGTTGGAATACCTCATTGGGATCGATGATCCTTTCTTCAACCATGACCTCAGGGCGCGCTAGATGTTCAGTGAGGACATCGTGCCCATGTGCGACGAGATGATCGACGATCAATCCATACACCTCTTCAAATTCCCGTCCTCCCGTAAGTGAGCATGAAAAATAGATGTTCATGACGCTGAATTCCTCTTTGCGAAGTCATTTTGAGATTATCGTGTAACCCCCTCAATGGGTCTGCATATCGGCCAAACACCGATACTGTTGCATGGGCCCTGGTAAGTATAGACTGGAAGTGTTCGTAAGTTGAAACGCGTGAGAGCTACGAAAGTGGAACTCAAGAATGGCAAAGGGTCCCATGGTGAACCTGCACTCCCATAGGACCCCAATTTATTAAACACTTCAGCGAACCTAATTAAACGCTGTTCATAAATTGGTCAAAGAGGCTTTTGAAAACCTCACTCACGTAGTTTTGCCCCTAGCTTCTTATCTAGCATGCTAACGATCCGGTCCCGCACCTTCGCCACTTCCTTGTCAGTAAGTGTACGATCAGGAGCCTGGTAAACAAGTGAGTATGCGAGACTTTTCTTCCCTTCTTGAATTTGTTCACCCTGATAAAGGTCGAAGAGTCTGATCTCTGCGAGAAGCTCACCACCTGCCATTCGGATGAGGTCTTCAACATCTTTGGCGTTGATATCCTCATCTACGACAATGGCGAGATCCTCCAGGATTGGTGGGAAACTTGGGACGCTTTCAAGTGAGATCTCTTCGGGAATGAGATCGAGGATTGCATCCAGGTCAAGTTCCGCTGCCAGCACAGGGGCCTCTGAAAAGTCATATCGTTCGTGAACAAGAGGGTGGATTTCCCCAAAAACGCCCACAGTGCGTTCACCCAAAACCATACGGGCGCACTTCCCCGGATGAAAGCTCGGATGATCTGCAGAGACATAACGCCTTTCATTCAGCTTGAGGCCTTCCAACAATCCCTCGATGACGCCTTTCAGATCATAAAAGTCCATGATACTTTCATCGGTTGGTTGCCATGAGATCAAGCCTCGTGGTCCTGTGAGTGCGATGACCAATTGCAGCTTCTCCTCCGGCAGGTCATCACCCTCTGAGACCCAATACACTGGGCCGATTTCGAAAAGGGCGATTCGATCACGGATGCGAGCGTTCTTCTCAACGATCTCTAGCACACTTGCCAGAAGACTGTGACGCATGACCACACGGTCGGTACTGATTGGGTTTGAGAGCCTTATGAAAGGATGATCATCAGGCGGTGACTCAATCGGGAAACGTCGACCCTCCCTATCTTCAGCCGTTATCCTGTATGTGATCACCTCTTGTAGGCCCAACCTTGCCAGCAAATCTCGCACCCTTTCTTCATGCTCCAGAGACTGGTTATCGTACTGCGGCGGGATGGTATCCGAGATCTGGGTTTCAGGGATGCGGTCATAACCGTAGATGCGTGCAATCTCTTCCATGAGATCTGCCACTCCAATCACACCCGTGAATATATCCAGCCGGTGATCGGGTGTTTTCGCCCTGATAATCTCTCCATCCCGCTCGACCTCGAATTGAAGGCGCTGAAGGATATCCTCCATCTCATCTGCCTCGAGCTCGACACCCAACCACCTTTCAGCGTCTTTCGACGTGATTTCTACAATTGGGTCCTCCGGAGGAAGCGGATACTCATCCACCAAACCGCGGGCGATCGTGCCACCAGCCAGTTGCTGCATCATGCTTAGACACAATCGAACCCCTCGTTCTGCCATCGCCGGATGAACACCGCGCGAGAAACGGTATGCTGCCTCTGAAGTGAGCTTCTGGGAGGCCACGGTACGGCGAATATTAATGAAATTCCACGCTGCGCCTTCAAGCAAGACATTCTTGGTACTGTTACTCACCTCAGATTCAGCGCCTCCCATCACTCCCGCTATGGAAAGCGCTCCTGTGGTATCTGTCACAAGGACAGTGAAATCATCAAGATCGCGTTCGATATCGTCAAGTGTTCTTAAGCGTTCACCGGGCGCGGCAAGACGCGTGATGATCTTGGGTACTCCCCCACCTACTCGCTCCTGCAGTACGTCAAAATCGAAAGCATGTAACGGTTCACCCAGCGCGATCATCACATAATTCGTGGCATCGACAATGTTGTTGATGGGTCGAATTCCGGATAGCCGCAGGCATCTTTGAACCCAACATGGGCTTGGACCGATCGTAATCCCCTCGATTAGGCCAAGGACGAAGCGAGGATTCAACTCTGGAACGTTGATCTCCAATTCCACCCTTCCTTCTAATGGATCTCCACTCCAGGGGACCTTGTAATCAGGCTCTTTCAGCCGACTTCCGGTCAGGGCTGAGATTTCTCTTGCGACGCCTAGCACGTTGGCATCACGTGCGATGTTCGGCGTAATGGCGATGTCCAAAACCGCGTCTCCCATGTAATCGACGAGTGGAACTCCCACAGGAGCATCATCGTCAAGCAGAATGATGACCTCATGATCCTCCGATATCCCAAGCTCTTTCTCCGAGCAAGCCATGGAGTATGACTCAATACCGCGAATCTTGGCACGTTTCAATGTCATGATCTCCCAACCGGGCTTGTGACCATCGTAGATTTCTGCGCCTTCTCTGGCATAAGCAACCTTGAGTCCTTCCGATAGTTGCCCTTTGCCAACATACGGAAAGAGATTGGGCGCACCTGTGACCAAGGTATGCTCCTCATAACCATCATTTAACCGACACAGCACAAGCTGGTCAGCATTGGGGTGCGGCATGACCTCAAGGATCTCACCGACAACAATCTTGTCCGGATCCCAGGCCATTCCGGATACCTTGGTGTGAGGGCCAATGTGACCCCCTACGGCAGTGTCTGGTAGCGGAAGCCCTACAAAGCGCAGTTCCTCCACCTCCAATCCCGCCAGCGTCAACCGCTCTACAAGCTCCTCCAGCGGAAGTTCAACTTCGACATAGTCTTTAATCCAGGATAGTGGGATTAGCATTTTGTTTCCCTCTAAAGTTTGTTGACTCGTCAACTCGATTAAGTGAATAAGTCAAGATGTTGAAAAGTCAAAGAGTAATTACTCGAGTGGATCTTTAATCCCTTCGTCTTGAAGGGTTCCATTTCGAATTTGGCATTCATCATAAATGTCTATACTAAGCGCATAATCTTCCATTCGTTCTTTCAGTTCTTTTGAGGTTTCTACATGAGCTCTGTCTGCTTTTCGTTGTTTCAGGTATCGGATGTAACCATTAAGGGCTTGGCGTAGTGAGTTGATTTTCTTCTTTGAAAGTATGAAAACTTCATCAGGTATAAAACCCAGGTCTCGCGCGATGATTATGTGTGTAAAGCCCGTCGATTGATCCCCGAGCGTTATAACAGAAACGAATACTCTCTTGAAAGTAATATCGACCGTACCCTTCTGCGATATTGGCTGGAACACTAATGACTGCTCGTCGAATTTGTGCAGGGAGTCCCCATTTTTCTTCGTCAGGCAAAATAGCATCGACATCTTTGTAAATGAATACAACAAGCTCCTTTGCCATTTGCCATACATGCAGTTTTTCGAGTCCTGTTTCCCCCATTGCCAGCCTCCTACTCATCGAATTCCTTTACACAATTTCTTACTAATTCTTAGATATCTAGATGTCTCATTGCCTATAGAACCACTGACGTTTTCACTTCTCAACTCATCAACCCTTTGACTTATTTCTCAGAATTGCTCCAAAAACCTCAAATCATTCCCCCAGAACATGCGGATGTCTCCGATGTTATAGCGCAGCATTGCGATTCGCTCAGGCCCCATTCCGAATGCGAATCCTGAAAACTCTTCGGGGTCATACCCACCGTTCCTCAGGACTGTGGGATGGACCATCCCGCAACCGAGTATCTCCAACCAGCCGGTATATTTACATACTGCACAACCCACCCCCTCACACAGGAAGCATTCAATGTCCATTTCTGCGGAGGGCTCCGTGAATGGAAAGTGCTGGGCGCGGAAGCGTGTGCGTACATCTTGATCGAACATTCGTTGCGCAAATGCCCTCAGCGTTCCTTTTAAATCTGCGAAGGTAATGGTTTTCCCCACCGCCAATCCTTCCACTTGGTTGAACTGGATCTCAGCCCTTGCAGTGATTTGTTCATATCGATAGCACATTCCAGGCAAGATCACTCGAATGGGCTCGGGAGTTCTTTCACGCATGACGTGAATTTGACCCGGAGAAGTGTGCGTGCGTAGCACGATCCCCTCTCTCGATGTGTAGAACGTGTCCCACATATCCCTGGCCGGATGGTATGCGGGCATATTGAGCAGTTCGAAGTTATATTCATCCGTTTCAACTTCCCTGGAGCGATAAACCTGGAAACCCATATCGGCCCAGATGGCGTAAATCCGGCGCAGGGTCTGCGTTGCGGGATGCAGCCGTCCTCTCGGCTGAGCACGACCAGGAAGTGTCACATCCAATCGATCCTCCTTGAGTGATCTCGACAGTTCCTTCTGACGGATCGTCTCGACGCGCTCATCATAGGCCTCTTCGAGGGCAACTTTAACCTCGTTCACACGCTTCCCCACTAAAGGACGCTGCTTTGCATCCAAGTCCTTCAATCCTTGCATGACTTCGCCTAACTCCGCCGAGCGTCCCAAGTATCTGACCTTCCAGGCATGAAGCTCTTCATTACTGGAAACGGTCTCCAGTTCCGCTAAAGCCTCTTTTTCGATCTTATCAACTTTCTCTAACATCATTCCTCCTCAAGGTTGACTTCTCACCAACCTTATGGATACAAACTATTGAAAAACTCCCATCCCATAAAGGGACGGGAGCGAATTCCCGCGGTACCACCCTTCTTGGCCGAATGGCCCACTCTGTACCGACGACCTCAATGTGGCGATCGGCTCCTCTATGATAACGGCGAGGCTCCGGCCCGAACTACTGGCTCAATAAGGCGTTCCCCCGGGCAGCTCGGGAGGGAACTTCACTGGGTATCCATCGAGCGAAGGTTTCAGTCTAAGCCCTCGCCTCCCTGACGATTTTCTCCCAGCTACTTTCCTCCGTCTCAGCTTTTTGATTTATCCAATTATCCTCAAATTAGACGCTGAGTCAACCACCTCCTGGTCGCGAGGCTCTGCCCCGCAACCGGCAGATAAATCGAAAGGGACGAGTCTTGAGTGGGTCTGTCCCAAGAGGGCAGCCCCTTAATATGAACGACTAAAGTCGTTACTACATTCTCATTATCCGCGTAGTGGCGACTTTAGTCGCTTAATACAACGACTGAAGTCGTTACTACATTCTCATAATCCCCGTAGTGGCGACTTTAGTCGCTTGTTGCAACGACCGTGCGTGTCTATCTCTCTCCCTGAAAGGAAGAGGGCTCGTGGTAAGGATCCATTCAACGAACTGGAAAAACACTGCACCATTGGGCAACATCTCTATGACATTGCTGCTCTGAGTTCGAACAGTCGTTTGTACGGGCGAAGCATTCGCGGTAATGCGAATTTAGTATGCAAGGTTGAATTCTGCGAATGCTTCGCCCCTACACTAATTGGTTTGTGAGGGATCAAGGTCATGATCAACGTGTTCTACTGCAAAGCGATAGCAAGAAAAGGCCAACCTACTGTACCTCTCCCTTCCAAGGAGAGGGATTGGGGTTAGGGTCCTCTTGACATGATTTCTCCAATAGGGCTATACTATCCTAAATATATGAATACCTGTTCATATATTGAATAATTACTGGGAGGGATGTTCGTGGATGTCCAGGTTGAAGTGACCATTGACGAAAGGACCGCAGCAAGGGTGGCAGAGCTATTTCAAGCGTTAAGTGACCCCAGCCGTGTGCGGATCCTCTCCTCACTGATGCATGGCGAAAGAAATGTCAGCGGATTGGCAGAGGATGTCGGCATTAGTGAATCAGCAGTATCCCACCACCTGCGAGGATTGCGATTAATGAGATTGGTGCGCGCCAGGAAACAAGGACGCCAGGTTTATTACTGCCTGGACGATGATCACATCACCGAACTCTATCAAAGCGGGCTCGATCACGTGCTTCACGGTTGAACACCAGTGAGAATTGAGCTATTCCGACCAGTGCTATCGGAGCTTAACATTCGACTATGAATGAAGAGAAAATCGAACTCGATATCACGACATTGCTACCCGGGATTTATTCCGATCAGGACGACTGCATCCAGCGATTGAAGGTCCAATTGGGAGATCATGAAGGTATCCAGCACGCACATCTGAACAGAAAAGACTCCAGCTCGGAACTTTGCCTACACTATGATCCTTCCATCCTCTCCGAATCACACGTTCAAAAACTGGCCGAGAGGACAGGCGCCAGAATTACAAAGCGCTACCGCCATACAGTTATCCCCATTGTAGGAATGGACTGCTCGGATTGTGTCGTCGTTCTGGAGCACGCCCTTTCGAGGGTCGAAGGCATTCTACGAGTCGAAGCCACCTTCCTGGAAGCCGAATTGAGCGTTGAATATGACTCGCGCATCATCAGTCGGCGCGCCATCGAAGGACGGATCCAGGGTCTGGGGTACGGGGTCAGGCGTCAGGGTCTTCGACGATGGTTCAAAGAGAATTCAGAACTTCTTATAAGCCTGCTCACAGGGTTTTTCTTGCTTCTCGGCTGGGTTGGTGAGCAATGGCTTGGTCTCCCCTCAGCGGTAGTTCAAGCTTCTTACCTATTAGCCTATGTCACCGGCGGTCTACCCATCGCTCGACACGCGTTGCAACACATCATTCGAGAGCGATATTTCGATACTGACTTGTTGATGGTGCTCGCTGCACTGGGAGCTGCTGTATTGGGCCATTGGGCGGAGGGAGCTCTTCTGCTATTCCTCTTCAGCCTGGGACATGCTCTTGAGGGGAGAGCGATGGACCGAGCACGTCAGTCTATCCTCGCGCTCTCAGATTTGAGGCCGAAAACAGCTCGCGTACGGCGTTCTGGATCAGAGATCATCCTGCCCGTGGAGACTGTTGAAATTGGCGATCTTGTGCTCGTACCACCAGGCGCCAAGATCCCTGTCGACGGGATCGTCGAACATGGAGCCTCTTCCATCGATACCTCCTCCATCACCGGAGAGTCTCTTCCTGTAGATGTTAAGGAGGACGATCAAGTATTTGCCGGCACTGTTAACGGAGAAGGCGCTCTGGAGGTCAGAGCAACGAGGTTAGCCAGGGACAGCACATTGGCCAGGGTAATCCAACTCGTTGAACAGGCTCAATCCGAGAAATCCTCTACTGAGCGCCTAAGCGATCGCATCATGCGCTTCCTCGTTCCTGCCATTCTCATCATCGTCCTGCTTGTTATCATCATCCCTCCGCTCTTCGGCATGCCTTTCGAGGATTCCTTCCTCATGGCAATGGCACTTCTCGTCGCCGCCTCACCCTGTGCTCTTGCACTTGGAACGCCCTCCGCCATTCTCGCGGGTCTCGCACGGGCTGCACGCGGCGGCGTTCTGATCAAGGGTGGCGCGCAGCTGGAGAACCTCGGCCTCATTAAAGCGATGGCATTTGACAAGACCGGCACGTTAACCAAAGGCAGTCCAAGCGTCACGGACGTCATCCCTGTCGCACCTTGCGACGAAAAGGACGTGCTCAGGTTAGCCGCCTCCGTGGAGCTTCACTCTGCACACCCCCTCGCTCAGGCTGTTGTTAATGAAGCCCACGCGAGACAACTGGATCTACCCGACGCCCATTCCGTTCAGGCGAAGACTAGCATCGGTATTCAGGCGGTCGTGGCCGGACATGAGGTGTGGGTTGGTAGAGCTGGCCAAGATCCGAATGGTCAGCATCATATTCCAGAATCATTCAACGACACCATCCATGAGCTCGAAGCTCAAGGGAAGAGCATCATCGCACTTTTCACCGGAACCAACCTCACCGGCCTGATTGCCATTGCTGATGAGGTCAGATCGGAAGCCAGAGGCACGATCGAGTCAATGCGAGATCTTGGGTTACGGCAGCTTCTCATGCTTACCGGTGATAACTCTCGGGCTGCTGCCTACATCGCTGATCAGGTGGGGCTGGATGAGTACGAGGCTGAACTACTCCCAGAGGATAAGCTCTATGCATTGAAAGTACTGGAAGCGGATCAAGGTTCGGTTGGCATGGTCGGTGATGGCGTCAACGATGCCCCCGCTTTAGCAGCCGCAACCGTCGGGATCGCTATGGGAGGGGCGAAGACAGAGGCAGCGTTGGAGACCGCCGATGTCGTACTCATGGCGGATGATCTTTCGCGACTGCCCTTTGCCGTCGGTCTAGGGAGGAAAACTCGCTGGATCGTCATTGAGAATCTCGTCATCGCGTTAGGTGTGATGCTCGGGCTCACAGCATTGATCCTCCTAAACCTTGCAGGGATTACGCTTGCCATCATCCTGCATGAGGGTTCAACCCTCCTCGTCGTTTTCAACTCACTACGCCTACTTGGCCATCGGGATAGAAAGAGCCCACAATTACAGACGCTCTCCGAGTAACTGCTTCCATTCGATTCAGGTGATTTAAGACTTACCCTCTCAAAGCGAGGGTAGGTTACAATTCCAAAACGCACATGCGTCCACTGTCAATGAGGAGCTAATAATATGCGGATGAGTAGCCTATTCAGCCAGACGCTCCGAGAAGTCCCCGCCGAGGCGAAATCCAAAGGGCACCAATATCTCCTCCGAGCCGGTTTCATCCGCCAGCTCTCGGCTGGAATTTTCAGCGAGCTGCTCTTGGCCCGTCGCGCACTCACAAAGATCGAAGCCATCATGCGCGAGGAAATCAACTCCATCAACGGTCAGGAAATCCGAATGCCCATTGTCCACCCCGCGGAGATCTGGAAGGAAACAGGACGATGGTACCAAATAGGGGATGAGATGGGCAGGTTTATCGATCGCGTAGGACGTGATATGGTGCTAGCTATGACCCATGAGGAGGTTGTCACCGATCTGGGCCGAAGCGAGGTGCGATCATACCGACAACTCCCACTCCTTCTGTATCAAATCCAGACCAAGTGGCGTGACGATCCACGTCCTAGAGCGGGATTAATCAGGGCCCGTGAGTTCACCATGCTTGACAGCTACAGCCTGGATGAAGATGAAGAGGGCCTGGAACTGCAGTATCAGGCGCACCTCCAAGCCTACTTTAGGATCTTCAATCGCTGTGGGCTACCCGCCCTTGCTGTGCAGTCAGATGTTGGAATGATGGGCGGTTCGGGTGCCCATGAGTTCATGTATCTTACCCCCATCGGCGAAGATACCATCCTCATCTGCCAAGAGTGCGGTCACATGGCAAATCGCCAAATTGCAGAAATCGCCAAACCACGACCCACTGAGGAGGGACCTGCGCCCTTTCAGAAGGTCGCCACACCCGGCGCACATACCATTGCCGAACTTGCTGCTTTTCTCGATATCCCTGAATCGAAGACTGCCAAGGCTGTGTTTATGATGGCCACACGAATGAATGATGACATCTCAGCTGAGCAGCTTGTGTTCGCCGTTTTGCGTGGGGACATGGAACTCAACGAGACCAAACTCGCTAATGCCCTCAAAGCTGTCGAACTTAGACCTGCGACTGAAGAAGAAATCGAGGTCGCAGGAGCGATCCCGGGCTATGCATCCCCTGTCGGATTGGAAGGTGTACTCATCGTCGTTGACGATTTGATCCCAGATTCTCCCAATCTCGTCGCAGGTGCCAACGAAGATGGCTACCACTTGATCGATGTCAACTACGGACGAGATTATGTCGCCGATATCGTCGCAGATATCGTATTGGCACAAGATGGGGATCCATGTCCCGAATGCTGGAATCCCATGCAGGCCGAACGCGCTGTCGAGATTGGCAACATCTTCAAACTGGGAACTCGGTATAGCGAAGACATGGGCATGACCTATCTGGATAAGGATGGCAAGGCAAGACCAGTTATGATGGGTTCCTATGGCATCGGCCTGGGACGCTTGCTCGCATGCATCGCCGAAGAACATCATGATGAAGATGGTCTGATCTGGCCCATCTCCGTCGCCCCTTTCGAGGTTCATCTCATCGGCCTTCAAGGTGAGGAGACACTGGCGGATCAGCTCTACGAAGAATTGGTCAGCAACCACTTTGAGATCCTCTATGACGACCGTGATGAGCGTCCCGGCGTGAAGTTCAAGGACGCTGATTTGATTGGTCTTCCACTGCGCCTGACTTTGGGACCAAAGTCCATGGAGAAGGGCGGAGTGGAAATGAAACTCAGGCACAGCCGTGATCGAATGATCATCCCACCATTCGAAGTAGTCGGTGTAATGAGATCGCAGATCAATTCATTGAAGGCGGCATTGGGCGCGGAGCACGATGCCGTACCTCACTCTGATGATGGCTGAGTACCAACATCCTTGCAAGCATGTGGAGGTCCCTGTGGAAGAACGAATCGCTCGTATTCTTACCTTCTTGGAGATGATCGATCCTTACAAATCCATCGAACGCGCGTCGTATCTCTCTGACCAGAGCCGCCATGAAACCGATTCCGACCATGCCTGGCACATGGCACTCTTCGCGCTGATGTTGCACAAAGAACTCGATATGGACATCGATATTGGGCGTGTATTGGCGATGATTAGCATACATGATCTGGCAGAGATGATCACAGGAGATACCTTCGCTTACGCTGAGGATTACACAGATAAGAAAGATGAACTGGCTGCAGCTGAGCAACTCTTCGTTGACCTTCCTTCCGATCTTGCCGAGATTCTGACTGGATATTGGATCGAGTTTACCCATGGCGATTCACCTGAAGCGCAATTTGCGCGGGCCTTGGACCGCTTGCAAGCGATGGCGCAGAACGTCATCAGCAACGGACTCAATTGGCAAGAGAACGGTGTGACAGAGGAGATGAGCAGAGCGCTAAACCGGGAAGCGCTCCTTTTTGACCCTGCAGTGACCAGCGCTTTCGAGGAACTGTACCGTCGGGCTAATGAAGAGGGCATATGGGTTACATAGAAGCTGATAAGTTGACAAGTTAAAAAGTAAGAAAGTCGACACGTCAAGAAGTCAAAGAGTAGACAGGTACTCCACTTCGACTTGTCGACTTCTTGACTTATCCACTCATTCACTTCTTCACTTTTTTGAACCTTCGCAAGGTTTAAACCTTCGCAAGGGTTCTCATACTCATTGCTGGTGTCCTTGATGTGCCAGCTCTTCCTGGATCAATCGAATGACCAAGTCATCCAGATCCTGTACACCGTAACTGGATACATTCATGGTGCTCACATCACCAGGCTCACCGCCTCCACCTGCCGTCGGTGTGTCATAGGTTAGGAAGATGAATCGCGCCTGCGTGAATTGGGCCATCTGCCGGAAGATGTACTCCGCTTGATCATCCGTTCCACTTGCAGCGATAGGGAAAATCTTGACACCATTAGCGGCTGCGATGGCCATCTCCTGGGCATAGTCAAAATCCTGTGGGTAGTCTAAGTGCGGCGGCGCATCTGCCACCAAGAAGATCATGCGTGCGGTTTCATCCGATCGCCAATCCATATCATGCAATGCAACGTGCAGCGCCTCGTTCAGCGATTCGGGGTAATCACCTCCACCGGCGGCCCGGATCGAATCCAGTCGATCTGAGAAAGCCCGCACGTTCCCAGTGAAATCAACTTTCGCTACGACATAGCTGTCGCCCCGGTCGCGATAGGTGACCAGCCCGAACCTGAGGTCGAGCCTTGGACGCATGCGATCGATCTGGTCGGCGATGCTGAGTATGCTTGACTGCAGAGCGACAATCTCATCATCCATACTTCCTGTCGAATCCAACAAGAAGAGCACATCGAGGTTGATGCGTGATTGCCTTGAGCTGTATTGCTCTAGCTTCACAACCCATGACTCCTGCGTCCAGCGCGGCATTGTAAAGGTGTAGGCCAACCCATCTTTGTTTACCGAGACCTGGAACTCAGAGGTCTGTGAAGCACCCAATGCCAGCGGGAAGACTAACGTCTGTCCGGTTGCAAATGTGCGCGCTTGCCATAGTTTGTCCTGACCGTCCCATACCGTCACTTCAGCATCGAGGATCGGATTACTTGCCTTATCAAGGGCTGTGATGATGTAACGCTCTCGAATATCGACGTCATGCACATATGGACCGCGATACATACTCCTGTACTGCAGGTACTCCTTCCAACGCACGTTGTCATCCACTTCGCCTGCGCGTACCTCTTGAACCTGCTGAACCCGTTCCACCTTGTGATACGGTGTAGGCGTAGGGACCACTTCCCAGTCTGGCCCTTTAGTGGGAAGAGGCATCGCAGTGGGCTGAACCGAGGTTGGATAGGTAACCGGAGGAACTACGGTCACTGGCAAGATTTTCATCGGATCTGCATCTGATCCAGAGCATCCAGCGATAAGAACAGCAGCGGTGAAAATCACTAGGGTGAGAAAGAACTTTTTCGTATTCATGACACAACTCCTTTTTCCATACCTACCTTAGCCACTTGCACCCAGCTTATCCCCAAGCCATGGTGCTGTCTTGACCATGGCTTGACTCCCTCATGATAAAGCTCTGACAATGCCTCCCAGTTGAGCATTCAGTGCGGAAATCAACCCATCCGAATGCCAGCTTTCCCAAACTGTCGGATTTGCTACAATAGCTCCATGGAGATCTCACCCTGGTCCAATCACCCAAAAAACTATCGCCAGCAGGAGGTCAATGCCTTAATGACCGCGATGCGTGCTGGCGAATGTGTCTCACTCATTGGTCTCAGCGGAATGGGAAAATCCAATCTCCTGGGATTCATCACATTCCGGGTCTGCCCAAAGGAGGACGACGTCCTCTGCATCCTTCTTGACTGCAACCGCCTTCCCTCATTTACCTCAGGAGCATTTTTCCACCTCGCCAATCTCAACTTGAAGTCGCAAGTAAAAGGTACATCGATCGACGGCGAAATTCCCGAGGATGATGGCTTTGATGGACTTCACCACGCCATCTCCTCAGTCACAATGGAGACTGGCCGCAAGGTCCTTTTTCTCATAGACGGTTTTGACGACTTAACGGCCAGTGTGGACCGACAGTTCTTCAATTTACTCCGGTCACTGAGAGATGGGCACAAGTACATGTTGAGTTATCTCCTGGCCACCCGCCGCCCGCTTGATGTCCTTGCAGGATGGGAGAAAGTTCGGGAATTCAATGATCTTTTTGTGGCCAACCAGATCTGGTTGGGACCTCTCAATGATTCCGACGCTCGTTGGACGGTCAAGCGGTTTGAGGAACGGCATGGAAAGAAGTTCAAGAAAGATGAAGTTTTATCGTTGTTGGAACTATCTGGAAACCACCCGGGGCTACTCCGGGTATTGGCCGCTGCATGGCACTCAATGAATACCATTTTACCTGCAGTATGGCTAGAACATCCTGCTGTCATTCGAGAGTGCGAGCTTCTGTGGGACGATCTACCCGAGGAAACTCGTCAGAATGTGCAGGAAGAGCCGATCTCGGATGAATTACTTCA
>JABAOF010006576.1_pt4 | contig 13472 bp, 17 predicted proteins | sample 7062171 | NCBI WGS metagenome assembly JABAOF01 (sample SAMN14538628, study PRJNA623070) | marine sediment metagenome | biome: marine biome [ENVO:00000428]; feature: marine pelagic biome [ENVO:01000023]; material: deep marine sediment [ENVO:00002113] | place: India: Gulf of Khambhat ...
ACGAATCGTCCGTTTGAAGGGTTTAACTCGTTTTACCGAGAATACCATAACCGATCCGAAGGCTCTCATGCGTGAGCTGGAGAAAACCGCCATCCGGGGTTTCGCTGTGGATAATCTCGAGCATGAGGAGGGGGTACGTTGTATTGCGGCACCTATTTACAACCATGAGGGGAAGGTATTTGCTTCGATCAGCGTATCTGGCCCAGTCCAACGTATCCCAGATGCACAAGTTCCGGAAATTGCACGGAAAGTTGTCCGGGCGACTCTTGAGATATCCAAGAGATTAGGGTATAACATCAGGTGNNTAGGATATAACATCCGGTGAGAGCCCGGTGTTGATAAAAATAATTTAAAGGAGGTCAAAATGAGAGCGAAATATTTGGTCCTATTCATTGTCTTTACACTTCTGGCTCCCCTTGCATTCGCAAGAGGCGGTGTCGAGGAGGAAACCACTGAAAAAGAGGTTATTATTAGGGAGGTGGAGAAACCCGCACCAAAACCCATCAAGCTTACATGGTCATCGATCAGTGTGCCAGCAGATGCACACACCAAGGCGATGTGGGTCTTTAAATCGGAGCTCGAGAAAATCTCTGAAGGACGCTTTGACGTAGAACTCTACACCTCGGGCCAGATCTTTACACAGGAAGGTGAGCTAGCAGCCTGTATAGAGGGAACCCTAGATATGGCCTACTTTGCTGCTGGATGGCTTGCAGAATTTGTACCCTATCTCTCCATGCTTGGTGCAGTCTATACTTTCAGCGGTTATGAACACATGGACCGAGTCTTGAACGGTGATATCGGAAAAAAGATCTATGACGATGTAGCAAAAGAAGTCGGTGTTCGACCCCTGGCAGCATTTTATCTTGGAACTCGACAGCTGAACCTTGTCGATAAAGTAGNNACATCCAAACGACATGCGAGGAGTCAAGCTGAGAACACCCAATAGTCCCACGTGGATCGCACTAGGTAAGGCACTCGGTGGAAATCCAACGCCGATGAGCTTTGGAGAGGTGTACATGGGATTGAAAACTGGAACCATTGAGGGTCAGGACAACCCTCTCCCAACGGACAAGAACGCAAAGTTCTATGAAGTGACGAAGTATATCGTACTCACCAATCATGTGGTGGGATCGGTATGGCCGAGCATGAATGAAAAAAAGTGGCAGTCATTAGGTTCCGACGAGCAGCAGATGGTCATGCAGGCGATCGATAAAGCACGTCAAGCCAGTGCTGAACAGAACTTGAACACAGAAGCGAACATTCTGGGCTTCTTCAGGGATGAGGGAATGATCATCATTGAAAACCCCGACATAGATGCTTTCAGAGAGTTCGCCAAGAATTCGTATATGACTGAGAGCAGGGATATTTCGAAGGATTGGGATTGGGACCTCTACGATGAGATTCAAAAATTGAAGTAGAGAGTCACGGGAATGAAACGGTACATACAGTAGCCCCATCCCACGGGATGGGGCTACTCAGTAGTAGTGAGAGCAAATATGAATGATAAGAAAATTTTCAGGAAGTCCGGTCCCTTCATTCTCGACCTGCTAGAATTATACATACCAGCAGTTTCTTTTACGCTTCTCTTCATCGTTTTTATGGTGCAGGTATTTTTTCGCTACTTTCTCGTCCCCCTAACCTGGCCTTTGGAGTTTACCCTTATCGCATTCATCTGGCTTACCCTCTTTGGTGCCTGTTATGCAAAACGCCACAGTTCTCACGTTATTTTTACACTGATCTACGATAAGGCGAAGCCAAAGACCCAACTGGGCATGCGGATCGCCGGCAATACACTGCTCTTTATCTCTTTCTGCATTGCGCTCTACCCTTCCTACAGGTACGTAGCCTTTATGAGCTTTAAGAAGTCAAATGTGTTGAAGATACCGATGAATATCGCATTCAGTCCCTTCCTTTTTTTTCTCGTGATCATGAGCGTGCGCATCGGCTACGACATCTATGTCGATTTCAAAAAGCTCTTTAAAGGAGAGACATGACATGAATGTCCCGCTGCTCGTCTTTTTACTGTTCTTTGTGATCACCTTCGTTATTCGGATACCGATAGCACTGGGAATGATCATGACGTCGGTTTTTTACTTCGCCCTTGCACCAGGTCCGGCAACGGGAATCGGAATGGCTGCAACCCAATTTCTGACGAACCTGAACATTAAATTCATACTCATAGCCGTGCCGTTGTTCGTTTTTGCAGCAAATGTAATGAATTCAGGTGAAGTGACGGAAATGGTCTTTAACTTTGCGAGTACTCTTGTGGGCAGATCCCGGGGAGGCATGGGTCATGTGAATGTTATCGCCTCTCTTATCTTTTCCGGTATGACCGGATCGGCAGTAGCCGATGCTTCAGGTCTGGGAATTATGGAGATAGAGGCGATGAGGCAGCACGGTTACGACGATGGGTTCAGCTGCGGTATCACAGCTGCATCGGCCACAATCGGCCCCATCTTTCCACCGAGTATTCCGATGGTATTTTATGCCATGCTTTCAGGCGCATCAATCGGGAAGCTGTTTATGGGTGGTATGATACCGGGTATTCTTATGGGCCTGTTCCTCATGGGATACATCGCCCTTATAGCAAAGCGCAGAAAATATCCGCGTGGTGTTATGTACACCCTGAAGGATTTTATCAAACATACGGCTCGGGCATTGCCGGCACTTTTTACACCGATAATCCTACTCGGCGGAATCTATACGGGATTCGTAACACCAACTGAAGCGGGCGCACTTGCGGGCTTTTATGCAGTTCTCATTTCGATATTCGTGTACCGCGCCATGAATTTGGGAAAGCTTCGGGATGTCGTCTATGAAACGGTAAGAACGACCGGAACACTCTCCCTTATTGTGGGGGCCGCATTTATATTCTCATATATAGTTGCTATAGAACATATACCGGATATGTTTTCAGGGTTTCTTCTGGGTATCACTGCAAATAAATATTTGCTGCTTCTTGTAATTAATGTGCTCTTTCTCATTTTTGGCATGTTTGTCGACACAATGACTATTACGCTGGTATTCATCCCAATGGTACTCCCCCTGGTGGAATCACTCGGAATCGACCTCGTCCATTTCGGTGTTGTGGTAGTTCTCAACATGATGATTGGACTGTCAACGCCTCCCTTTGGCATGCTGCTTTTCATCGTTTCAGGCATCTCAGGCACACCTCTGAAAACGGTAATAAGGGAATCTCTCCCGATGACTTTTGTGCTCATTTTTGTGCTTCTGCTCATTACATATGTTCCCGATATTGTACTCTTTGTACCGAATAATTTTATGAAGTAGTTGGAGAATTATCGTGTTACAGCTCCGTAGTCATATACCCATTGCTTCACCTGCGCGGAGGGAGCCAGCAGATGGTACAGAATCTAACATGAGGGTCTCTCTCGGTTTTGAACCGGCATGGTTTCATCGCCGGTGTGGTGTAGATTTTTCAGAGCGGTGGCACAGGGATCCGTATTATCGGTACGAGACGTTGAAGATAATGAAAGAGGAGCTGGTCCGTTCATTTCCCGCTGCAACCTGCTGGAGTGGAAATAATCACGATGATCTTGCAACAATTTCCGGATGCTATGGCTCCTACGTTGTATACCAAGTTTTTGGTATGCCTGTACAATACGGTAAGGATCGATGGCCGGACATGGTCCAAGGAAAAAAACTGAGCTTGGCTCAAATCGAGCAACTGGATGTAGATTCGCTTTTAAAAGGTTCCTTTGTACAGGAATTGTTCAGTCAAATGGACATGATCGAATCGGAGTGGGGTAAGATCCATGGATATCTGAACTGGCAGGGTATTTTCAATACCGCCTTTCAGTTGCGGGGGCAGGACATTTTCCTTGACCTGTACGACAAGCCTGATCATGTCCATGATTTTTTCGCGATGATCTGTAAAGTAATGATTGATCTGGCAAAAAAGGTCCATGAACGTCAGCGGCGTTCCGGATTTTTCATAAATCAGTTAAGTGTGAGTAACTGTACGGTGAATATGATATCATCTCAACAGTATCGAGAGTTTGTTTTTCCCTACGATCGAAAAATTGCGCTGAATTTCGAGCGATTTGGGGTTCATACCTGCAACTGGGATATAACCCACTATATCGATATATTAAAAGAATTACCGAACTTAGGATATCTAGATATGGGTATGCAATCGGATCTTTCCAATATCAAAAGACTCTTCCCGCACACGAGGCTGGCAGTGATCTATTCACCCGTTATTTTGTACTCCGAGTCAATAGAGCGGATAAAAGAAGATTTAGGCAGGATTTACCGGGAAGTTGCACCCTGTGATGTTGTCATGGCGGATATTCGATGGGATACACCAGATAAAAAGGTAAACCAATTCCTTGATATATGTAAGCAGTTCGAGTTGAATAGGACTTGAATACTCGAATATTTTTTATAGAGGAAGGCCGAAGGTCCTGTCAAGGGCCGAAGGTCCTGTCAAGGGCCGAAGGTGCTGTCAAGTACCGAAGGTCCTGTCAAGGAAGGATAATATGGATGCAGGCGGAAATGAGAAAAAGCTCAAGGGAGTAATTCCCGCTATTGCAGCTCCCTTCGATGAGAGTGGTGTATTAGATGAGGGTTCGTTGGAGAGGCAGGTCTCATACTTTCTTAAGGCAGGTGTTCATGGTTTTTTTATAAACGGCACGACCGGCGAAGGTCCCTATTTAACGAGAGATGAGAAGATCAAAGTATTTAAACGTGTCAAGGAGCTTGCAGCAGAAAAAGTGCTCTGTGTGGCATGTATCAACCCCTCAACTGAAATGACTTTGGATGAGATTCGCGTTTTTGAAAGCCTGGAGCCTGACTTTATTGTTGCCGTAACGCCATACTACTATAGTATTTCCCAGAGCGTGATAATAAAACATTTTAAAGAGATTGCCACCCAATCTCCACACCCTGTAATCATGTACAATATCCCACAGAACACACACAACCAAATTGAGATTAATACAGTTCTGGAACTTTCTCACCTAGAAACAATTCGGGGCATAAAGGACAGCTCCGGTGATTTCATATCCTTTTTAAGTGGACTACTAAGAGAAGAGGAACAGGATTTTTCCTGGTTTCAGGGAGAGGATTATCTCGACGCATCATCTCTTCTTATGGGGGCAGACGGGATAGTAACTGGTCTCGGAAATGTGTGGATCGAACCGTACGTTGCTCTCTACAGGGAGGCAAAAAGGGGCAATGTTGCTGGGGCGAAGGAAAACCAGAAAATGATAAATAAACTCTACGGTATAGTGAACGTTGCCCATGGAAATGCGATTCCTGCGATAAAAGGGGCTTTAGCCATTCTCGGGCGTTCAACTAAATGGATGAAATGTGCCGGAATGACATTGCAAGATGATGAAATTTCAGCTGTGGGTAGGTACCTCAATACACTTGACCTTCAATAGAGGTGCTCGTTTATTAACTATCCTCAAAGTTTATCCTGAATAGTTTCAATAGGGTGAGATCAAGCATGGTCTTAAGGGGTTTCCCAATGAGACAAGGGATCTTATTGTAAGTATGGTACGATAAGGGGATGAGGATTTTATGAAAGAACCCGAACCCGTTGAGCTTCCTATAGATGGAACCCTCGACCTCCATTCCTTTCTCCCAAAAGAGGTCGACGAACTGATACCGGAATATATTCGAGCCTGTCGTGAAAAAGGAATATATCAGATACGTATAGTACATGGCAAGGGAACGGGCACACTCAGACGGAAAGTTCATTCGATACTGGGCAGACTTGAAGAGGTCGATTCTTTCGTGCTTGCGGGGCACGATGCCGGAGGATGGGGAGCAACGATCGTCATGCTCCGTCCACCTGAGAGAACACCATAACTGAAGAAAGAGGAGCCGGAGGTTCTGTCAAGGAGAGTTCAGTATATTGAATGCTGAATTGATAAAGAGCGCGTTTTTCTGGGGTATTATCAGTGCTGTTTCACTACCCCTCGGGGCAATAACAGGTATGTTTATAAAACCGAGCAGACGTATCACCTCTGCGCTCATGGCATTCGGTGCCGGCGCTCTTCTGTTTGCACTGACGATTGAACTCTTCTCCGAAACTCTCCATTACGGTAAAGAGCAGGGGAATGAAATTGTATACGCGATGATCATAGGCGCTCTGATAGGAGGAGGTTTTTTTGATTTCATCAATCATGTTTTGAACAACAATGGCGCTTATCTTGGAAGTTGGGCCAAGACGAGAAAATACCTGCGCAGGATGAAACGATCGATGGTACGAAGATTGCTTGAGGAGCTGAGCCGCGTTCGGCTTTTGCAATCACTGCCTCCTGCAGCAATCGCGAAACTGATCCCCCATATTGAACGGCAAACTTTTAAAACAGGAGAAATAATTTTTCGGGAAGGAGAGGTTGGTTCAACGCTCTACTTCATAATTTCTGGTGAGGTGGGAATTACAAGCTACGATCAGAATGGCACCAAGAGAAACGTTGCCGTATTGGAACAAAATGACACCTTTGGTGAAATGGCACTGTTAAGTCATCAACCGCGAAACGCAACAGCACGCGCGTTGGAGGATACCGAGGTTTTCAAGGTACTCCACGAAGATTTTGATTCGCTTCTCTCCCAATCTCAAGATCTCAGAAAAACCGTTAAAACACTCTTTGATAAGAGAGCAGAGGAACTTTCAGAGAAAATATCTGACTACCGCGCGGAAAAGTGGAAACGGGAGGCGATGGGCCATCTGCAGAAGATGCAGATATCTGTTACGCAGCAAGAGATTGATGAGGCAGGTAAAAAAGCTATGGGAAGAGGAGGGGCTGCTTTTGCAATCTGGCTTGGCATACTGCTGGATGGTATACCAGAATCTCTGATCATTGGCATGCTCTCCGCAAGCGTTACCGGTATGAGTATGGCCTTTATTACAGGTGTCTTCCTTGCGAACCTCCCCGAATCTATGTCGAGTGCCGTTATTATGCGAAAAGGGGGCATGCGGATCAGGAAAATACTCTGGATGTGGAGCTCTCTTTGTATTGTTACCGGTATGGGTGCTGTGATGGGGGTGTTGCTCTTCCCCACTCAACCCAGAGGTACCATTTTTCTTTGGATAGCAGGTATTGAAGGGATGGCGGCAGGTGCGATGCTTACCATGATTGCAGAAACGATGCTACNNGTTTTTCAACCCTGATGGGTTTCCTCACCGCCCTCATCGTAAAACTGGTGTACTAAAGAGGATAGAACTAACCAGTTCCACATCACAATCTCCTCAAGCCCAACCCTCCACCGACCTCTATTGTTTCACCCGTGGAATAGTCCAAATCGCCTCGTGCAAATGCGGCAACAAGGCAGGCAACATCCTCAGGCTCGCCCCACCGGGGTGTAACGAGCCTGCCCTCTGCAATCATTCGATCTATGGCGTCTTTGTGCACCAGTGACATATCTGATCGGATAATCCCGGGTCTTATCTCGATAACCGGGATACCAAACTCTCCCAATCGGTGAGCGTAGAGTTTCGCTGTCATGCTCAGAGCGGCTTTTGTGAGGCAATACTCACTGCCATAGGGATCTGTCATATAACCCAGCACCGAGGTTATGAAAGCAATACGTCCCTGGGGAATGCGTCCATCCTCCTTCCACTCGATCATGCGCTGCGCGACCTGCTGGGTGAGGAAATAGGGACCCTGCAGATTAACTCTCATGACCCGCTCAAACCGTTCTTCCGTTGACTGGAGCATGTCCAGATGCTTGGGCTCAATTCCTGCATTGTTTACCAGAAGGTCAATACGGCCAAATTCTTTTTCGACAAACGAAAGCATTTCTTCCCGTTCTTTGGTTTTGGATATATCGGCGCGAAATACCTCAGCCCGTACACCCTGCTCTTTGGCAAGATTTTTTACACTGTATGCACCTGTACGTGTAATCCCTGGATCTGCCTGAACGCCGTTTATAGTGAGGTCAAACCCATCGCGGGCAAGACGGAGAGCAATTCCACGTCCAATTCCCCGTGAGGAGCCGGTAACAAGTGCCAGGGGTCTGCTGCTTTTATCCATAGGAAAACCCTTTCTTGGTCTATATATTTAACAAAGTAAAATGACCAGCAACCCTTTACAGGATCTCTCGATTAGACTGCAGGAGTTGTAACCAGAGACTAATTTAACTCAGATTATATAGAAGATACAGTTCATGTAAATTGTTAATTTCCCTTTGAAAATTGTTTAATGAATCCTATCTATCTCCAGGACCACTGTGGAAAAATGCCATAAGAGATGAGCTGTGGTTTTCCATTGCCCAAAACAGGAACGGTGAAGATGCCGGGACGTGCATCTCTGGTCTCTGCATTGATCACCACAGAACTGTTATCCGGTGACCAGATTGTGGACGAACGTTGATACTGGTCGTAGAAGGGCAGAATCTGCCTGAGAAATGCTCTGGTCGGACGGAAAGAGGTGATGTATCTTAAATGACCGGTATGGACATTGAGCACGGAAAGATCGAGGAGGAGTATCTGTTCACCTTCCTCACCAGTGGATAGTTGCGGTTCAAAAATTGCGATCATTCTACCGTCGTGTGACCAGAAATATGCCAGAATATNNAGAATATTTTCTGATTCGATCTGGTAGTCCACTGAAATTCCTTCTCCACTGATGTCGAGTATTGAAAGGGATCCTATAATTCCACCGAGAAAGAAATTACTGCCCCTGACAAACCCAATGTGCTGGCCTTCAGGTGACCAGTTGAACGTTACGGGACCATTCCAATCCGCAATCATTTGGGTAGGACTGCCATCGTTAGAAATGAGAATAAGGGTGCTCAAACCTTGAAAGACTTCCGCTGCAATTGCAAAGTATCTGCCATCAGGAGAATAATCCGGTGCCTGAAATTGTGCTGGTACATACTCGAGCCGGTTTCCCTGTATGTTGCCGGTAGCCAAATGGAATATTTCGATTAGAGCATTGCCCGGCTGATCTGAATCTGACCCACCGGTATGGGTAAGGATGCGGCTCCCCTCGGGAGACCATGCCCAATAGTAGGGCTGACCTGTTCCGATGGTCACGACCTCCCCGCTATCAACAGCCAGGATCTGAAGCACGAGCCCAGAACGGGTATTGAATGAGCTCAGAAAGCTTAGATTATTGTTGTCCGGACTCCAGTAAATGTAGAAAGGTGTTACATCTCTTGATCTGTAAAGAGCGGTCAAATTGGAGCCATCGCCCTTTACAGAGTAAAGGGTGGATTCGATTGATTCACCGTTGATTGAGCTGTAGCCGATGAAGGCGAGCTTTTGTCCGTCAAAGGACCATGCGGGGTATCGGTATTCTCGCCTAATGGTTTCTGAAACCGCTGCATCATCCGTAATCGCATTCGTCCTCCCTGTGGACGGATGTACAGTATACATGTTGCCATCCATCCCGGTAAAAGCGATCAGTCCCAAACTGTGCTCATTAGTATCAGAATCGAGAGTTCGCACCAATGTTCTGCACGATGTAATAAAAAGGCCTATCATCAACATTACAGAGAAAACTGTGGAAATGCACCTAAGATAACTTACCCATTTCCACGGCCTGTTACTTCCGTCCTGGAAGAATATTCTTTTTTCCACCATATAGAGAATATAATCTGTGTTTGGTGATAAATCCATCAGTGAGTCTGTAGATCCTGTANNATAAACATTTCATGAGGCAATAATGATTGAAATTAAGGTTGATGGGATTATCGCACCTGTGTGATTAAAAAATGAGCTGAATTTCGATTGATGTGCACCGGTAGCCGTTGCATTTACTTTCCTCAACTGAACATGCAGAAACGGCAACGATGAGATCCATTTCAGCCCGTAACTCGATAAAATCGCCGGGCTTCGATAAAGGTTCTTCAACGCTGATACTCCCGTCCCTCGATATAACCGTATGCATAAAAATATTGAAGGGGTTTGGAAGCTTGTCGAACGTAATTCCATAACCAGCTACAGCGCTAGCGAGGTTTTCCCGACAACTGGGATGATCCTTTAATATTCCGTATTGATTCCGATACATATGTGGACTGCATGCGGGGTATAAAATGTCATGCATGCCAACCTCGTCTTTGACAACCGTGAGCATTTCATGATAATAGTTCGAAAAGAGACGTTTGCCCTCCACAACCCTGAGGGAACCGTTACAGTCCAGAGTAGCACCAGTGGAAAGCATCTCGTGCGGATCAATTTTGTTCACTGCAATGAGGTCCGCCACCTGTTGACCCTCAACATCGATCACCCTCATCGATTTTCCTCTTTGGAGTGTAAAACCAATCCCAGTCTGCGGTTTTATGGTGAGACGATTTTCATTTTTCACTTTACCATCCCGACAATAAAGGTTTGTTGGTGTCGAAAAGGTCAGGATAAGCTATCTTTTATAGTATGTGATTTCGCTGTGAAGCAACAGTATTTTTCTCTCCCACACGTCACAGGAGGTGATTGCTCATGGCCTGGGAGCTTCCACCATATGCACAGCCGGATTTTTCACTTTCTCTATTTCAGAATTCACCAACAGTGGAGTTCAAACAGGTTGAAAAACCTGGAGTGGCCCNNGTGGCCCCTGATAACTATCATGCCACTTCCATTTATCCGGAATACTACCACATGCCTGATGGTAATTGGCAACTGCTGTATCGTTCGCGAATGGATTGCGTTGTAGCGCGCGAGAAAAATAACAAACTGCTGGTGAAGGAGTTTCGAAATCTACTCGGGGGAGATATGGTTGCCTGCGGGAGAAATGAAAATGGGGAAGAGGGAATTTATGTGCATACCGAAGCATTTTCACTCCCTGAATCAGGTTCCGATAAGTTCGCGTTCAGAACGAGACCAACACGGGAAACCTCATTCTCCATAGATTATGATGAGCTGTACGAACTTTTAGCATATGAGCGGGAGAATGGTTTCATAATCTGGGTTCTGGGTCCGGCTTTGGTCTTCGACCGTGACGCCCGTAATTCATTCGTATGGCTCGTGGANNCGGCCACTACAAGCATCTGGACGCACTGAATACGATAGGAGGGGTAGGCTCCATTAAAACATGCGTCGAGCAGGGGATGATACAGGACGGCGTTATGCGGGCTGTTATAAGTAGGAATGTTCCATTTGTGCTTGCAGGTTCAATCAGAGATGATGGACCGCTTCCCGAAGTCATCGGTGATGCCTACCATGCACAGGATGAAATGCGCAGGCTCTGCCAGGAAGCAACGACCGTAATAGCATTGGCGACCCAGCTTCATACCATCGCAACCGGGAACATGGTGCCCTGCTATACGGTAATGGATGACAGGGTGCGACCGGTGTACTTCTATGTCGTCGACATGTCGGAGTTTGCGGCAAGCAAACTTGCAAACAGGGGTTCTCTGACAGCTCGTTCGATTATAACGAATGTACAGGATTTCGTTGTGACCGCCCACAGGGGATTGATGGCTCGGAATAAAAGACAAGCGAAAGGAGAGGAGTAATGGCAAGAGTGGTGCATTTTGATATCAGTGCAGAAAATGTGGAAAGGGCGATTCAATTTTACGAGAATATCTTCGGCTGGAAGTTTACGAAGTGGGAAGGGCCTATGGAGTACTGGCTCATAACGACAGGCCCAGAAGGTACACCGGGAATAGATGGTGGGCTTTCAAGACGAGAGGGCTCGGATAGTCGGGTTACGAACACCGTTGAGGTCGATTCCATTGATCAGGTGTTGGAAAATATCGTAAAAGCAGGTGGAAAGGTGATTCAGCCCAAAGGAGCAATCCCGGGCATGGGGTACTTTGCACAATGTACTGACACTGAGGGAACCATCTTCGGCGTAATGGAGAGTGATATCAGTGCACACTAGAGGATAAAAGTAATCACTGCCACGACCGGAATGGAAGCAAACCTTAAGCAATGAGACGAGGCATGTACTGTCTGGTGACCAAATGGTATGCGATCGCTGATACTGGTCGAAAACAGCGATAAATTGACCGAGAAAAGAAATGGGGATTGAGTGCCGCTCAGAACTGCAAGCAGTTCGCTGCCGGATTGGGTGCTATCCCTGTGCGAATGTTTTCCTCCACCGGACCAGTCAAAGTCCAGAATCCTCCTGCTGTCGGGTGACCAGACCCAATAGAAAAGTTTACCGGTATCGAGCGTATGAGTTTTACCACCTTCTGAAGGTAAGAGAAGGAGGGCAAACTGTTGGTTCTCATTTATAGAGCAGAGCATACTGATAATGGAACCGTTCGGGCTATAGTACAGGTAAATCTGTAACTTTTGGAAAGTGAACCATCTGGGTCTGCGTCATCAGTAAGAGGGATGGGCCTGTTTCCCTGAGGGTCGATGAGATAAAAATTACCATCAACAGCAGTTAACGATATAAACCCAGGTATCTTTTTTTCAGTTACTGTCCCTTTGTACCGTTCAATACGTGCGGGTAGTACGTTCGAGCGTACAGAACGGCTGCATGAAACAGGGATTAATATTATAGTGATCAGGATCAACGGAATCGAAATCTTACTGCGTACTCTAAGCTCCCAATATATGTGACTGTGAATCATGCATATACCTTACCTGCTGTTGGTTAGGTAGACCATTAAATTCCTATCTTTTTCAATCTTGCCAGTAAGATCTCTTTGAGGGTTGGACTTCCATGGTCCTTATATTCATAGCGTACCCGGACAGTCGGTTTGTTTAGGGACAGTATACGGGGAAGATGTATGGGTGTAGCGAACAGTACCAGATCGCAGGGGGCTCTGTTGATAGTCTCCTCGAGATCATGGATCTGTTCCTCGTTGTAACCCATGGCTGGGAGTACCTTATCGATATGGGTGTAGTTGTGATAGACATCCTTGATGGTGCCTGATGCGTACTGACGGGTATCAACGATTTCCTGAGCCTCGTATACCTCGGCTGCAATCTTACCCGCACCGTAGGGCATTTCACCGTGGGTAAGGGTGGGACCGTCCTCGACCACCAAAACCCGCTTGCCACGGATCCTGTCCGGTTTGTTCACCAGAACAGTTGATTCGGCGAGCACGATCTGGGCATTCCCTCTGTGGGTCTTAATGTTTCTACGTACCTGCTCAACCTGTGCCAGGCCTGCTGAATCCACTTTGTTGATAATGGCAATGTCGGCCATGAGAAGATTTGTCTCACCCGGGTAGTAGAGAAGCTCGTGACCTGCTCGGTGCGGATCGAAGAGAACGATATGTACATCGGGTCGGTAAAAGGGTGTGTCATTGTTCCCACCGTCCCAGATCAAGACATCGGCTTCGCCCTCAGCTTTACGAAGTATGCTGCCGTAGTCGATTCCTGCATAAACGACGATTCCCAGATCGACCAGAGGCTCGTACTCCTCCCGTTCCTCTATCGTGCACTTGTGTCGATCGAAATCTGCATAGGTTGAAAAACGTTGTACTTCCTGTGTCTTGAGGTCGCCGTATGGCATTGGATGACGAACAACCACGACCTTTTTCCTCTTTTCCCTGAGGATCTCACATACCTTTCTCGTCGTCTGTGACTTCCCGCAACC
>JABAOF010002631.1_pt7 | contig 13470 bp, 9 predicted proteins | sample 7062171 | NCBI WGS metagenome assembly JABAOF01 (sample SAMN14538628, study PRJNA623070) | marine sediment metagenome | biome: marine biome [ENVO:00000428]; feature: marine pelagic biome [ENVO:01000023]; material: deep marine sediment [ENVO:00002113] | place: India: Gulf of Khambhat ...
GGAAGCCAGAGAGTGTTGTATCCCTGCATCCTCCGCCAGCGAACGATGATATCAGGGAGAGTGAAGCAGAGGGCATGGCCCATATGCAGAGAGCCGGTGACGTTGGGTGGAGGAAGGACCATGGAGAACACTTTCTTCGAGGAGGGGAGGTCAGGGGCAAACAGCCCTTCATCTATCCAGTATGAGTACCACTTCTCCTCAACAGGAGTCGGGTCATACGCTTTTTCAAGAATGCGCTTGTTCTTCATCATGTTATCCAAATTTACCAGGCTTCTGTTCTCATCCCTTTTTCTGTTTCAAGGGCAAGGCCTGATGAAATGTATATTTTAACAATTTACACACAATTTTTCCTTATTTTTCTTGGGGGCATTGGGGTCAGACCTCAGAAACTTCAGTAATTTGAGACTCCATTGCATCACCATTAAAACTGGAATTCAAGAGATATTTCTTACATTTAAATTACTGAAGTTTCTGAGGTCTGACCCCAATTAATAAATAAAAAAGGGGACTGTCCCCTTTTTTAATACTCGATGAGGACGGAGTCTTCGCCCAAGAGGTTCTCGATCTTTCTTGTTAAATCTTCAGAAAGGGTTATCCCTGAAATCTCACCAGCCTGGACGACCATCCGGTAGGAATGAGGGGTTTCGAGCTCGAAAAACACCGGGCAATCCCCTCTGTTCTGGTCCAGCATGTCTTTCAACTCTTCAAAGACGGACGCTTCAATCCCAGGAAGAAAAATTCTCAGAACCACGCGTTTCGCCTGCTTCTGGAAGGCTTCAGCCAAGGGCATGATATGGAGAAGATGAATCCTCCGGCTTTCTCCCTCGCCTAAAAACTTGCCCTTGACCCATACGAGCTGGTCTTCCCCGAGTGAGTCATAATATTTCTTGTAGCTATCCGGGAAAGCCACAACCTCTATACGACCGCTCATATCTTCCAGGATAAAGGTGGCCATTCTTTCATCCTTCCTGGTTTTGAGAGGTTTGAGAGAGGATATGATTCCCGCGACTTTAATCTCTCTGTTGAAATCTTTCTCATCGTCCAGCTGGTTTATCGGATGGGAAACCAGCCGCTTCAATTGCTTTCCGAATTCAGCCAGAGGATGGCCTGTGATGTAAAAACCCAAGGCATCTTTCTCATAAGAAAGAGAAAGGGATTTATCCCACTCCGGCATTTCCTTCACCTCGACTGGAATTTCCGGAGGTTCGATCTGACTCCTGCCAAAAAGAAAGTTCTGTTTAGAGGCCCTGATCTTCTGGATCTCATGGGAATAGGCGATCATAATATCAATCAAGTGAAAGAGCTGCGACCTTTTCCACCCCAATGAATCAAACGCCCCGGCCTTGATCAAGCTCTCAATCACTTTGCGGTTCATAACTTTCGGATCAGCATCTTCACAGATATCAAAGGGGGAAGTAAATTTTCCTCGCTTCTTCCTCGCTTCCAGTAAAGCCTGAACCGCACTTTCCCCCACATTCTTTATCGCTGAAAAACCGAAGCGGATGGCACTTTTGAGTCCGGTAAAATTGAAATCGCTCTCGTTGATATCCGGAGGAAGAACCTTGATCCCCATTCCCTGAGCCTCATTGATATATTTGACTACCTGAGGAGTGGCGCCTCTCTCTGCTTCAGATGTCAGCAGCGCAGCCAGAAAATTCACGGGATAATGGGCCTTCAAATACGCGGTGCGGTAGGCCAGGTAGGCGTAGGCAGCGCTGTGGGATTTATTGAAGCCGTAGCCCGCAAAATAATTGATCTGGTCAAAGATCTTGGTGGCTTTAGCCTGGCTGAGACCCTTCTTCTTCGCTCCCTGCACAAATCGTTGCTTCTGGGCCTTCATCATGCCCGTCACTTTCTTCCCCATGGCTTTGCGCAGGATATCGGCTTCGGCCATGGAAAAACCCGCCAGCTCAGTGGCGATCTGCATCACCTGCTCTTGATAAACGATCAGGCCCTGAGTTTCCTTCAGTATCGGTTCGAGTTCTGGGCTTTCATAACTGATCCGGTCAGGATGGTTCTTGCATTTGATGAACTCATCCGTCATTCCGCTTTTGAGAGGACCCGGCCGGTAGAGGGCGTTCAAAGCGATCAGGTCACGGAAACTTTCGGGCTTAAAATTCCGCAGCAGGTCCTTCATGCCCGGGCTCTCAAACTGGAAGACCCCATCTGTGTTCCCCGCTTTAAAGACCTCGAACGTCTTCTCATCATCCAGAGGGATGTTCTTCAGGTCTATCTTCTCGCCCGTCTCTTTCACCACGAGCTCCACCGTATCCTTGATGACAGTCAGGTTGCGCAGGCCGAGGAGGTCCATCTTGAGCAGTCCGATGTCCTCGATGTCCTGCATCGGGAACTGAGTGGTAATCTCACCTCTGACTGATTGATAAAGGGGCATAAATTCCACCAGCGGTTTTGGAGTGATGACGATCCCGGCGGCATGGATCGAAGGATGACGCACCTGCCCCTCCAACTTTTGAGCCACAGAGAGGAGGTGAGCGATCTTAGCGTCCTTATCCCTCATTTCCTTTAGCTGCGGGACATTCTTAATGGCTCCCTCAATGGTGGCATCCGGGCCAAATGGGGGGATCATCTTGGCAATCTTATCCACCTCGGGAAGAGGAACCTCGAGAGCCCTCCCGACATCCCTGACCGAAGCACGGGCTGCCATCGTCCCAAAAGTAATGATCTGGCAGACGTTTTCCCGCCCGTATCGTTCTGTCACGTAGGAAAGAACTTCATCCCTCCGTCTTCCACAAAAATCGATGTCGATATCGGGAAGGCTGATTCGCTCGGGATTGAGAAACCGTTCAAACAAAAGGCCATACTCCAGAGGGTCAATATCTGTGATCCCCAGGCTGTAGGCCAGCAGGCTCCCGGCCACCGACCCCCTTCCCGGCCCCACAGGGATGCTATTATCCTTGGCCATCTTGATCAGGTCCCAGACAATCAAGAAATATCCCTCAAAACCCATTTCTTTCACAAGCCGGATCTCTCTTTCCAGCCGCTCTTCGTACTCGTCAGGAGTATGGGTAAACTCCTCTTCCTCTTCTTTTTCGGTAATGCCCTCCATCTGAGATTGGAATCCTTCTTTGACTACTTGTTCAAAATGTTCTTCAAGCGATACTCCCTCAGGGGGACTGTACTGGGGAAGGAAATGCTTGGACGCCGGAAATTCAAAGTTGCATTGTGCCGCGATCCTGGCCGTGTTCTGGATGGCTTCCGGTGTTTCGCCAAAAAGTTCTATCATTTCAGTACTCGATTTGAAATAGAACTCATTTGATCCGAATCGGATCCTATCCGGGTCAGTGACTTTCTTGTTGGTCTGGATACAGAGGAGAACATCCTGGATCTCCGCATCTTCCTTGGAAAGGTAATGAACATCATTGGTGGCCACCAGCGGCAAGCCCAGCTTCTTTGCCAACTGGACGAGCATCGGATTGACTTCCTTCTGTTCCTCCAGGCCATGATCCTGGAGCTCGATGTGAAAATCACCCTTTGAAAAAAATGATGCGTATTCCTGGGCAACATCCTCGGCTTTCTCTTCCTGCCCCAGGCTCAGGAAATGACTGACTTCTCCCTTCAGGCATCCGGACAGAGCGATTAAGCCACCTCCATGCTGGGATAGGAGTTCCTTATCAATACGAGGCCTGTAGTAGAATCCCTCTAAATAGGCCTTGGTGATCAGCTGGCAGAGATTCCTGTATCCTTTTTCATCCTTGACAAGTAAGGTCAGATGAAAATGGACAGGGTTTTTGCTGTCGGCTTTTTTCTCAAACCGGCTTTTGGGCGCCACGTAGATCTCACAACCCAGAATCGGTTTGACTCCCTTTTCCTGAGCCTGCTTGAAAAAACCGACGGCTCCAAAAATATTCCCATGATCAGTCAAGGCCACCGCAGGCATTTTATTCTGGTAGGCCGCATCAACCAGCGCAGTGGTTTTCAATGCACCATCCAAAATGCTGTGCTCTGAATGGTTATGAAGGTGTATAAACGTCAGTTCCATCTCAAATCACATTCTATTCAAATGGGTTGGAGCCCCATTTTCTTTATTCACAGTCAGAGTGAGTGCGCGCCCGCACCAGCCGGCTGGGCGGTGCACCCGGGTCAAAAGACACAAGTTTCTATTTTATGTATTCTAAACTCCAACCTCAACTTATTTCGCAATAACCACCCAAAATTAAGTGCTTTTTTGGTAATTCGCTCGTTTTGATTCTCCTTTTCCCCGTGTGGATAGAGCTTTTTCCCGCAGAACCAGAAGAAACGCTGAGCCGACTCTTCTTCTCTCTGGCTAGTCAGGCAATCTCTGCCCTATTCCCATTCTATTGTTCCCGGAGGTTTGCTGGTGATGTCATACACGACCCGGTTGACTCCCTCCACCTCGTTAACGATACGGTTCGATATACGGGATAAGAGCTTTATCTCTGCCGGAAACCAATCGGCCGTCATGCCGTCCACACTCTGGACAAGACGGATGACGACCACACTCTGGTAGGTCCGCCGGTCTCCCATGACTCCGACTGATTTCACTGGAAGCAAGACCACAAAAGCCTGCCAGAGTCTTTGATAAATACCTGCCTTTTTTATTTCATCGATCAGGATGGCGTCTGCCTCCTGCAAGAGTTTGATTCTTTCTGGGGTGATTTCTCCGACTATCCTCACTCCCAGGCCAGGCCCGGGAAAAGGATGCTGAATAATAAAATCCCTGTCCACTCCCAGCTCCCTGGCTAGGGCCCGCACCTCATCCTTGAAAAGCTCCCTGAGCGGCTCGATCAGCCTAAAACTCATCCGGGAAGGCAATCCCCCGACGTTGTGGTGAGATTTTATGGAATCTGATGGCCCTCTGACAGGATTGCTTTCAATCACATCGGGATAAATCGTTCCTTGCGCCAGGAATCCGACGTTCCCAATCCTCGCCGCTTCTTCTTCAAAAATCCGGATAAATGTCTTACCGATGACTTTTCTCTTCCTCTCAGGGGAGGTGATGCCCTTGAGTTCTTCCAGGAACTGGCTGGTGGCATCGACTCCTATCACATTCAGGGACAACTTTTTTCTGAACTCATCCATCAATTCCTGATATTGTCCCTTGCGCAAAAGCCCGTTATCGATAAAGATGCAAAAAAGATTATTCTTGACCGCTTTCTGCACGAGCAATGAGGTGACGAGGGAATCGACTCCGCCGCTGAGCCCGCATATGACTTTTTCTTTTCCGGCCACCTGGCGAATCTCATGGACCTTGCGTTTGATGAATGACTCCATCCTCCATTCAGGCTGTAATCCAGAAATAGAAAAAAGGAAATTCGACAGGAGCTTCATTCCCTGCTTGGTGTGCACTACTTCAGGATGGAACTGGACACCAAAAAACTTTTTTTCCCGTTCTTCCATCACGGCTACACCACAATGAGCTGTCTTCCCGGAGACGATAAAGCCTGGGGGAACTTTTTCGACCCTGTCTCCATGGCTCATCCAGACCTGACCCCCATTATTGATTCCGGAGAGCATCCCTTTTCTTTCCAGAACATTCAAAGAGGCAAACCCGTATTCCCTCTTCTGTGAAGGAACCACCTTGCCTTTAAGAAGATACGCCATCAGCTGCAATCCATAACAAATACTCAAAATAGGAATCCCCATATCGAAAATTTCTTTTGATATCTGTGGGGCATTTTTTCCGTAGACACTCTGAGGACCTCCGGAGAGGACTATGGCGTCAGGCTTTTCTTTTTTCAACCTGGAAAGACGAATACTGAAAGGAAAAATCTCAGAGAAAACCCCCAATTCTCGTATTTTTCTGGCGATAAGCTGGGTATACTGCGAGCCAAAATCCAGGACTAAGACCTTATTCATGGAAAGATTTTAGCACAAAAATGGGAGCCGTTCTATTTTTTGTATAAATTTGGGGTCAGACCTCAGTTACTTCAGTAATTTGGTTCAGACTTTAAGAAGTCACGTCTCGTCTTCGAGATAAAGCGGTTTATTATCTTTGAATTTCCGAACTTTAATGGGATTAAGTCCGCCTCCAACTTTTCTTATAATTATTGAAATTACTGAGACCTTACTCCAAATTACTGAAGTAACTGAGGTCTGACCCCAAATTACTATTGACAATGAAGCGGATGGAAAATAAAATGAAAAACAACCTCACCCTTTATGATGAGAAAATGGGGGAAAAATCATCCCTTAATTCACCCTTTAAGGCTATTGAATAGGGAAAGGATTTTATATTAATTATTACCCAAATAGATATAATAAATATAAGGGATATACAATAATAATAAGAGCTTAGTGATAGATTTCAAACGAAGGGAACAGACTATGAAATTAGGAGGGGTACAAATGAGAAAGAAAAAAAGCATTTCAATAGTCTGCTCAATCCTGCTTCTTTTATCTTTCGCAACAGTCTCCTATTCAATGGATAGCGATACTCTTGATCAGGTGAACATTCTCGAGCAAATCATCATCTCCAAAGAGCCACACACACTCGAAGTAAAGATTCTGTTAAACCACTACACGACAAGCGACTATTTTGAGGTGAGTGAGCCTGATCGTATTGTTATCGATTTTTTTAAGACGGAAAACATCACAGCCTTGCGCCAAATTGATGTGAATGATTTTGGAATCATCTCCATCAGAGCCGGTATGTATGAGTCCGATACAGCAAGAGTTGTCTTCGACTTAGGCGAGAAAATCCCTTTCTATAAAGTCGAGAATATCCAGGGCGGGGTGAGAGTCCTATTCTGGTTAGAAGAAGCCCCTGAGGTGAAAGAGGAAGAGGTAATCAGTGAAAAGATAGAAGTGAGAGACGCTGTCGGTTATCTTAAAGTCGAGCCTGCCAAAGCCAATAATGATGATCCCATATTTATAGATATGAGCGAATCCGAGAATGCCGAGTCCATGGAAGTCGATGTTTTCAATGCAGAAGGCATTAAAATTAACACTATTCAGCTGACTCCGGAGTCTAGCACAAGCGAGATAAGGCTGGATACTCCCGGAAAGTATATTTTCAAGGGAAAAGCATTCAACAGTGAAGGAAAGCCGTCGGAAAATCCTTGTGAGACCAGTGTCCACATCAATTATCCTCCCATCTGCAAACTAAATTACCTTTATTATGAAGATTATGTGAGGGAGCCTTTCGTCCTGGATGCTTCCACTTCCACTGATCCGGACGGAGAAGTGGTCAAAGCTCATTTTGAGGTCACCGATGAATCATTTAACTTATTGGATAGTTTCACAGCGAGCAAAAAGCCATTTCTCTGGAACAAAGTCTTTGAAAAGGAAGGCATTTACACCATCCCCGTAGTGGTTACGGATGATTTTGGTGCTGTTTCTGACCCTGTCCAGGTTCAAATCGTGGTGAGAAGCAAAAGAGTCTTTTTGATGGTCGATGGAGGCACATTATTCGCTCGTGGGAGTCCTTATGGAGGATATGCGGTTTCCCGGCTGGGCTTGGTCATTAAGATAGCTCCTCGCACCTTAGACTTTATTCTCTCAGGAGGGGGCGGACAAGTCCTCATCAGCGATCCCTGGAAATCTTTCTTTACGGCAAACATGCTTTTTAACGCTCATGTCGGCCCTGCATTCTTGGGAGTGGGCGCGGGCATCACGACAAAAATAAGAGAAGATAGGAATCCGGATGGAGAGCTCATCGCCAATGTTGGATTTGAATTGATCGGAAAACACCAAGCCAGACGTTCTTTCTTCCTTGAAGTCCGCGGGCCAATCGGAAAAGGCCGGGTTTTCTCGGACCATCACAAACTGATGATAGGCTTCAGGTTTCTTCTCTAGCCCTAAGAAAATTTCTTCGGGCATCAACGGTAACAGAAGAAAAGTTTCTAACCCCCTCGGGCAATTCCAAATATCGGGTTTTTGCCTCTCTCCAACTCATCAGTATTTCTAAAACATTCATCCTCTCATCGGCGCCAATGACATGGAATGGCTGATGACAGGGATTACTATTTTCCCGAATGAGTAAAAAAAAAGCCCGGTCGTAGACCGGGACACAAAGCCTCTCCTTTAGACCTTACGTTTTTTTCCTTCTGCTCTTTTTCCTCTAATCGCTAATGATCACTTTATCTCCTGAACGGAGAAGCTTCTGGCTCTTTTTCGCTCAATTTAACAACTCCATAGATAATCGCAGAACTGGCAGCAATAATGATGGCAATACCGACCGGCGATAAAAAGAATTTGGCTAATCCACCGGGTTTTGTCTTCGGAGTCTTCTCTTCTTCCTGCCCTTCAGGTTGTAAAGAAAAGGAAACTTTCGCCGTTTCATCCGCTCTTATTCCGATCAGATGGGCAACATTGAAATTCCCCTCTTTTGTGCTGATGCCAACGATGTATAATCCTTCTTCGACTCCTTTGGTCTTCAATATCCCCAGCTTGTCTGATTTACTGCTTTCATAAACCGTGCCCGTGGAAACATTCTTGAGCTTAACAACAGCTCCTTCGATGGGAGTGGTTCCATCTTTCTCGAAGACAAATCCTACTAAATTCCCTTTGCCGACCTTTTGAGCGCTCAAATAGTGAGGAGAATAGAAAGTGATGACCGAAGCGATGAGTATGATTGCAGCTGTTTTTGACCTAACTGCCCTAAGCATAAAGCACTCTTTCAAGGACTGTAACCATAGTAAACAAGGCCCCGTCTCCTTGTCAAGCTAAAGTCAGCCTTCCCTGCTAATTTCCCCTTTTATCTGTATTCCGAAGGTGCGGTTCGTTGCTTAAAATCTAAACAGATTACTATTAAATCACAAAAATCCATGTGAGTCAAAATTAGTTGCACAAAAATTCAGTCCGGTTAAATCCCTAATCTTTCCGTCTAGACGACCAGCCAACTGCAAATCACTTCTTCCAGAATTGGATTCATGAGTTCACGCTTCGATAGACTATCCGGTAAAGCTCGATGTCTCTGTTCAAAGGAATCACCAAAAGATTGTTCTCTCCAATTTTTGACTTCACAGGCAGAGATAAAACAACCTCCGCCTCTTGGCCTTTTCCTCCATCCAGCCTTATGTATTCCTCCCAGACAACACGACCGTTAAAAAACACAGCGATCAAGGGCGCCGGACTGGTTTCCTTTTCCCCCCAGTTAAGACTCAATTCCAGAATAATCTCACTCCCATCAAGGATCATTCTATGAGAAGATCTTTGTCCTTTTCTTAAATCTTGTTTTTTCAGCTCGATCCTTCTCGGCGACAGAAGGCTCTCCATCTTCTCCTCTATTTCCTGAATTTTCTCTTCATCGTTCAACCGTTCATAATTCTGGCGAATCCGCAGTAAAATCTCGACATTATCAGAGTCAATCTCCAGAGCCTTTCGATAAAAATCCCCCGCGTCATATATGTAATCCACTTTCTGGTAAGAATCGCCAACAATCTGCAGCACCTTCAAGTACTCTTCTTTTTTTCCCTCAGGTACAACGATAAAACTCTGCTCAAGAAGGCGGCCGAGCTTCATGATATCTCTGTAACGATTTTGCTTGAAATAGAGAAGGGCCTGGAAGAATAGATTCCCCAAATCATCAAATCTCTCTCCAAACCCTTCTTTAATATGGCCTCTCGATCTTAAAAAAGATTCAAGCTCTCCGACCGCGGCCACTTCATCTTCCAAGGTTAAATAGGAGAGTAAATAATTTTTTGCCCTTTTTACGTCTTGCTCTTCCTCAAGGTAGCATTTCGCCAGGTTCAAATACACAGACTTCTTCAGCTCCAAAAACTCCTCCACATTAATCCATTCCTGCCCCACCAAGTTCTGGTAAAAATTTATTCTTTCTAATCTCCTCAGACTCGAAAGAAAATTCTGGGATGCTTCCCTTAGTCTGTAATACTGAAACTCTCTTTCCCCTGAAATATATTCTTCCTTTGCCCTTTCAAACTCCAGCTGTTCGGCTTTTGCCAGATATCTTTGTCGCTCTCTTGAGGAAAGAGATTTCTCCCCGAGGAATTGTGCGTACATTCTATAGATTGACACATCTTCAGGCAGCATCTCTTCCATGACTCTGTAATCACTGACGTTCATTTCCCAGATATGCATTATTGCTTGAGCTTTTTGTGAGTCTTTTCTTTCTAATATTTTCTTTAAAATCTCTTGCGCAAAATCTCTATCCTCTTCACCAAGCTTTGGCCAGAGAGAGAGGAATATTTTTCCAACCTCATAATAAATCTGGCTGTTGTGACCCGCAAGGAGTGCGGCTTTTTTATACTCTTCATAAGGATTATCCTCGAGGTCTGGAGAGAGATAACTCATATAGAGAAGCGATTGAGCTAAATTAAAATGGCCAAAATAGGAGGAAGGATTGATTTTTAACGACCGGTTGAAATGCTGGATGGATTTTTGGAGATATGTTTTTCCAAGAGTCTCATCCTGAAGGTTCTGTAGCCCCAAATCAAAATATGATTTCCCGAGTTCATAATAAACTCTGTCGTTCGACGAATAAAAAAGATTCGCCCTTTTTAAAATTTTGATTTTCTTATCCAGGGCCTCAATTTTCTCTTCGGCCCGATAGTACAAATGCATATTCCAGTAGATCAATACATTGACTGCCCCAATGGCTGCGATAGCCACCAATAAAAGCACTCTCTTAAACTTCATTTTCTTTTTTTTGCTGTCCTCTTTGTGCATTATTGACTGCTGAATCTCATCTTTTCGTTTTCATTCTTAAATTAAACGATTCTACTCCATTTTGTGTGGGGAAGATTCAACTTAGACAACTTAAAAGAGTATTCAGGGATGGATGAAGCGACATCGGAAGATTTAGCCTTCCCGAATCGATCTCGAGGGAACCCGACGGAGTCGGGCCCGAGGACTGTATGAGAAAGCTCACGACAGTGGATTCCGAAAACTCGCCACTTTTGCCCCAGCGAGTCAAAAGCGGCTCGGTTTCAGGCTCCGCTCTCCCCACCTCTTCGGTGAGGAACCATGCCCGCTCCGCCTTCAAACGGTTTTCTCCCCCATTGCCCTTCGCTAACACTCTGAGAAGGTTGATGAGAGGATGGCGTGAAAAATCTGCCTGGAGCAAGGACATCCCTGAATGTTTTTTAATCATTTACCCACTCAAAATGGAAGAGAACCATTTAAATAATATTTGAAACTGGATCCGTATTCTGCACCAGACTTATTTCTTTCAAATCTCAAATCCTCACCCCTCCCTTTTATAGAAAGCCGTGACAAAAGTCAGTGCCAAAATCACTGTAAACAGCACCATGTTGGCCGGAATGTGCAGATTAAAATCGGTAATGCTGTGTATCAAGATAGCGACAATTGCAACTATCCCTCCCAGTGCCAATCCTTTGACCTCTGGATGGCGCCTCACCCGCCAAATAAGAAAGGAAGTGACGACAATAAAGGCTAATCCTCCAAGAAGCAGAATCAGGCCCATAACTCCGAGTTCCGATAAAAACTCGAGATAATCATTATGCGCATGAGAATAGCGGACAGATCTTCCGCTGTCATCATAGGCAGGATAGACAGAAGCAAAGGTTCCCAAACCGGTCCCTAACAACGGATAATCTCCAATAATTTGCACCACTTTGCCCCACACTATTGGCCGTCCTTCGTGCAGCAGGTCATCCAGAGCAAACCTTTCGATGACAGACCCTATGCCAACGTTCAAAGCGACGATAGTGATGATAATAAAGCTGACTTTGAGAAAATTCTTTATCCATTTCTGGCGTTCTCTGACTCTTCCAAAATACAAAACAGTCAGCTCGAAAAAGAGAATAAAAGTAAAAATCAGGAGAAAGACACCAGACCGGGATTCTGAGAATATGATGGCCACTGACATGACGACTATACTGGCTGAGAGGAGCAGATTCACTGAGAGCCCTTTCTCTGATAGACGGAGAATTTTATCCCTCCATTTCAGCCCCGCCAAAGAGAAAAGGCTGATCCGGGCAATGATTAATCCCAGGGCCAAGGGGATAATCATCTCCAAGTAACCGGAAAGGTGGTTCCTGTTGACGAAGGTTCCGGTGACAACATCGACGTAGTGGACTTTTTTTAAGAACAACAGCCGCGGAGTTTTATTATACATCTCGTACATTCCATAAAACGCTTCAAAAAAACCCATGAAAACAAGCACATAGACGATCCTCTTGATCTGTTTCCTTGTGTTGACCGTCTTAATGATCAGAAAGCCCAGGAGAAAATAAGTGAAAAGCTCAAGACCCTCACGAAAAGTGTGTGAAGGAATCAAGGAAAGGCTCATGAATTGAGTGCTGGAAAAATCTGGAGAAAAAAGAGCCTGGAATGAATGCGTGTTCGGAGAAAGGAGGGCGATGATAAAACGCGGAAGAGGGATGATCTGGAATACGATTAAAACGCATAAACCTAAAAACAAGTATCTGGGCCATTTCAGCGTCAGAGAAACAAGCTCATTATTCTGCGGTTTTTCCCTAATGAGGACATAGGCCGCCATCATTACCAGAACCACAAGTTGAATCACCAGTATCGACCATTCATACACAGAGGCCGCAGGAAGAGGACTGAAGACAATCACGCTAAGAATCCCGTATTCGATTATCTTCTGATATATTCTGTCCCTCTTGGATAGAACATGACTCTCCTTTTTTGGGCTCTTTTTCCTGACTGTGTTTCTCTGCTTCATTTTTTTGTTAAGTATGAACCGAATGGCTTAAGTTTTAGGCTGGGGATAAATATCCAAGTTCAAAAAGAAATTTGGCATTTTAGTGTCAGGGATCAAGCCACTCTTTTATTAACGATCCCGAAGATAGCCGTTTGATTGCAGACAAACGTATGAGACATCAATCGCCTTCTTTGCTCATTACTGTTTCCGCTTAAAAAGTGAAATCTTGAGCGGCAACTTGCTCTCCTTCTTGGCGGGATTCATCGCCTCTGGCAAATAGGGAATCTCCTTGTCCTCAAGCACTGCGTCGGGATTATCCTCCACGAGTGCCTTTGCTTCCTCTTTTCCGATAATTTCCTCCGCCCTTTCCCTTGCCGTTGTAAGCTTCGGGGCCAAATCATTTGGGCTGTGTCCATCGCTCCCGATAAAATGAATCAAATTCATCTCCAGAAAACGAAAGACAGCCTGTTCTGCTTCTCTTCCGTAAATTCCGGATAAGCTCCCGCTGTTGGCCTGAGACAGGCTTCCCATCCGGATCAATTCATACAGAAAGGAAGGATTGCGGACAAATACCGAGTTTCTTTCCGGATGAGCGATGATCGGGATGAGGCCTTCGCTCATCAATTCGAAAAAAAGCTCTTTCACGCCAGAGAACACATGCCGGGATGGGAACTCTACGAACATGTAAGAGCTCTGATTGATAACAAGAAGGTCACGGCTTTTTCTTATCTCCTCCATTAAATTGTGGGCAATATGAACTTCTGCCCCAGTCAACAACTCCACATGGATGTCATTGGCTTCAAGAGCTCTGCTGAGCTCATTTCTTTTCTCCTCGATCATCCCCAGGTCTTCGCACATATAATCTCCCCGGAACAGATGGGGAGTGGCGACAATCCTCT
>JABAOF010010463.1_pt1 | contig 13463 bp, 15 predicted proteins | sample 7062171 | NCBI WGS metagenome assembly JABAOF01 (sample SAMN14538628, study PRJNA623070) | marine sediment metagenome | biome: marine biome [ENVO:00000428]; feature: marine pelagic biome [ENVO:01000023]; material: deep marine sediment [ENVO:00002113] | place: India: Gulf of Khambhat ...
AAAAACTCAAGTTTTCAAAGTCTGACCCCGTTTCTTGCATATAATAGGGGAAGATGTAAAAATAATATACAGTGATGCAACGAATTAAAAAAGATAAAGGTTTTAAAAAAGTGAGGATGGATGAACAAGGACTGGTCCAGCAGATCCAAGCAGGCGATGAGCTGGCGTTCGGAGAAATCGTCAGGATGTACAAAGATAAGATTGTCAATTATTTGTGGCAGCTCACAGGAGATTACCAGAAAGCCGTGGAGCTTTCTCAAGAGACCTTTATGAGAGTTTTTTTCAAGTCTAACAAATACAAACCTATCGCTCCGTTTTCTTCCTGGATTTATTCGATTGCATCAAACCTGGCGAAAAGCGAGTTAAAGAGAACGAGAAGAGTGTTAACCGTGCCTCTTGATCTCGTTGAGAACAAAGTGTCTGACTCATATCAAACAGGAGATTGCCTGAATTCGGATCTGTCCAAGATTGTGAGGAAAGCCCTGAATGCGCTTCATCCTCGCTACAGGATTCCTGTGATTCTCAAAGACATCGAAGGCTTTTCTCAGGAAGAAATCGCTCAGATCCTGAAAAAGCCCGTTGGAACCATCAAAGCGAGAATCAGCCGAGGACGAAATTATCTCAAGAAAGAACTGGAAAAATCATCTTCTGGAATAAATTTTTTGATGAAAAATGAGGAGAAAGAATATGGAAGAGTTTAATCTNNGTGAAGGCTCCTCCTGGCTTTGAACAAAAAATAATGGCCCAGCTCTCTCTCCGGAGAAGACAGCTCAGGACAAAGCAACTCCGCCTCTCATTAGCCGGGGCGTTCAGTGCTATCCTAATCTTGTTTATCGTCATCAACGTATTCGTGCTGCCTGAAAGAGGTCTGGTCAAATTCGTCGGCCTCGACAAAGATGTATCCGCTCCCCTCCAGGAAAGCTATCGGCTGGGAGGTGGGGAGTTTATTCCAATCATCGAACCGGTGGATTATACCAGGGAAATACGAAGCCTCTCCCGGGAGCCATCGACGATATATATTCTCGAACAAGTCAGTGACGAAACCAGTGCAGAATTAAAATTTTAGGGAGGATTATCAAAATGAATTCTAAGATTAAAATCATCATCGTTTTGACCCTATTTTTGCTAGTCCTCTTCTTCAGTCTCAACACAGCACCTGCCGCAAGCCTAAAGGACGACACAGGTGACATTTCTGAAATCACAAAAAAAGTCTATCCGTCTGTCGTCAAAGTGGAAGCCAGAAACTTTACGAGGAAGGTGGCCACAGGAGTTGTGGTTGATAAAGAGGGAATCATTCTAACCACGGCTCTGGTGACCCCTCATGAAGAGGAAATCCATGTGATTACCTCTGAGGGAAAGAGGATCGAAGCCGAATTTTTGGGCATGGATCCGGTCACGTATCTCGCCCTGATTAAAGTCGAGGAGAAAGGTCTGCGACCGATACAAAAGGGGACCATAAAGGACCTCGCTCCAGGGATATGGATCGGAGTTATCAGCATATCTCCAGAGAACACACCTGCAGTGACTCAAGGGATCGTGAGTTCGATTGCCGAAGAAAAACTCCGTTTGAATGTCTGGGTCACACCCGGTTCGAGCGGAAGCCCTGTTGTTGACAAAGAAGGTCGAATGGTTGGATTGCTGCGCGGAATCTATTCGGAAGAAAAGCCCGTCGTCTTCGAATTCAGAGAGAAAGAATTAGTTGGCTCAGGTTACGTCGTCAGTCGAGCTGAAGCTCCTTCTTCTGGAATGGCCCTGGCCATCCCTACCCCAATCCTGAACGAAATCTGTGATGAAATCAGAGAGAAAGGAAAAGTTGAAAGAGGCTGGTTAGGTGTCAACATCACGGAAAACGAAGAGGGAAATGTAGAGATTGTCCAGGTAGAAAAGGACAGCCCGGCAGAAATAGCCAAACTGAAAGAAGGAGATGTTATTCTCGAGATCGAAGGAGAAAAACTGACCGACAGCAAGATGCTGGTCGATGAAATCCGGAAGAGAAAACCCGGAGACAGCATAACCCTAAAAATTCAAAGAGAAGGTAAAGAGCAAAAAGTCAAAGTTAAATTGGGACTCTACACCGAGAAAGACATCAGACGCGAGCTCTCGCTGAAATTTCCAAGACTTTTCCCCGGAAAACCTCTGAAAGTACCCCAACCGCCGAGAAAACTCCAGCCAGGAGAACGTTTCTTCCAAGAGTTTTTCCCTCGACTTTATGAAACCCACAAGTTTATCGGCGTGTATCTTGAAGAGCTCAACCAGGAACTCTCAGAGTTTTTTGGTGTCAAAGAAGGGACAGGACTCTTAGTTTCCAGAGTTGAAAAAGACAGTCCCGCGGATAAAGCCGGACTCAAGGTCGGTGATGTGATCGTTAAAGTCGATGGTGAGCCTATCGACAAAATTAGTGCCTTGAGTGGAGTCATCCAGAAGAAAAATAAGGGAGACCAGATAGAGATAGAATTCCTGAGGAATAAAAAGAATATGACGGTCAAAGTGGAAATCGATGAGGAGAAAAGAGAAAGAGGACTATTCTATGATTTCTCCAAGAGTTGGAATAATTATGAAGATGCCCTGGGTGATTTTTATGGAGATTTAGAGAAGTCCTATAAGAATTGGTGGAAAGAGCACGAAAATGGGGTGGAAAAAAATATGAAGAAGCTGAATGAAGAGATGAAGAAATTGTCCAAGAAAGTCCAAGAACAGACCAAAGAGACGACGAAGAAGCTAAGCCATTATTTCGCTAAGTACAAGGGCATAAGAGTATAGCCCTGTACTGGTTTCCATTCCTCACAGGGAGCGAAGGGAAAATTCCTTTCGCTCCTTTTTTTTAGCCTTCTGCAGAGTCTTTCGAGTGTAGCCAGTTCTTGACAAATCGCTTGAATTCTTCATCAGGAAGTCGCCTCCGGTCATAATAACCTTTTTCCAGCCTTTGTTTCATCGCTTCATACAGGATAATCCCGACCGAAACTGAAAGGTTGAGACTCTGAACCATCCCGACCATCGGAATCCTGACGATATAATCTGCCAGGGATAAGGCCTCATCCGAAATCCCTTCGGCCTCGTTTCCGAAAATGATGGCCATGGGTTGGGCGTAATCGAGATCTGTATAGGGGATGGCTTTTTCCTTCAGGTGGGTGGCGGTAATCTTGAATCCATTTTCTTTAAGCGTGCTGAGGCATTCTTTGGTTGAGGTGTAGTAACGGAAATCAAGCCATTTTTCAGCCCTGGTTGAGATTGCCTCGTTAACAGGAAAAGGTTCCTGAATGGCAGAGATGATATCCACATACAGGATTCCAGCCGCATCGCAGGTCCGCACAACAGCACTTGCGTTGTGGATGTTCTTGACCTCTTCCAGGACGACTCTTAAATCCGGATGTCTGAGCGAGAGGACCCTCTTTACCTTTTCTATTCTTTCTTTAGTAGGCATAACTCAAGTCATAATCGGGACGGTTCTATTTTTTTTCTGGATTCCTGCTTCCGCAGGAATGACAGGAAGAAAAAAATAAAACCACCCCCATAAAAAGTCTCCTATAAAAAAATAATCATTTTGACAGCCAGGGTCAGCCAGAAAACCACGGCCCCTAAGAGAGCCCTGTATTCTCTGTTTCTCTTATAAATTTCCATCCTGAACTTGTTCCCGTTTGAAGGACATGTGCGACCGAGCATGGGAAAGAAAAAAGGAACATTTTTCTTGAACTCCTCATACTCATCGGGAAACAGCGCCTTCATTTTTTCCCTCTCACTAATCAGGATCACTGAATAAAAGACAAGGAAATAGACAACAAAAATACAGACCATCCACCATGAGTTAGATGCAACAACAACGCTTATTCCGATGATGAGATTGGCCAGATAAAGCGGATTTCTGGTGAAACGATAAGGACCGCTGCAGGTGAGTTCTTTCTCCTTCCTGAGATGGCCGGAGGCCCAGGTCCTCAAAAGAAGTCCTAGAATACAGATCCCCACACCCGCAAGAAGAGAAATCAGAGTCGGTCGAGAAAGAACGATGGCAATGAGAATACAGACAAAACCCACTCTGACTCTCCATCTGTAAATCATTTTCTTAAAGCTCGTCTTAGACATATTTTTCTAGAATTTCGAGGCTTAGTTGGGCCACCTCATCTGGTTGGATGGCTTTTAAACACTCCAGACTCGAGCAACTCCTCTTATAACAGTAACTGCATTGTAACTCGTGGAAAGCTACTTTATCGTGGAAACCGAAGGGGCCGTTCCGACGTGGGTTTGTGGGCCCGAAAATGCCGACCACAGGCCGGGAAAAAGCACAGGCCACTTGAAGGGCAAACGTGTCGCCGCTGATGAGAAGAGTGGCCTTCTTCACCAAGGCCATAACTTCCGGCAGAGAGAGAAACGGAGCCAGCGGAATATTGACCTGGCTGTTTATCTCGAGCGCCAGTTGTTTTTCCTCTTCTGTTCCCCAGAGAAGAAGGGCGAAAAGATCCTTTCTCTCAAGTTTCTGTATCACCCGAATCCATCTATCCGGAAACCATCTCTTCGTCTTCCAGGTCGCCCCGACATTAAAAAGGATGAGTTTCTTTTTCCTGTCGTATCCGATTTTTTTCAGCTTGGTCTGAATTGTCTCCTGTAGTTCATCCGAAAGACTGAGAGGAAATTCATATTGTTTCTCTTCGATTCCGAGGCAGGTGAGGAGCATCAAGTTTTTGCGGATCACATGGATATCCTCAGGAATTTGCCGGAGTCTTTCTGTATATAATAGCGAAGCGAGAGGTTCTCGACAATTTCTCCGGTGGAATCCAACCCGCTTAGGGGCTCTGGAGAGAAAAGCCAGCAGAGCGGACTTTATTAGCCCCTGAAAATCCAGAGCGATCTGATCACTCTCTTTGGATTTCTCCTTGAATCCAGATATTTCCGTCCAAAAGTCTTTCCTCTGTATCCGCCATCCGGCTGGACGGATGGTGATGATTCTGTCAAGCCTTGGAACAAGATCGAGGATGTCCTTTCCCTTTTCTTCAACGACCCAGGAAATCTTGGACTCAGGAAATTTTTTCCTTAGGGCAGAAAAGGCAGGGAGCGTGTGGATGATATCACCAAGCGAACTGAGTCGGATAATCAGAAAATTATTCATCGTTCATACTAATTGGGTATCTCGTCTTTCAATTTCTGGGCAATCTGATTAATAAGTTCCGAAGTTGATCTAACCTTTGGACCCCCGGTTATGGCGATGCCTCCTCCGTAGCTGCGAACTATATCTTTCTCTGGTACGGTCTCTTCCGTGTAATCTGATCCTTTAGCATGGATATCGGGTTTTAAGGCCAACAGCACTTTCTCCACGGTTTCTTCCTCGAAGACAGTGATATAGTCGACGTAAGAAATTGCAGCTATAATATCCACGCGTTCTTTTTCACTCAATAGCGGCCGTCCTTTCCCTTTGAGCCGACGAATCGAGGAGTCGCTGTTTACAGCCAGTACCAGAACATCCCCCCTTTTTTTTGCGTCTTTTAGGTATCGTATATGTCCCACATGAATCAAATCAAAGCATCCGTTAGCCAGGACGATGCGCTTTCCTTGCTTCTTCTCCTCTCCAATAATCTTTGTTAATTGTTTCCGGGAATAGTATTTTTTCAATTTCAGGAAATGATACTTTCTTTAAGTTCTTGCGATGTTAACGTAGCTGTGCCCTTTTTCATGACAACGATTCCCCCGGCATGATTGGCGATAAGGGCTGCCTCTTTAAACGTCGCCCCACAGGCCAAGGCTAGGGTGAAAACGCTGATCACAGTGTCTCCTGCTCCAGTAACGTCTACGATATCTGTTGGACCATGAATAGGTACTAAAAGCGGTAATTTGTTTTTCTGGAACAGAGCCATTCCTTTTGATCCTCGAGTGATGAGTAAGGCTTGAGCTTTTAAGGCCTTGAGAAGGTATCTTCCAGCCTGTTTGAGGGTTCGGATATTGTCGTCGAGTTCTATCTTCAAGATCCCCTCCACTTCTGGTTCGTTAGGAGTGGCGACTGTTATTCCCTTGAATTGGAGAAGGCGAAACCGTGAGTCGAGAGTGACAGGGAGCCGGGCTTTTTTGTAGTGAGGAAGGATTGAGGTAAAAATGGACTGCTTGACTGTGAAATAGTTGTAGTCGGAGATGAGAAGGGCATGAACACGCTTGAGCACACGTTTTAGTAGGCCTTGAAGCTTTTCCCTGATATCTGTCGTATCAGGGACGCGAACTTCCTGATCGATCCGCAGAATCTGCTGTTTCCTTGTGCTTACTTCGCCAGCCAGGATTCTTGTCTTCATCGGGGTTTTATAGGTTTTCTCTTTGACTAATCCATCAGTGGATAATCCCTGTTTTTTCATCATTTGAAAAATTTTCTGTCCTGACATGTCAGCGCCGACAACGCCTATCGAGAGAGGAATGGCGCCCAAAGCCTTGATGTTGAGAAGGGAATTACCAGCACCTCCCAGGGCGAACTCTCGCGATTTGTAGGAGAGGATGAGCACTGGTGCTTCGCGGGAGATACGGCGGGTATGGCCGTAGAGATATTCGTCCAGGATCAAATCTCCCCAAACAGCAATTTTTTTCTGGGGAAAATGATCGACAATACGGAGGAGTCTTTCCTTTTCTTTATCCACTGAACTGTAGCCAAAATTTGTATCAGAAAAGCCATAAAAGGTCAAATCACAAGAAAAAAGATATCGCCTGCTTTTTGAGAACTGCCTCCCTTTTAAGGTTATCAATAAGGGAGCGAAAAAGGGGAGGGTCCTATTATTTCCCTTCCCGTCATTCCTGTGGAAGCAGGAATCCAGTTTCTCTCCTTGTCATCCCTGCGTATGCAGGAATCCAGAACTAAGAAGAATTTATATCCAGATATTCCTGGATTCCCGCCTGCGCGGGGATGACAGTAAAAAGCGGGAATGACAGAGATATGCGGGAATGACAGTGAAAAGTGGGAATGGCAAGAAAACATCGGGATAACAACATAATAATGTGTGTTCTGTCTCATTTTTCAACTATTTGGGATAAGATCCTAGAAGGGTAATTCTTCTTGAGTCGCGAGATTACAGAGTTACTTGCGTCCTTGAATGATCTGGATGATGTCTTGTGAATTTTTCAGTGCAGTATCCTCCAATTCTTGAGGAATCAAATCCGATTTTTTCTCTAAAAAATGAGAAATTTGGTCGCTTGTCCTTTCCAAAAAAATCTTTTCCCAACGCTCATCAGGAGCCTTCTCTCCCCACAGCTTGCGGGGGCCCTCGAATCCCCCTTCAGCCAGATACCAATCCTTAATCAACTGGAATCCCGCCTTAAAAATGAGATAACCAATGGGTGTGACGGCCGGAGGAATGTTGAAGCTCAAGGATTGTCTGGTCTCTTTATGAATATTGTTTTCCCCCTCGTAAGAAACCATAAGATGTCCTCCGAGTGGGATGATGGTTCCAAGAGCTTTGAAGAGCTTTAGATCAAGGTATTCTTGTCTAAGTGATAAATTTTCTTCATTATTTCTGAATTCAAGCTCTTCCCTATAATCCACATCCAGCCAGGGTTTCACCCCGTCCTTCCCGCCTCGGCTGTAAATGCCCTTGATCACTGGTTCAGCGCTGAGAAGCCCTTCAGGGTTTTGGAGATGAAGTTTGAATCCTCTCCAGCCACTAAGACGTAGCTGCTTGACCTCCTTAAGTAAGAGTTTATAACCATCGAGAGCTTGATCGTGAAGAGCTTTTAATCTTTCGTTTTCTGCCTTGGGACCTTTCTTACCAGTCATTTTAAAATCTCTAATTTTTGCAATAAAATTCTTCCTTGATTTTTCAAAAAAGCTAGTATAGTCATAAAGATGTTTTATTTTCAAGTGGATTGCCGTTATGGTGGAGAGGATGCCGGCAATTTTGTATAATCTTGATTTAAGATCAGAAATCCGATACGACGAATTGACTAAAAGATTACTGAGCTTTGAGACCAGGTAATCACAAGGAGGAAAAATGATTAAGCTTCGGATTATTAGATGTTGGATGAGATTTTTGATCTTGGTCATGTCACTGCTTTTACCTAGAATCTCAGCTACGCAGGAAGTCGATATCGACAGCTTCGTCCCCAAGTTCGAAACCGAGATCAAGAAGATGATGTTAGAAGGGAAAGTCCCTTCAGCAACCATCGCCCTCGTCTCAGGTGACCGAATCGTATGGACGGGAGCCTACGGGTATTCCAACCTCTGGGCCCGCACTCCTGCCGTACCCAGCACCATTTATCTCATTGGATCCACCTTCAAGACCATGTCAATGGTCGCTCTCCTGCAGCAGATGGAACAAGAGAAATTCAAGCTTGATGACCAGGTGAATGATTACCTGACGGAATTTAAAATCCAGGGTGAGGATCCGGCCAAGCCTGTCACTTTTCGTCACCTCTTGACCCATGCCTCCGGTCTCCCCGGGGATTTCGGCCCACACTTGGTTTGGGGTGACACAGCACCCCTTCCTCTAAAGGATTACCTTCAGAAGTCACTCAAACTCAAGCATCCAACCATGACCAAGATAGAATACTCCAACATGGCCTATACCCTGATCGCTTATCTCGTCGAAAAATTTACTAATGTTCCCTACAAAAAATACATAAGGGATCATATTTTTAAGCCCTTGGAGATGCAAGATACGGATTTTTTTCCTCGCCAGGATATGGAAGAGCGCCTGGCTATCCCTTACATTATCGACCGCAAGAGCGGCCTCCACAAACCGGCTGTCCGCTTAAAGGCCAATGTCTGGCCCGCCGGGATCGTCTACGGCACGGTCACCAACCAGGCCAACTGGCTGATCGCCAATATCAATCGCGGCGTCTACAAAAAACACCGCCTGATTAGCGAGAGGAAACATTTAACGAAGTCATGACCCGACAGTATGATCAGTTCAAAGGGAGGATAAGTGCTGGCTGGTTGAATGAGACGACGGGATTCGGTCTGACCTGGTGGATTTCCCAGAGAAAAGGGAATACCCTCTTTGCCCACAGCGGCAGTGTGTCTGGCTACACAGCTTTTTTAGTTGGAAACCTGGAAAAAAAGATGGGTTTTGCTGTCTTAACGAACGGACATCGGTCCCACAAACATCTCTTTGACCTGGCCGTCAAGGCTCTGGATCTTCTGGAACTCCATAAAAAATAAGAGCAAAAACTAATAAATAGAAGCAAAAGGGAGGATTAATCTTCAGGGATAAGCTCAGCCACTGTCTCTATATGGGGAGTTTGAGGGAAGAGATCGAAGAGTGCCGTGCTTTTAATCTTATAACCCACCAGTTTTCCGAGATCATTCCGAAGCTGATTAACGTTACAGGAGACATAGATTATGGCCTCTGGCCGAAGCTCGTTCAGTCTCTTGACAGCCTTGGGATGAATCCCGCTTCTCGGCGGGTCGACCACCACGAACAAAGGCTTTCCCAATTCTATTTCCTTCATGTATTTGATATCAAGGAGAATAGGTATGACATTTTTGGCCTGATTCTCTTCGATATTCCTGTAAGCCGTATCTATGGCCTTCTCGGAGTTTTCGATAATCGTGACATCTTTAAACAGACCTGCGTTTATTAGGGCAAATGTTCCCACCCCCCCATAAAGGTCGAGCAGATGAGTGTCTTGAGTCTTATAGCCTCTGAGAAGTCCGTTGCAGTAAATATGCAATTTCTCAGCGACATCGTGGTTATTCTGAAAAAATCCCTGGATGGGATACCAAAATTTCTTTCCTATGTATTCCTCCCTTATAGTCTCTCTGCCTTTGACGACAGAAAACTCTTCTGAAACGCTCACGCCACGATTCGGAGGAACATAAGTCATGAGTACATTGTAAGCCGAGGTGATTTTAGCGAATTCTTGGATCTTTTCCTCCGCTTTGTTCAATCCTGGAGATTCCTGGTTGAGGACTATGGAGACAGAGGAATCAGTCGGTGGAGTTCTGATCACAGCATGCCGGAATGTGCCGATTTTTTTTCGGATGAGAAAAACATCGATATCGGAGAGGAATGTCCGGACTTCGCTGATGAGCTCATTCAGCTTTTCGTTGGAGATGACACAGCGTTCCACATCCACGACATTGTACCAGGTTCCTTTTTCCTTGAAACCCAGTCCACCAGAATGAAAGACCATATCCATCCGATGGCGGTAGAAATATTCTCGTCCTGAAAAGACTTGAATGTCCGCCACATCGATCGCCTCGGCAATCTTTTTTTTCTTCATTTCAAGCTGATCAGAATAGTCGACATCCTGAAAAGAGCAGCCGCCGCATTTTCCAAAATAGGGGCACAAAGGTTTGGCCATGTTCAGTCTTCTAATTTTTTCCCATTATACAAATTACCATTTATTAGACGGCAATTCACACCAAAAATATTTGCAGCCTAAATAATACTTTTTATTTCCTCCAGGTTTTGAATCCTGTAATCAGGCACTGCTGTTTCTGTATAGTTATTGGCGATATGTTCGGAATGATAATGGGTCAGCTCCTTTCCGAATTCACAGAAAATCGTTTTCAGATTAAGCTTTTTGGCCGGGATGATATCCTGGACAGGATTATTTCCAACAGAGAATGAAAGATGCGCAGAACCATTCATGATTCTTAGTCCAAGATCAAAATGTTTTCCCTCCGATTTCAGGGCCTGAACATCATCAGAGGCTATGACTGCATCAACGAGGCGCATAAGGTCGGCATGCGCTAGGCGTAAAAGTATGACTTTGCGGACAGCATTCGTAGCCAGGATGTTTCTGTATCCTTTGTTCCGAGCGAATTTCAGTATTTCTTTGGCGTGAGGGAGGAGAATCAGTTTATCCAGGTGTTTTTTTTGAGGTTCTTTCCAGTTCAGACCAAAGTGTTTTCCGTGAAGCACATAATCATGCCACTCCCAGGTATTCTCGAGTTTTTTTAGGTGGTCTTCAAACGCCGTCTTCGCATCTGTGAACGTCACATTTCCTTTTTTGGCGATCTCTTTTTCAATCGTCTGACAAACAGCTTTATCCAGTTGAGACTCATCGGCCAGAGTGCCTGTCCAATCCCAAAAGATGATTTTTTTCATAGGCCAGCTCATTGTAAACAATCTCCGCCAGTTTTAGAAGTATTTGACACTCTATATAAATTGTTATATAGTATGTATCATGAGCTTAAAACATATTCTTCTAGGACTTTTAGATGCCCCTCTTAGTGGGTATGAAGTGAAAAAGGTTTTTGATGATACACTCGGACACTTTTGGGCAGCCAAGCTGAGCCAGATTTATACAACATTGCATCAGATGGAGAAGGAGGAATTGTTAACATCCCAGGTCGAAGATTCCGCCATCGGCCCTGACCGTAAAGTCTATACGAGAACAAAAAAGGGCCGAGTTATGCTAAAAAATTGGCTCTCCTCTCCTCCTGAAATGGGAGACGAGCGTTTCAGCTATCTCTCCAAACTCTTTTTTATGAATGAGTTGGATAACTTAGATTTTACACTCACCTTTTTTGTCGAGTTGCGGACAAAGTTTCAACATCGTCTCAATAATCTCAAAAAAGTGGAAAATTTGATGCGAGAAGAACATCCTTCCTATCCCAAAGATCTCCCCAATGATCTTTTTTACCCTTATCTGACCCTGCGGAGTGGATATGCGAAACTAACGGCGAATATCCGCTGGTGCAACGAATGTATCCTGCAAGTTGAAGATCGTCTCAAAAAAAACAAACGACTTGAAAAAATCAAAAGGAGTGAATGAATGAAAGTCAAATACACGATATTAAGATTCATGTTTTTCTTTTTACTTAGCTTTACAGCTCTAATCTTAGTTGGCTTTTCATTAAGCGAAGGACTGTCCTCCTTCATTAAAAACCCTGTTTCTATACCCATGGAGGACGGCATAAAGCTGTCTGGGGATCTCTATTTGCCAGATGCCCAAGGAAAATTTCCGGTCATTTTGATACGGACTCCCTATGACAAGGGTGACCTGAGCGCTGTTGGAAAAGTCTTTGCCTCAGCCGATTACGCTGTCTTGATCCAAGATGTGCGCGGCCAAGGAAAATCCGAAGGGGCATTCTATCCGTTCATTTCTGAGAAAAAGGATGGTCTGGATACGCTCAATTGGATAGATCAGCAGCCATGGAGTAACGGCAAGGTGGGAATTTGGGGAGTGTCTTATCTTGCCTACAGCGGTTTCGTCGTTCTGCCCTACCAGCACAAGTCTTTAAAAGCCTTCGTCAGCAGCTCCGGGTTTGCCGATATCGATGCGTTCTTGTTCCGTGGAGGTGCTTTTCGCCTGATGGCCCAACTGACATGGTATATGAGTCAGGTTGGGAAAGCCCAGCTACCGCCAGCCGAGGTACGCAGCAGAGCCATGGAGCCGATATTCAGGACTACACCCTTATCCAAGTTTTTTGCCGGGGATGAGGATGCCCCAGACAAATTTCAGGATATCAGTAATGAATTTTCAAAGGTCAAAACGCCCATATTATTTGTGACAGGATGGCATGATTATATCTACCGTAACACCCTGAATGCCTATAACCACATCAAGATGAATCAGAAGGAGCGGTTTTATCATAAGTTGATGATCGGCCCTTGGTTTCACAACCAGGAGCTAAACGGAGGCACCTCAGCCGGGGATGAAGATTTCGGCCAAGAAGCAGAGATGGGACTCGAGAAATTCTTGATATTGTCCTTACGTTGGTTTGATTATTGGCTGAAGAACAAAGACGATGGTATCAGTCGGGAAGCTCCGGTCGAGGTCTTCGTGATGGGAAAAAACCAATGGCAGGAAGAAAGTCAATGGCCGCCGGCCTCTATGGAATTTCAGAAATGGTANNAGCTAACAGTATTGATGGGGATGGTCGATTGTCCCGATCAGCACCGAGTCAAGAGTCCTTTGATTCGTTCATCTTCGATCCTTCTGACCCAGTTCCGACGGTTGGAGGCGTAAACATGCACTATTTTCCCGATAACCTGGGAATTAAAGATCAAACGGAAGTGGAAAAGCGCAAGGATGTTCTTGTCTACACTTCGTCTGTCCTGGAAAAGCCGATGGAAATCATCGGTTCGTTAAGAGTCGTTCTTTACGCAAGCACCGAAGGAGTGGACACCGATTTCACGGCTAAACTGGTCCAGGTAAGGCCGGATGGATATGCCCGAATCATAGAAGATGGAATCATAAGAGGGCGGTACCGAAAATCCTTGGAGACACCGGATTTTTTAGAGCCAGGAAAAGTCTATAAATTTGAGATTGATTTGGGCCACACAGCCATACTCTTACCTGAGGGAAGCCGGTTGAGGGTTGAAATCTCAAGCAGTAATTTTCCAAAATATGACCGCAATTCGAACACCGAAATTGAGCCTTTTGACGTGGTAGAATTTAAAAAAGTAGAACAGAAGGTCTTCTTCTCCAAAAAACACCCATCTCATATCATTCTGCCAGTCCGGAAATAATAGATTTAGATTAATTTAGGCCTTGTTGACCCACCATATATTGACCGGATTGACCGAAAATGCTAAAAATATAAGCACGCCGGA
>JABAOF010015101.1_pt1 | contig 13463 bp, 14 predicted proteins | sample 7062171 | NCBI WGS metagenome assembly JABAOF01 (sample SAMN14538628, study PRJNA623070) | marine sediment metagenome | biome: marine biome [ENVO:00000428]; feature: marine pelagic biome [ENVO:01000023]; material: deep marine sediment [ENVO:00002113] | place: India: Gulf of Khambhat ...
AATGGAGATGCCTCTCTTTTTACCCGGAGCGACGGCATCGAAAAGCAGTGGCGTTTTATTGATCCGATTATTAAAGGATGGGATTCGAAATATGCGCCAGCCCTTGCCACCTACGAAAGAGGCAGCTGGGGTCCTGCAGAATCAGACGAGTTTCTTGCAAGAGACGGAAGAAAGTGGCTTCAGAGTTCACCCGCTACATAGCTTAAATGACCACTTCGGAATTTCATCTCTCTTAAATAATCACTTGCCCAATACGTAATATCTATACAAAATCATTCTTTATTAGGCATATCTTCCAGTTTCCTTATTGCCGATACGATCATTTCCTTTTTGACAGGAAACGGCATCTTCCCAACATAGGGATCATTCGCAGCTTTTTCCGCGATATTCTCAACCAGTTCCGGTTTATATGGTAAATTCAAAGCTTTGAATGACGGGACAAAATCCAACTCCTTGAAAAACATTACGGCATCGCCCAAATCACTCTGGGGAACTCCTTCCATAATAAGCTGAACCGCTATACCGTACCCGACCTTGATTCCATGGAGGATTGAATGGCTTTCTTTTAGGATGGTTAATCCATTGTGAACTGCATGCGCAATTCCCCCCCGTAATGTGGCAAGACCGAGACTTTGGATGATTCCAGTTAATAAAACAACAAGATCGATTACATCTCTAAGGTGATTCTCTACCTTCTGCATCTGAATCGATCCGACAGCCCGCACAGCTTTTTGCCGCATCTGTTCATACAAAAGTCCGGCAAGAGCCATTGCTGAAGATGTATTGACATCTGGATGAGCGATGCCCTTAAATACAGCTTTTCCTTCATACCATTTTGCCAATGAATCGAGTATACCCGATACCAGGTAAAGGGAGGGAGCCCCGGCTATGACCGCTGGGTCGACGAGGACTAGATGAGGATTGGTGGAAAGAAAGAAGATTCTTTCGAAGACGCCTCGGGTATTGTATACAACTGATAGTGCTGTTGTTGCTGCACAGGTGGCCGCGATAGTTGGAATACAGACTACCGGTATATTACATAACTCGGCTGTTGCCTTTGCGGTGTCAAGAGCTTTACCCCCTCCAATGCCTATGATTATATCCGCACTGCAATTCCTCGCTTTTTGTTTTGCTGTTTGAATGTTTTCATCACAGCATTCACCGACAAATCGATGAGTTTCCCACCCTACCTCAGCCTGATCGAGCGAGACAAGGAGCCGTTCTTGGACCGCTTGAAACGCCCGTGTTCCCGCACAAATAAGTGCCCTCCTGCCCCATCCGCGTATATAGGTGCCGCTAACCGAAATCACTCCTTTACGGTTGACATAGTGCACCGGTGCGGTTTGCAAGAATGCGGTATTTGGGTCCAAACCTTGATTTTGATACATTCACTATCCTGTTTTATTAAAAAGGGGGCTCCTTGAACAAGCCCCCTCATGCTCAGTCCCGAAGACAGATTTTCTACTTAAATCCGTGCTTTCGCTCCGCCTGTTCAACCGCCCGCAGCAACCTGTCGATCCACACGTTATCGATTTTCTTGTTATCCCTCATCCAGGCAAGTACCTCGGGTTGTGCTGCTTTCCTGAATGTATCTCGCTCGGCCGCTGTTGGAAAGTATATCTGCATTCCGTAATTTTTTAAAAACTCCATGGCCAACTTGTTGTTCGTGTAAGCAGCTCCACGACCGCAGATTGATGCAACCCTACCTGCCACCAGAACGCTCTGCTGAACATCTTTCGGCAGTCCCTGGAACCACTTCTCACTCACCACAAAAACAGCAAGGCTCAGGGTGTGCTGATCAATGGTGTAATATTTCTGCACTTCATAGAGAGACCCGGCAATTATCGTCGCAGCGGAATTTTCTTCACCGTCAACCACACCGGTCTGAAGCGAGGTGTACAGTTCAACCCAGGGGATAGGGGTGGGCGCTCCTCCCAGTGAGGAAACGATCTTCATCTGTGTGGGACTCTCCATTGTTCGGATTTTAATCCCCTTCATATCCCGAGCTGACCTGACTTCACGCACATTATTGGTAAAGCTTCTATAGCCACCGTTGTCGAAAATGGTGATAACGCGCAACCCCGATTTTTGTGCCATATCGTCAAAGAAGGCTTTGCCAAACTCACCATCAAACACTTCCCATGCAATTACTGGACTTTTCCAGAGATAGGGGATTGAAAAAATCTGCATATTTGGGTAATAGCCTGCCAGAGCGGGAATTGCGGGGGTGGTTGCCTCTATGACACCATCCCGAACCTGCTCGATGGTCTCCACCTGACCGCCGAGCACAGCACTATGTTTGAAATCAACATCAAAAACTCCTCCCGTAAGGCTATTGATGGCATCTTCAAAACCATAAACGGCTGCAACCGTCACGTGAATCAACTTCTCGTCCCCGATTGGTAGACGGGGAGCATCGGTGTACGCAATCCTGAATCTGTACCTCTGCGCATTCGCTGTTGAAAAAACGGCTAAGACGAGAAACACCACCAGACAAAAAATCAGCGCACGTTTCATTTCAGTACCTCCTTTAGATTAAAAAATTTTATTTGAGAATAGTAAATTCCGGTTTCATAAACCAGAATCTATTCTACTACAAGACACTCATTATGCAAGCCCAAATAATTTTGGAAAATAAAGTACAATACGTGGGAAATAGGTTATGAGAAATAGCACTCCGATATCGAGCATTATATATGGAAAAGCTTCCTTCGAAATCTCCTCAACAGTACATCCACTGACTGAGGAAGCTGCATAGAGACAGACGCCAAATGGTGGAGTTATGAGTCCTATTGTTAAATTAACAACCATGACCATTCCAAGATGAACAGGATGGACTCCAAGATTTACCAGAGCTGGTCCAAAAACCGGACCTAAAAGAATTATTGCCGCTCCGGTCTCAAGCCAGGTGCCGACAAATAAAAATATTATATTCATGATAAAGAAGATGAAGATCACGTTGTCTGTCCATCCAAAGATAACTTCTCCAATAAGCTGCGGTACATCCTCCATTGCAAGCACCCAGGAAAAAATCTTTGCAAAAGCAACTATGATAAAAAGGATGCCGGTCTTAATCATGGTCTCTCGCAAGATTTTTACCATCGCGCCCAGTTTGAGACTTCGTAACAGGAAAAACCCGAGCAACAGACCGTAAAATACTGCAACTGCTCCAGCCTCAGTAGGAGTAAAAACACCGCCCATTATACCCCCCAAAATAATACCAGGCAGTATCAGAGCAGGAAATCCTAAAATAAAACTGGTGCCTACCTCTTTTAGTGAAAACTTCGTTTCCCTTTTCGGGTAACCTCTTTTTTTCGCTTTCAGAGCGACGATCAGACAGTCGGTTAAGCCAATCAGGACTCCTGGGATAATGCCTGCAGCAAAGAGGGCTCCTACAGAGGTGCCCATAATGGCCGCGTAGATGACGATGATAATACTCGGTGGTATAATGGGGCCCTGAATCGATGATGTGGCAGTTATCGCAGCGGCAAACTTCCTTTCATATCCATTCTTTTCCATAGCCGGGATAAATACAGAACCCAGTGCAGCAATATCCGACAGTGCAGCGCCGCTTATCCCTGCAAAAAACATACTGGATACAACATTCACCTGAGCCAGTCCCCCACGAACATGACCAACCAGGGAGTCCGTAAATCGAATGATCTTTTCCGTTATCTTTGATTCGCTCATTATCTCCCCTGCCATGACAAAGAATGGAATAGCGAGGAAGACAAAAACATTCATTCCGGAGAAGAGTCTGCTCGGAATAATGGTAAGCCACTCGGGATTTTTAATAATTATATACAGTATGCTCGGGAACCCAATGGTGAATGCTATGGGCATACCAAGGACCAGAAAGAGAAACAAAAGACCCATCATCACCAGAAGCAAATTAAAATCCTCCTGTTCTATTACATGCACATTCCCCTAGGAATCAGCCTCAAATATCATTTTTATATTTTCAAGAAGTACAAATACGGATTGAAATATTATGAGACTGAATCCAACGGGTAGCGCTGTATGCGGCCATGCCATGCTTATCGCGATTGAAGGGGAGTAGGTTCTCACCGATTTTGTGACAACCATAAGTAAGCTATATTTAGCGACTACGTATAAAATACCAATAATGATCAGGATAATGAGCATCTCTACGATTAATGAGACAAGTCTTGGCAGCCTGCTGACAACCGCTGTAAGTCTAATATGGCTGCGTGTTCTTATAGCGATGCTTGCAGCTATCATAGTGAGCCATATGAGAATATAACGGGCGACCTCCTCCGACCACTGAATTGGACTATTGAGGACGTATCGATAGAATACCGCAAGACCGGCAATGGCAGTAACGGAAACCAGAAGGACATAACAAAATATTGTACTTACTTTTTGAACAGATTTCGAAGCACGTGAGTATGCATTAAAAAACTTCTGAAATCCCTTATAAGCCCTATTCATGTCTTCTCGTAGATGATTTATTATATTACCAAAAAACTCGGCACACCATTACCCGGCTACAGCACACCCATTTCACGTAAGATATTTTTGAGCTCCTCTCTTTCATCTGTAGTAATATTTTCCATCGGCTCTCTAACCCTGCCCCCTGGCAGCCCTATCAGGCTCATTGCCTGCTTTGTTACACTCTGGTAAAAAGGGAGCTCACCTATTGTCACTGCAGATGAATAAACCGTGGGAATAATGTCGCGTCTCATAGCACATTTCGTCATGAACTCGTGATAGGGTGCGATTCTGTTTCCCAGTTCTGCAATCTTATCGAAATCCCTCTCCATAGCTGCCCTGTATAAGCCAATAGCTAGACCGGGAGCAAAATTTGCAAGCTCCGTTACAAAACCGGGGCATCCGTACACAGCCTCAAAGGTGTACATAATCTGGCCTACGCCGCAAATGATAACCATGTCCTCGGGACTGACAGCTCTCCTCATTGCGAAGTACGCTCCTGCACTGGCTGTGTTTTCCTTATCGGCAACGATATTCTTTATCTTTGACAAACGTGCCATAAGTGGGGGAGGCATCCAGAGTTTACTCGTTACCGGGTTGTTATAGATCATGATCCCTATATCTATGCTTTCTGCAACAGCCCTATAATGTCTGTAGAGCCCACCTTTTGTAACAAGGTGGTAGTATGGGTGTACGATGAGTACGCCATCAGCCCCTATTTTCTGTGCTATTTGGCTCATCTCAATTGTCATCTTGGTACCGCAGCGACCGGTTCCTGCAATGACGGGGAGCTTTCCGTTAACCTCTTCCACAGCGGTACGGATAACCCGCCTATTTTCCTCATCGCTCATTGCATAAAATTCCGCAGTACTTCCCGTAACGAGGAATACCGCATCCTCACCTTCCAGCGCCTTAATCGCAAATTGTAGTGATTTTCTGAGTGCCTTCTCATCGAGCTGATCATCTTGATCGAAATGAGTCATTACAAGATGTACTATGCCCTTCATTTTTTTCAGGAGTTCTTCTGGTTTCATAGACGCATGCTTCATCCTCAGATTTATTTAACAACTGTAAAAGATAATTATTACACCCAAATGCCGATGTTAACGCCTCGGCTTACCGATGTGGAGATTACATATAGTGATATATATATATCGTATTGCGATATTCTATCATTCCACCTTTGACTGTCAAGATGAAATCGATCTGTTCTTTCCGGATGCTACTCCAAAATGCCCAGCTCTCTCATAACTCCCCTGAGGTCAGCTTTCTCCTTATCAGTCCCAGGAGTTAGGGGCAGTCGCGGTATTCCTGCGTTGTACCCAATCATATTCATCGCATCTTTGAGAAGTGAGACGGGATTGGTCCTGTCACCGGGGGACAATGCCCGAAAAAGCCGAAAAAATGATTGTTGCATGTGAGCCGCCTGTTCCAAGTTCCCTGCAATAAAAGATTCGATCATACTTCGGATACGGTCCCCAATAAGATGACTACCCCCGCTCACAACGCCACCTATACGACCTTCACCACCCTGAGCGTACGCTTCGAGAATCATTGTATCGTCACCACAGTAAATAACAAAATCCTCCTCTGTTACATTGATAAATACAGTGATCTGCTTTGGATTTAACTCAGCCTCTTCCTTGATTCCAACGATATTTTTGATTCTGGACAGAGGAACAACAGTTTCTGGCTCAATATTCACTCCTGCAAATATGGGTATGTTGTATATAATCATATTGATCCCGATTTCATCGGAAACCCGTTTAAAATGCTGAAAGATCTCTTGCTGGCTTGGTTTTGTATAGTAGGGTGCCAGGACCATAACGAGCTCATATCCCAATTCTTCAGCCTTTCTACTCAGTGCGACGGCTTCCCCTGTAGAAGCTGCACCGGTACCAGCAATAAGGGGTATACGTTTTCCAAACGTATCCATCATTAAACTGTACACCTTTGCCCTTTCCTCATAATTCATCGTGAAAAATTCCCCTGTCGTCCCAGTGAGTATCAGGGAATCAGCTTTCATATCATTAATCAGCTTATCAGCCACGCTCAGCAATGCATCGTAATCCACACTTTGATCCGAATTAAAAGGTGTTATAATGGGTACGAGTATTTTTTTAAAATAATTTCTGTCAAACATTCTCCGACTCCCCTTATACAATTGAATTCCATGCATCAAACACGGCTCTCACATTCTCCACAGGATCTCTAATTCCAAACTCACATTGTGCAATGACTCCCCCTTCCGGGATCCAGAGCGAATCTTTGACCTTCTGCACAGCATCTTCGACCTCTTTCACCGTACCGAATGGAAGTATGTGCTGTCTGTCTATTTCGCCCCAGAAAGATATCTTTCCCCTGTATCTGGAACCTAATTCTTCAATATTCATACAGAATAGCTGCGAGTTAACAGCGTTAATTCCAATCTGTATTAGATCAGCATATATAGGTTCTATAAATCCATCAGAATGAAAGAATATATACTTACCGCTTGATCTGATAAGATCGCAGTAATCTTTGTAAAGAGGTTTGAATATTTTTCTCCACGACTCTGGAGAAATGATCAAACTTTTTTGTGTTCCCCAATCATCCATAAATGAAATACCGTCAGCATTTGTATCGCACCATAATTTTAATTCTTCCATGAAAAAAGTGTGTATCATGTCACGGAGTCGAAAAAGAGTATTTGATGCAAAAGCCAGTTCCATTAACAACTTTTCAGTACCCAGCAAGAACTGCATCCTTTCAAAGGGTCTTACCGTCGTCCAGGCGAGTACAAACTTATCGGTTTCACTCCCGAATCCTGTTTATCTCCTGGAAATCGGCATTTTCTAGAATCTCATATGGTGGTTTCAAACTTTTTACATCGCGTAATTCTGTTAGGGGAGGATCCTTCACCTCACCCACTACGCCATCCTCTGCTACAAGCCACACACACCCCCACGCATCCGTGGCAACTTCACCCCGCCTGTATCTTGTACCTCTTTCCTTTTTTCCTCGCCCATAGCTGATGTCTGGGATAATCATATCCTCCGGGAACTCTTCAAGAAGCTTCTGTAGTTCATCATTTCTGCGCATTTTAATTCCTGGTAATCTCCACAGATTTCTCGGTATTCTATCGGGGGATTTAAACTCAAGGGCTCTGATAACCCTCTGTCTACTCGTCATACGCAATCAATCTTCGTTTATAAAGAGTTGATTTTTAAGCGGTGGCCAAGAGCGGAACTTATTTCACGGCTCGTTTCCAATACCATTCGAGCAAGCGCATCGATTCTGGTATCGTTTATTCTTATGGTCGGCCCGGAAATGCTGATTGAAGCTATTACTCTGTTCAAATAATCGAAAATTGGTGCGGCTACACATTTTATTCCCGTTTCATTTTCTTCGTTATCAAAAGCATAGCCCCTCTGTTTTATTAGGTGAATTTCCTTTTTCAACTCCTTGTCATTTGTAATCGTGTTCTTCGTAAATCTCGGAAGTCCTTTTTCGCGAATTATCATGTCGACCATTTCATCAGGTAAGAATGCAAGTATCGCCTTTCCAATTCCAGTTGAGTGAATATATACCCTTTTACCAATGGGAAGAGAAATTCGGAGTGCATAATCACTCTCCGCACCTTCAATCGATACAACCATATTATCATCGAGTATGCCAAGATGTACAGTCTCACCGCTTTTTGCAGAAAGTTTTTCTATCAAAGGAAATGCAATTTTTCTCAGCTCCATGTTGCGCAGCACCACACTCCCGAGTTCAAAAACTTTCAATCCAAGATGATATTTTCTTGTACTGGAATTTTGTCTGATAAAACCTTTTTGCATGAGAACTTTTAAAAAACGATAGATGCTCACCTTTGGAATTGAGAGTTTTTCTGCAAGCTCCGATACTGTGAACTCAGGATGATCCATACTAAACGATTCTAGAATTTGAAGTGCCTTTTCCACGGATTTTAGTAATTCCCTACCATCCACACTCATTACGAGGCTTACCCAGCAGATGATTTACAAGACTCTCGATCAAAAACACTATTTGAAAATAAGTATCACATTGTGATAATCAATCATTTACGATAAATTTTCAAGAAAAAAATAAGATATGCTAAATTAGTATCCGTTGGATTTTAATAGGTATGTCTCAGGGGCGTTTTACCTATAAATTTCATGATAGAGCTTTAATTGCTGGTACGAAAAACATGTTTCATGGCATCAATGAATCGTGCGTTCTGTTCCTCTGTACCAATGGTAACCCTTATGCAGGTTGGAATGCCGTAATTTTTTGTGGACCGTACGATTACCCCGCACTTCATCAACTCCTCCGTGACTTCATCACTATCCCTGCCTGTATCGATGAGGATAAAATTCGTGCTTGATTCTACGTAACCAAGTCCCAGTGCATTCAAGGCTCTGTAGATATTTTTTCTTCCACGACGTGTATTTTCTATTGTCCTGCGCAAAAAATCATCGTCCCGCAGTGCAGCGATTGCGGCGTTCTGGGATACAATGCTGATGTTAAAGGGAAGTTTTATCAGATTCATTATCTCAATAACATCAACATCACCGATACCATAACCGACTCTAAATCCGGCCAGCCCGTATGCTTTCGATAGAGTTTTGATAATAATGATGTTGCTCTGACCCCCCTTGAATTTACCAATGCTGTCGGGAAATGTTTCGGGATCCGCAAATTCCATATAAGCTTCATCCATAATAATGAGCACATCATCGGGGATACGTTCGAGGAACCGATAAATACCATCTTTATCCAGTGCATGACCAGTTGGGTTGTTGGGATTACAGACCGCGATGAGCTTCGTCTTTCTGGTTATTTTCCTTAAAATATCCTCCGTGTCTATTGCATACCCATTCATTGCGCTAAATACTATTCTGGCCCTCATCATTCTACATGCTATCTCATAAATGGGGAAGGTCAGCCGAGGGATAATTACCTCATCATCGTCGTTGATGAAACCCATTGCAAGATAGTATATAATTTCATCTGCTCCGTTTCCGACGATGATGCTGTCCGGGTTGAGAGCATACTTTGCAGCAATCTTTTCTCGCAGGTCACGATTCGAGCCGTCAGGGTACATATTTGCTCCTGGGAGAATCTCTTCGGCTCCTGCCACAGCTGAAGGGGAGACGCCGAGTGGATTCTCATTCGAGCTCATCTTGATCGGTTCCTGTACCTTGTATTTTCTGATAGCCTCTTCCTTATGCTTCCCTCCGATATAGGGTTTAATTTCGGAAAGACCTCTGTTTATCAATCGATATAGTTCCATTTCGCCTTCTCCCAAATCCGCTCATCTGGATAGGTATTTTGATATATATCAGGTTGCCAATGACTTGAAATCGAGGCCTATCTTTTCAAGTTTCTTCTTTGTGTCTTCCCAGAGCTTCAGGTAATTATCCCTGGGCTTCACGGTCTCAATATCATAACACTCCCGGAAACTCATCCCAATGGGCGCATTCTTGATATCCTTTTCATAGATATCGAGAATCTTTTTCACAATGCGTGATGTTTCTTTTCTGGTGATTCCAGACCTTGCCGCAGCATGCCCCACCTCAGCGTGAATTTTCGGCTCCATACCAGAACAGTGGCTTGGATGACGGTTCCGTGCAACTGCTGCAGGATTTAAATGCCATCCAGAAACTGTTGAAGCCAGTGCATGGGCAGCGAGTTCGTAGGTTATCATTTCGGTACAGGGACCTGCAGCCATGAAAGCGTTTGCTGCTGTAACGAGATCTGTGTTCCTTGCAATGGCCTGGCCGGATACACTGACCAGCCAGAGCATCTCCCTTGTCGTATTGCAGGTCTGATTGATGTTAATTGGAAAACCATTGTGTCGCTGAGCTCTGAAGGCGATTAAACCGAGAAAGTGATGGGCAACGAGTAGAACAGCTGTAGCTTCTGGTCCACCTGCATATCCACCCATGAGCGGGCCGTACAATCCGCCGATAACATAGGGAGTATGCAGTTGAAAAGCTATTCGCTTCAGTCTTTCAAAATCAACCTTCAGTTCAGCTATTGCGGCGGTAAAGAGACCATCGTTATCCCTGACCCCGAATTCGGGACGTGCCGCAGCAATTGTGGCATCTGTACGCTCTGCAACGGACATGAAATTATGTATTGGAATATCCGGTCTACCGGCAAATCGTGCGGCTTCCCTGAGCTTGATAACATTCCAGATGCCTGCCTCTACCTCCACCGGTGATCCTGAGGCGATCGGCATACCACGGTAAGTTGTAATTAGCGGGCCCGAGAAGGTATCTGCAAGCGGTTCCTGAGCGTAACTCTGGCATATTTTGACAAAGTCATCCTCAGGAACTGGTGTTCCGACCGCAGAAAAAAAGACCACCGGATCCCGTGGATCTTCGACACGCCTGTGGGGGACAACAATCCGCTCATTACCCGATCCGTACACTACCTCTTTGGGAGCATGGGCCAGTACATCCATAACCTCGTCCCTGCTGAAGGTCACAACTTTTCTTGTATCGATGATGAAAATGCCCAATTTTAAAAAAAGTTCGACGGCAGCTTCAAAAACCCTGTCTGCGAGAGCATCATCTGAGGGAACCGGGTCGTCGGGAGAATAATGAATATCGTGACTCTGCACGATATCTCCGGCAATCTGACTTATCTTTCTGTCATAATCCCCTTCATTGATTATCTCCCCTCTTTCAATTCTCTGAATAAAATCCCAGTAATCGAGCATGACTTTTCCTCTATTGACCTGTCCATTTCCGAGCGAGCAACACCGCTTCTTTTGCGCTTTGCCCATACCCATCGGCGCCGATTTCCTCCGCCCATTCTGGAAGAACAGGCGCACCTCCAACCATGATCTTGACCTGATCCCGAACCCCCATCTGTTTCAGGTCCTCAATAACTCTCGGTATATTTATCATCGTATTCGTCATTAATGCAGAAATACCAATGATATCAGGTTTAAGCTCCTGATATTTATCGATAAAGGTGAGCACATTGACGTCCCTCCCGAGATCAATAACATCGAATCCGGCTCCTTCGAGAAGGATCTTTACGATATTTTTTCCGATCTCGTGAACATCCCCCTGTATCGTTCCAATTAAAATTCTCCCTTTACGGGTTGCACCTCCCTGAGCTTTCAACAGTGGCTGCAGTATTTCGAGTCCCTCGTTCATAATATCCGCAGCCTGTATCATATCGGGAATAAATATTTCCAGATCTGCAAAAAGGTCCCCAATTTTTTCCATCCCCCTCTTAAAACCTTTTTCGATTGCCAGAGATGGATCAATCCCTTTCTGTACCACTTCGCGAGATAAACTTAAAACTTCATCCCGATCCCTGTTTACAATAGCCTTGTAGATCTTCTCAAAAATATCCATGCACACTCTCCTCGATGATCCATACCGATAGATTCTTTAATCGCCAACATTTCAGCCCAATAACTTGCCGCTTGTGATTCGGTTATTCATTAACGTAGCTTATCATACACCAGCTCAATAATAATAGCTATGTGTACAGGACAAGTCAAAATGGTAAAGTTAAGGCGGACACTGGATGGCTAAAATACCAGGCATCCATTATCCGCCTCAAAATTTGACCTCTTTATAAACAGTTCAGCTTTCCGCAAACTTGTTCATAAAAGTTTCAGCTTTCATCTTCTCTTCAGGTGACTGTGTACCGAGGGAAACTACGGTATACACGACGAAACCAATGACAATTCCCCAAAATATGGAGAATGGCCAGCTCCTGCCGGGCCACGCTGGTATGATACTCGGAAGTTTGACACCGAGATCGATAAGATAGTGCCAAAGCGTAAAGGCACCGCCAACCAACATGCTTGAAACGGCACCCTTTGAAGTCCCCCACTTTCCGTAAATACCGAGTATCAATGGCCAGAAAACCCCGGCGGCGAGAATATCGCTAGCCATCCACAGTACCCAGAGAAGGTCCCTGATGGCAAGAGATATGACAATTCCGCATGCGGCCATAATGGTAACCGCAATCCGTCCAAACAGGACAAGTTGCTTCTCGCTCGCATCGGGATTGATTAATTTGTGGTATATATCCTCGGTAAGAACGAGAGCGCCTGTGTTCAGGGCAGTATCCATTGTGGACATGACCGCAGCCAGTAGACCTGCAAATGCGATACCTGCCAAAAACCAGGGTACGTAATCCTTAATTACCGCAGCCATAATGTGCGTATCGGGTTTCTCTGCATAGAGCGCAACGGCGAGCATGCCGATGGTTATGGCAAAAAAGTAGAGCGGGATGTTGATGTACAATGCACCTCTGGAGACTTTTTTCGCCTCCTTTACAGATCGTGCAGCTGAGAATCTCTGCCATATTTCAGCCGAAATCACCCAGGCAAACGTAAAAGATATAATGAAAAATAGGCTGTACTTGGCATTTCCAAAAACATTGAAGAAATTGGTTATCTCCTTCTGCTCCACCACTTTCCTCACGTTCCCGAAACCACCGGATTGACCAATAACCGTAATGAGCACGATTAACAGAGCAACAACTATCCAGAGAAACTGACCTAGATCAGTTGTTACAACACTTTTGAATCCTCCGAACATGCAGTAGAACCAAACAACGATAACCACCACAAAGAGGGCAACCGTATAGGTCATGCCAAAAAATCCGCTCACGAAATTTGCCGCCCCAATCATCTGTGATGCAGCCCATGTAATCATGTACCAGAAGATTATTATCGATTGAATGATCCGCCCCGTGCAGCCCGGTTGTAACGAGCCTCCGTCATTTCCGGCTGTGAAAGAGGCGCAAACATCCTGATCCGTTTAGCAAAAAATAGTAAAACGATACCCGAACAGATCGTTGGACCACCCATGACAAAGTAGGCACTCCATCCTCCTGCAAAGGCCTTGTCTGCTGATATTATTGCAGACGCTCCTCCGAACCAGGAAGCAGCATATGAAAACGCCAGTATCCATGCGGGAAAGGTCCGGTTGGCCAGGAAGTAATCAACTTCAGATTTCACCATCCGCCGGTAGAGGCTGAGTCCAATG